>Ga0134125_10003365_pt1 | contig 18545 bp, 18 predicted proteins | sample KB31751_FD_96464 | JGI IMG/M metagenome (GOLD analysis project Ga0134125, IMG submission 96464) | Terrestrial soil microbial communities with excess Nitrogen fertilizer from Kellogg Biological Station, Michigan, USA - KB3-175-1 | ecosystem: Environmental > Terrestrial > Soil > Unclassified ... | reverse complement strand
TGGTTTTTCTCGGAATGGATTTCGAGCTGAGCGAGCCGGCCGAACTGGTGGAGCATGTGAGCCGGCTCGCGGAAAGATATCGGCGGGCTATTTCACGCGCTTAGCTTTATTTGGCGCGCGTTACTTAACGCGCTTTGCCGTGACCTCAGTCGAGCCGAATTCGGCGACCTGGCGAGTGAGCTTGATCTCATCGCCATTCAGCGTGCCCTTGCAGGTGACCTTGATCGCCGTGCCGCCGGCATCCACATTCTCGGTCCACGAAACGTTGTTGCCTTCGATCTTGCCGTCCGTGAGTTCGCGTTCGCCTAAGGACGAACTGGCTTTGCCGGTGAGCTTATTGCCGTCGGCCTTGAGGTCCCAGGTGGTGGTGATGGAATTGCCCTGGACTTCATAGGTAGCGGTCCATTTGCCGTCAATATCCGCCCCGAAAAGATACGAGAGGCAGAAGACGGCCAGAAGCAGAAGACGGAGTACGGCTTTATTCATAGACCGAATTTTAATGCATTTCGCGGAGGCCGGTGACAGAAAAATGCGAACTTTATTTGCCGGATTTTCAGCGGGTTGGGATTTTTCGGCCCCACAAGCATGCGGGGCGGCTCTTAAGATCCGGGCATGAAAACCTTTCTCACAGTCTTCAATGCCTTTCCGGCGATCATTGGCGCGGTACAGGCGGTGGAGTCGGCGATTCCGATTCCGAAATCGGGTCAGCAGAAGATGAATCTGGTGCTGGGCGCGGCGGGTACGGCCTGGGAGGTGGGGCAGATCGCGCAGCAGATCAACAAGACGAACTGGCTCGCGGCGGTGCAGGCGATCACGAACGTGACGGTGGCGGGGCTGAACGCCGCGGGCGTGTTCGGCGCGGGCCCGGCTGCGGGCGACGCGCCTGTATCATCGAATTAATGTCCGAATCCGTCAATGTAGTCGAGCTGGAAGCGAAGTACCTGCTGCAGAATTATTCGCGGCACCCGATCGTGATTACGCGCGGGGACGGTCCTTATATGTGGGACGTCAATGGGAAGCGTTATCTGGACTTCATTGCGGGAATCGGCGTGAATGCGCTGGGGCAGAATCATCCGCGGATCGTGAAGGCGATTCAGGAGCAGGCGGCGAAGCTGATCCACACGTCGAACCTTTTTTACAACGAATACCAGGGACCGCTGGCGAAGCGCATTGCGGAAACCAGCGGTCTGGCGCGGACGTTTTTCACCAACAGCGGCACGGAGTCGATGGAAGGCGCGCTGAAGATGATCAAGGCGCATGGGCACGGGATCAGCGCGGAGAAGTATGAGATTGTGTCGCTCGAAAATTCGTTTCATGGGCGAAGTCTGGGGTCGCTTTCGATCACGGGGCAGCCGAAGTACCGGAAGGATTTCGAGCCGATGATGCCGGGGCCGCGGTTTGTGGCGCCGAATGATATTGCGGCGCTCGAGGCGGCGGTGAATGAGCGGACGGCGGGGATTGTGATCGAGTGGATTCAGGGCGAAGGCGGGGTGAATCCGATCGATCATGCGTTTCTGCGGCGGGCACGCGAGCTGGCGGACAAGTTCGATGCGCTGTTGTGCTTCGATGAGATTCAGTGCGGCGTGGGGCGGCCGGGCGTCTATTACGGATATCAGCTGGTGGATCCGCCGCTTCTGCCGGACGTGATGACGGCGGCGAAGCCGATTGCGTGCGGGGTGCCGCTCGGGATCATCGCGGCGAATGAGCGGGCGGCGAAGGCGATCAAGCCGGGGATGCACGGGTCGACGTTCGGCGGCAATGCACTGGCGGCGCGGGTGGCGCTGGAATTTTTCGATGAGCTCGAAGGGCTGCTGCCGCAGATCCGGCGCGTGGGCGAATATTTCCGCGACCAGTTGCGGGCGATGGGGAAGAAGTTCGATTTCGTGAAGGAAGTGCGCGGCTACGGGCTGATGGTGGGGATGGAGCTGACCGTGCCGGGGCGCGAGATTACGAATCGGGCGATGGCGGGCGGGCTGCTGTTGAACTGCACACACGATACGGTGCTGCGGTTTTTGCCGCCGTACATTATTACGGAGCAGCATGTGGATGAGGCGGTGGAGATTCTGTCCAAGGCGATGGCGGGGGCCTGAGGCGCGATTGGCAAAATGGGGTTCTCACCACTGGGCGGGAGTAACTCAAAAGCCTCTTACGGCTTTCTTGCCGCGAGCAGCCACCAGGGGTCTTGATCAGCCGGACGAATAAAGGAATCCCTGCGACCGACTATCTCAAACCCTTCGTGCTCGAGCTCCTGTGCCACCCTGTCCATCGGCACTTCATGGCCATCGGCCGCCGATCCCGGACCACGATCGACAATAACAAGCCGGCCACCCTTACGGAGCGCCCGGAACACATGCTCCATGATCGGCCGCGGATTGCGGAACTCATGGTAGGTATTCGCAATAAGCACGGCATCGGCAACCCCCGGCGCGAGGTGCGGATCGTCCTCGCCGCCCACGATCACACTGATGTTTCGTCGATTATGCAACACACTTCTGATCCAGAGGAACGTCAGCGACAGCCTGCGAAGATCCACAGCCAGCACTCGCCCGCTATTGCCCACCAGCGGCGAGATCTTCAACGTGAAATAGCCGGCCCCCGAGCCCAAATCGACCGCCGTATTCCCCGGCCTCAGATCGAGTGCTCGCAGAACGTCCGCCGGTCGCTGCCATCCGTCGCGCTCCGCCTCCACCAAATCCAGCGTTCGGAGGGTATCGAGCGCGGAAAACAACACGTACATCCCCCCGAAGATGGCGATCGCGCTCGCCAGTAAGAGCAGTAGCCGCCGCATGTTCAGCCCTGTGAGTTTCGATTCGCCATCTGCTCACGGTCGGATACGATAACAATCTGCGTGTCCTTCGCGAGCGAGATAATCTTCTGAGCCGGGTCGGTGTTGAACATGGACCGCCAGGTGCGCTCCCGCGGCCGTGTCAGATAAATCTGTGTCATCTGATTCCGCCGCGCGAAGTCCACCAGGGCCACTGCCGCGTCTTCACCTTCCAGAATCCGGGTCTCAATATGCAGATTTCGCGCAAAATTGAGATGCTGCTCGATCGCCGCTCGATCCTCACGCGAGAGTGTACTCAGATCCCCAGTCGGCTGCACGGCGACAACACAACACTCGGCGCCCACAAAGTCACTTACTCGTTTGGCCCGCCGGATAAGCATGGCGGACTTCGGATTTTCAGTCACCAGCACCAGGATCTTATGGTGCTTATGGGGCAGGTGGACTCCCTGCTCCGCAGCCCCAGGCCTCTCCCCAATTCGCTGCTCCACTTCATGCGCCGCCTGCCGCAGAGCCATTTCGCGAAGCGCCACCAGAGTGGACTCCCGAAAAAAGTTCTGCAGCGCCCGCTCGGCCTTGCCGCGTTCATAAACCACGCCTCGTTCCAGTCGATGGAGCAGCGCCCGAGGAGTGAGATCCACCATCACCACTTCGTCCGCTTGCTGCACCACCCAGTCGGGAATTGTCTCTCGAACCCGGATGCCGCTGATGTTCCAGACCTGATCGTTCAGGCTTTCCAGATGCTGGATGTTCATCGTGGTCAGAATGTCGATTCCCTTGTCCAGCATTTCCTGCACGTCCTCCCATCGTTTCCCCCGATCCGAGCCCGGAATGTTCGTATGCGGAAACTCATCTACGACGCAGAGCTGCGGGTGCCTCGCCAAGACCGCATCCGTATCCATTTCCTCAAAAATGCTTCCCCGGTAGTCGATCTTCTTTCTCGGAATGAGTTCCAGCCCCTCGGCTCTGGCGATCGTTTCCGCGCGTCCGTGCGGCTCGAAATAGCCGATCACCACATCCACGCCTGCCGCTTTTCGGTCGCGCGCCTCCTCCAGCATCTTGTACGTCTTGCCGACCCCGGCCGCGTAGCCCATGAAGATTTTCAGCTTGCCGCGTGCGGACATATTTATTGGGGGAACACCCGCACGTCCATCCCGTGAGCCTGCCAGATTAGTTTGTCGAGCGGGCTGCGCTTCATCCGCGCGAATCCTTTCCTCTGGCTGTGACCCACGAAAAGTTGTGTGATCCCTCGCGCTCTCGCGAACTCCAGAATCGCTTCCGCCGGATCATCTCCTTCCAGAATTTCAATGTGAGCGCCCGCGGCGCTGGCAGTCGCCAGCCTCGCATCCAAAGCCGAGTGATCCTCGGGCGATATTCCCGGCTGCTTCACATACGCAACGATCAGTTCGCCATGAAATTTTTCTGCCACGATCTGCGCTTCCCCGAGCATCTCGTCCATATTTGCCCGCGGGGTGACGCACACGAGAATTCGCTCGTTGGCGCCAAAATCCTGGTGAATGCCGTGGCGCTCCAGATAACTGTTGAGCTGGTGATCCACCACGTCCGCCGCGAATACCAGAGCCAGCTCACGGAGCCGCGAAAGCCGCTCCTCCCGCTTGCGCGCTTCCAGTTGCTCCTCCGGCGGGCGTTCCATCGGTTCTTCCGGCGGAGCATCCACAATCTCGATCTCCGAGGCGCTTTGTAGAAATGACATCGGAACAGTTTCACTTCGGCGTTTGCCCGTGATCGCCTCGATCTGATCCTGCATCTCCGAGACGTACTGAACGTTCACGCTGGCAACCACGCGGATGCCGGCGGCGATGATATCCTGCACGTCCTCCCAGCGATTCGGATGCAAGGCACCGGGTGGATTCGCATAGGCCAGACCATCAATCACGCACACCGCCGGGCGGCGGCGAATGATTGCACCCACATCGATCGCGGTGCCTCCATCCTTATTAACCAGCGGAATGATTTCCAGTTTCTTCAAAATCAGTTCGCATTCCGGGGGCACCTTCGTTTGCATGCCGCCAACCACCACATCCTGACCACGCTCACGCCGCCGCCGCGCTTCATCCAGCAGCCGAAAGGTTTTGCCAACACCCGACGCATAACCGAGCATGATCTTGAGGTTGCCTGTTGCTGCTCCACCAGTCGCCGCTTCCTCGGCCTGCACCTCACGAAGGAGCTCATCAGGCGTTTTGCGGCGACGTTCAGACGCCATCACATCCTCCTGCACTCATATCGGCCCTCCCAACAGGAATACTCTGGCTACCGGAAAAACAGATGACCAGCCCGGACACATCGACAATCGTCGCGCGACAGCCGGCGCGGAACCGCTCTCGGGATCCAGCCCGCACCTTCGCAAAACCCAGAGGCAACATGGACCCTACCATCGTCCCAAAAAGTACGACGCCGACGAGACTGGCTCCGACAACAATTGCTACGCTTCCCAACCGCTCGCCGCATGCGCCGGAGGCGGTATGCCAGACCAGAATTCGAGCAATCCCGATTGTGCAGAGGATCGCTCCAGGCGCCAGTCCCGATATCATCTCCCGCGAGAACCCGCCACCATTGTCCGGGCCGCACTCCCCCGAGCGCCATGGCGCGAATAACCAGCGTCGTGGCCTGCGAGCCGGAATTGCCTCGCGAACCGGGGATTCATCAGTCCGCCGGCTTCATCCTCTTTACAGGCGAGGAGCGCGGAGACTTCTGCGCGGGGCCGTGGATCGAGCATGGCCAGAAGACTCAGGTGTTCATGCGCGGGCGCGTTCCGGATCGGGTCCGCCGCATCATCGGGGGTGAGCGACCGCAACCAGTCCCGATGCTCCTCTTCGGACATCGAAAGAACAAGTTCGACTGGATCGCGCACCCGCATCGTTCGATCGCCGGCGTCTCAGAAGAGGAAACCGAACTCAGCAATGGCTCGCGGCTGGTTCTTCAGAGTTCCACTCTGACCGAACGCCAGGCCGGGCGTGATATCGCTCAGGTGGACATATGAAATATCGCCACGGACGAAGAACCGTCCGTACTGGAATGTCGGTGTAACGGTGATCGACGTTGCCCGGCTTCCCGGGCCATACATCAGGTTGACGACATCGGGATCAGTCGCAGCACCCGTACTCGCGATGTACTCCCAACGCACCGGAAGCGAGAAGCCGTGTCCGAATGTGTGATTCACGAGAATCGCTCCGCTCTGGGTCGAATTCCCCTTCACAACGCCGATCTTCTGGTTGGCGGGGACCGACCCATATTGATAGTAAGGCTGAATAATCCAGGATCCTTTGTTGAAGGTATAGAGGACCGCATACATACTGCCGTTGTTCTGAGCTGGCGTGGCCGCAGTCTGGAACTTCGTTTGGCCCAGGCTGCCCATTCCGACAAATGCGAGGCTATGCGGGCCGTCAGCGTAGGTCAGTGACCCACTCAGCCACGAATAGCGGTTCGAGTAGTAGCCGTCGTTCCAGCCCACCGACGCAGTGACTTTGCCCATCATCCGATTCACCTGAATTCCCCTCGTAACGGAGTTCTCCTGGTTCCACAGCAGTCCCCGTTCCACGTTCATGTTTTCGAACGTGAACGTGTACTCGGCCCCCATCATCGTCGGCAGCGCGCCCACTTCGATGTTCGTGTTCTTTCCAGGTGCCAGTTTCAGAAACGCCACCGGGACAGGGCCATAGAAATTACTCATCGTTTTATCGGTCGCCAGAAACGGTACGCCGAGCGACGGGATGTCATAACCACCCGCCTGAACGTAGAACTGAAACCAGCCTTCTGTTTTCTGCAGAAATATCTGCCCGTTGGCGAGAGCTGCCTGCGTGCCGCTATCGCCCGGGATGTAATTCCCTGTCCACAACCCCAGGCCGTCGACAACCCCATTCACGGCGATCTTTCCGAACGGACCGGCATCAACCGTTATCGGTGATCCGGCGGTCAACGGACCCGTGATAGCGGGAGTCGATAGCGGCGTCGGCGCCGAAGGCTGCGCAGGTTCATTTTGGGCCAGAACAATCGGTGTTATTAACAGGACAAATAGTACAGTTTTCACTTCAATTATCCTGAGACACACGTGGTCTGACCGTGCGCTCCACAAAAAGCCCTCGCGACCGGTTGACTGCATTCTCCTTCGTGGAGCCACTGCCCGGGCCGCGAGGGCGCAAACGGCCGAACTGGCGGAATTGTTACTTATGCGCGAACTGCCGATCGAGCGCGAGATTCAGCTTGAGCACGTTCACGCGCGGTTCGCCGAGCAGTCCGAAATCAGGCCCTTCGGTGAACCGGGCCACCAGCTGTCTGACCTGATCCACCGCGACCCCGCGTGCTTTGGCGACCCGCCCGGCCTGAAGGTCCGCGTTCGCCGGACTGATCTGCGGGTCAAGACCGGAGGCCGATGTCGTAATCGCATCCGCCGGAATCGGCGCCTTCGGTCTGAACTGCAGCGGAGTCTTGCCGTCACCGAATGCCCTGATCAGCTTCACGTCATCCAAATCCCCTTTCGCGTCCTTAAACTGATCCAGCGGCACCGAGGACTCATAGGCGATGTCATTATCCAGGCAGTAGTGCACCATGCGAAGGCCGAGACCGTCGAAATCGACCACCTCGTTCTTCCTGTCATCCGTCCTGGTAGTGCCATGCAGCAGTTTCGCGCTTGTCGGCCCCAGATTCGGGCCGGCGCTGGACGTCGCGTCGTAACCGCCGCCGGCGCCCGACGCTCTCGGATGAAAATACTCCGGTTTGCTGAAGCCCTGCCCGATAATCTCCGAGCCGACCACCTTGCCGCCCCGCGTGATCAGGCTTCCGTTTGCCTGGTGCGGAAAGATCATCTGCGAAATTCCCGTCATCGCGAGCGGATAAGCAATGCCCAGCACGATGGTCATGAAGATCTTGATTCGAAGTCCTGGAAGAAGTTGTTCCCACATAGTCGTTTCTCCTGATCAGGCAAGCCGCAGCGCGGCCAACAACCGATCGATCAGCCAGATTCCCGGAAACGGCGCAACAATACCGCCGACGCCGTAAATCAGCAGATTCCGCCGAAGCAAGCTGGCCGCATCTACTGGCCGGTACTTCACTCCGCGCAGCGCCAGCGGCACCAGCGCGATGATGATCAGCGCGTTAAAGATGACGGCCGCAAGCACCGCGCTCTGCGGCGTGTGCAACCTCATGATGTTCATCTTGTTGAGCACGGGATACGTCGCCGCGAACATCGCCGGAATGATCGCGAAGTATTTCGCGATATCGTTGGCGATCGAGAACGTTGTCAGCGCACCGCGGGTGATCAGCAGTTGTTTACCGATCGCAACCACTTCAATCAGTTTCGTCGGATTGCTGTCAAGATCCACCATGTTGCCGGCCTCTTTCGCGGCCGTGGTTCCGGTGTTCATCGCCAGTCCGACATCGGCCTGCGCCAGAGCGGGCGCGTCATTCGTACCGTCTCCGGTCATCGCAACCAGCCGTCCTGCCGCCTGTTCCTTCCTGATGTATTCGAGCTTGTCCTTCGGGGTCGCCTGCGCCAGGAAGTCATCCACGCCCGCTTCAGAGGCAATCGCCGCGGCGGTCAGTGGATTATCGCCGGTGATCATGATGCTCCGGATGCCCATCCGCCGCAACTGCGCGATGCGCTCCTTCATTCCGCCCTTGACGATGTCTTTCAGATGGATCACACCAAGCAGCCGCAGCCCGTCGCAAACCGCGAGTGGCGTTCCACCATTCCGCGAAATGCGATCGCTCATTTCCTGAAAGTCGCCCGGGACTTCACCACCACGCTCAATCACGAACCGGGTGATGGCCTCCGTCGCTCCTTTGCGAAGTTCGCGCCCTTCATAATCCACGCCACTCATGCGGGTGTAAGCAGAAAAGGGAATGAAATTCGCTTCATGTTCCGGGATGTGACGTCCGCGCAAACCGTACTTCTCCTTGGCCAGCACGACTACTGAGCGTCCCTCGGGCGTTTCGTCGGCCAGACTCGAAAGCTGGGCTGCATCCGCCAGTTGCTGCTCGGTCACCCCCTTAATCGGCAGGAACTCCACCGCCTGCCGGTTTCCGAGCGTAATGGTGCCGGTCTTGTCGAGCAGCAGTGAGTTCACGTCACCCGCCGCTTCAACCGCCTTGCCGCTCATCGCGAGTACGTTGTGCTGCATCACGCGGTCCATGCCGGCGATGCCAATCGCGGAAAGCAGACCGCCGATAGTCGTCGGAATCAGGCACACCAGCAGGGAAACCAGAACCGACACTGTGGGCACGGCGCCGGATCCCGTCTGCCCCACGCTGTAAGCCGAAAACGGCTGCAGCGTAATCACCGCCAGCAGGAAGATCAGCGTCAGCCCCGCGATCAAAATATTCAGCGCGATTTCGTTCGGCGTCTTCTGCCGCTGCGCGCCTTCCACCAGCGCAATCATGCGATCCAGAAACGTCTCGCCGGGATTAGACGTGATTCTGATCCTGATCTGATCGGACAGCACGCGCGTGCCGCCAGTAACAGCACTCCGGTCACCGCCCGATTCGCGAATCACGGGCGCGCTCTCACCGGTGATCACCGATTCATCGACCGTGGCCACGCCCTCGATCACTTCACCGTCGCCGGGGATCATATCCGTGGCGTCGCAGACCACCACGTCCCCGACACGCAGTGACGACCCCGCCACGGACTCGATACTCCCGGTGGGAGCAAGCTTCTTTGCGACAACATCGGCCCTGGCTTTACGCAGACTGTCCGCCTGAGCCTTGCCGCGTGCTTCGGCCATCGCTTCGGCGAAGTTCGCAAAGAGAACAGTGAACCAGAGCCATAGGCAGATCTGGATCTGGAAACCGATTCCGGCGCCGCCCGTGAACACATCGCGAATCAGCAGCACTGTCGTGATCGCGGCCCCCACTTCTACCACAAACATGACCGGATTCTTCAGCAGCGTGGCGGGGTTAAACTTCGCAAATGATGCAACCGTCGCACGGCGCACGATCTCAGGGTCGAACAGCGGACGCGACCGCTGCAGTTTCTTCGGGAGAAGCGACGTGGGATCGTCCTGCGGGGTCACCGGAGGCGTTTTGGGTGATGTCATTGTTGTCGACATGTCGATAACTCCTTAAAAGACCTTCCCGGCGTGCATCAGGAAATGCTCCACAATCGGCCCGAGCGAGAGCGCCGGGAAAAACGTCAGGGCGCCGACAATCACAACCGTCCCCACCAGCAGCCCGACGAACAATGGACCGTGCGTTGGGAATGTTCCAGCCGTTTCCGGAATCTTCTTCTTGGCCGCCAGACTTCCGGCCGCGGCCAGCAGAGGAATCAGGAACAGGAAGCGGCCAATCCACATCGCAAGACCTGTGGTCAGGTCATACCACGGAGTATTCACCGTGATACCGGCGAACGCGCTGCCGTTGTTGCCGGTGGCGCTCGAGTAAGCGTAAAGAATCTCGCTGAAACCATGGGCTCCGGCGTTGTTCAGATTGGCAGTGGCCGCTCCCTGCGGATTCCAGTAGCCATGCTCCGGGAACTTCAGGACAGCGCTGAGCGCCGTGAACACCAGAACGCTGAACGCCGTGGCAATGACGGCGAGCATCGCCATCTTCACTTCTTTCTGCTCGATCTTCTTTCCGAGGTACTCCGGCGTACGGCCAACCATCAGGCCGGCGATGAATACGGCCAGAATGCAATACAACAGGATCCCGTACAATCCGGCCCCCGTGCCGCCGAAGATGACTTCGCCAGTCTCCATGTTGAACAGCGGCACCAGCCCCCCCAGCGGCGTGTAGCTATCGTGCCAGCTGTTGACTGCGCCGCAGCTCGCGTCAGTGGTAACGGTTGCGAACAGCGCCGAGTTCGCGATGCCGAACCGGGTCTCCTTTCCCTCCATGTTTCCGCCGGGCTGCGAACCGGTGGCGCTGGCCTGCACGCCCATGTCCGTAACCATGGGGTTGCCGGCCTGCTCGTAGTGGTAACAGACAAACGCGCCAACGAGAAACATAACCGAGCAGGCTGCGAATATCGCCCAGCCCTGTCTCGTATCGCCCACCATTTTGCCGAATGTATAAGTCAGAGCGGTCGGGATCACGAAGATGAGAAACATCGCGAGAAGATTGCTGGCCGGCGTGGGATTCTCAAACGGATGAGCCGAGTTCGCATTGAAGTATCCGCCGCCGTTGGTCCCCAGTTGCTTGATTGCTTCCTGTGACGCAACCGGTCCCTGCGCGATCGTCTGCTTCGCGCCCTCGATCGTCGTCACTTCCGTATAAGGCCTGAGATTCTGGATCGCGCCCTGCGACACGAACAGCAGGCACGCAACAATCGAAATGGGAAGCAGCACGTAAACAGTCGCTCGCGTCACATCCACCCAGAAATTTCCGACCGTCTTCTTCTCCGTCCGGGCAAACCCGCGGATCAGCGCCACAGCAACCGCAATGCCCGCCGCGGCAGAAGCGAAGTTCTGAACCGCGAGAGCCGCCATCTGCACGAAGTAGCTCAGCGTCGCCTCGCCGGCATATGCCTGCCAGTTGGTATTCGTCACGAAACTGGTGGCCGTGTTGAACGCCAGATCCGGCGGAACCTTGCCGGCACCAAAATGCGCTGGATTGAAGGGCAGGAATCCCTGCGCTCGCTGGAGGAGATAGACCAGCACGAAGCCGAAGATGCTGAAGCTCAGTAATGACGCGGTATAAGTCGTCCAGCGCTGTTCCACATCCTCGTTCACGCCGCTTACCTTATAGGTGAGGACCTCCAGCCAGCGCAATACCGGGTGCAGGAAGGTTCGTTGCCCGTCGAAAACCCGGGCCATAAATGAACCGAGCGGCTTCGTTGTCAACAGGAGCAGCGCGAAGAATATCGCAATTTGCAGTACACCGATGCTCGTCATAACAGTTTCCTCAGAACCTCTCCGGCTTCAGAAGCGCGTAAATCAGATAAACAAACAAACCCAGTGACGCAATTCCGGCGATAACGTAATCCATGGTTTCTCCTCCCTGGACCTAGAGCTTGTCGCAGGCTTTGGCAAAGCCCCAGCACACAATCAGGAACACACACCCAATCGCGACCCAGAATGTGTCAAGCATCTTCTTTACTCCCTTCACTCCGCTTCTCTGAAAATGACTTCGTAGCCAGCACGGCGCAGTGCGTTGGCGAGAATCTCGTCACTCGTCAGCCACCACCGACCCTTCCTGCCGCCGAGGACCACAATCGATCCAGGCTTCAGCACGGAAATCAGTGTCGGAAGCTTGTCGCGGCACAAGTAAATATGAACGCTCGTTTCGACCGGACTCTTACTGACAATCTCTCGAAAGCGTTTCTCGCTGAACTCGATGGATACGGGCGGAGTTTCGAGCGGCAGCGGATACCGCACTACCTGAGGAACCAACAGCGTGACTCTTGCCCCCAGGCTGCTTGCCAGGCTTCCGGCTTCCCGTAACGCTGCCAATGTCGACTCAATAGACGTAAACACAACCGAGATATTGAGCCGGCGGTCCGCTTCCTCTGCGTCCGGAACAGGCAAGCCGGTACCAGGAACCAGGATCTTCTGAATAGCCAGGGGCATCCCTTTCCGCCTCTCCACATCCAGAGCGTATTCAGAAATCCCGAAAGAAGTCATATAAAACCCATTAGGAATTTGTGAGAATTTCCGATGTCATTGAAGATGCAGGCGATTCTTCTCGTTGAGTTCAACGGTGTCGATCAGGCCGAATTCCCCTCTGTTGGTCAAGTTCCCGGCTGCAGGCACAAGTAACGGTGCCGAGCGAGGTGCAAGGGCGTAGCCGAATGCCCGTAAAGCTGATTCGGCGGAAACAACGAAGATGGTCCCCCCGTTGCTTCGGGGGTGCCTGCGTGATATCCCGCAGGTGGACTCCTGGCCGAACGGAGGCATATTTGAACGCCATGATGAGAGTCGAGGCACTCGTTGATCCGTGCCGGCTGGACGAGGCTAAGGCTGCGCTCGAAACTATCGGCTGTGGCGACATTCTCGTCCACGAGGTTTTATGACAGGCCGCCACGGATAGAGGTGATGACGACCGGCGCCTGGTTTATGAAGTCCTGGACGTGATTCGCATTGGGGCGGTCAGAGCCTTGACTTTGACGTTTGCCGCGGAAGGCTGCACGGACCGGCAATGGCGGGCGGGCTGCTGCTGAACTACACGCACGATACGGTGCTGCGGTTTTTGCCGACGTACATTATTACGGAGCAGCATGTGGATGAGCCGGTGGAGATTCTGTCGAAGGCGATGGCGGGAGCCTGAGACGCAATTGATATAATGAGGTTCTCACCACTGGGCGGGAGTAACTCAATGGTAGAGTCACAGCCTTCCAAGCTGTTGGTTGCGAGTTCGATTCTCGTCTCCCGCTCCATCTTTTCCATTAATTCGCAGGCGGGTTTTCCCCGTGGATATGATTGTCGTCGATCACGCAGAGAAGACGGTTGCGGGGAATTAATATCGGCGGATGCCGGGAGCTCGCACGGCTGTGTATGGCCGGGGAGGCGGCGGGTGTTCCTGGATTTTGCGCGGCGTACACGGCGGGGTCGACGAACTGGATGCCGGACGATGCGGAGTTGCTGCCGGGTTCGGATGTCGACGTCATGGTGGTGGTCGCGGGTGGGGATTTGGCGGGCACGCGGCGGAAGTTTATGCGTGACGGCGTGCTGTTCGAAGTTTCTTATCTGAGTCAGGATTTATTCGAACCGCCCGAACGGGTGCTGAGCGATTATCATCTGGCGCCGTCGCTCCAAACGGCGAAGGTCGTTGTCGATCCGGAGGGGCGGCTGGATAGGGCACGGGATGTACTTCGCCGGGGGTACGAAGATCCGCGATGGATTCGTGCGCGCTGTGAAATGGCGCGCGCGAAAGTGCTGGCGGTGCTCGGTTCGGAGTCGGAGACAGGCTGTCTCTTTGCGGCCGGGATTACAGCGCATATACTGCTGGTGGCGGGACGGCGGAATCCGACGGTGCGCGGAAGGTATGGGGCCGTTCGGGCACTGCTCGCGGATCACGGATTCGGCGAGTTTCACGAAACGCTGCTGGAATTGCTGGGGTCGCGGCGGGTCAGTGCCGGGCGAGCGGCCACACACGCAGTGGCGCTCGGTGAAGCATTCGATGCGGCGTGCGGCTCGATGCCGGGTTCATTCGGCTTCGCGGCCGACATTCAGGAATGCACGCGGCCGGCGGCGATTGACGCCAGCATGGAGATGATTGCCCGCGGTGAGCATCGCGAAGCGATGTTCTGGATCGGCGTCACCTGGACCCGTTGCATGACCGTGCCGGCGACGGACCGCTTTCAAGAAGGTTTTCGCGAAGTGCTCCGCGATCTGGGATTGTCTTCCGGCGCGGCGATCGGGCAACGCCGCATGGAGATTGAACGAGCGCTGCCGCGGGTTTGCGGCGTCGCGGAACAGATTATTGAATCAACCGCTCGCACGCCCTCACCATCGCAAGCGCCGCATTGTCGTTAACCCAGTTCGAGGCGTCGCGATGAAGCCTGCGCAGCGCCTCCGGGTTCAGGATTTCCGTCAGCCAGACGGCGGCGGATTCGGCATTCCACTCACTTTCCGGAATCACCTTCGCGCCAGTTCGCGCGGCGTACAGGCGGGCATTGGCGAGCTGATGATTCCTCGCCGCGCCCGAAAGAGGGACGATCAGCGACGGAATTCCGGCTGCCGAGAGTTCCGCCAGTGTGTGGATGCCCGCCGATGTGATGGCAAACGTCGCGTCATCATAAACCGGGGCCATGTCATTGGTAAAACCTTCGACGCTGGCGTCAACGCCCGCCGCCGCGTATCGCGCGGAGATGGCCGCGAAATCACCCAATCCCGCGATGTGGCGGACAGAGAACCCGATTCCCCGCCCTTTCATCGCGGCGAACAGACGCGGCGCTTCTTCATTCAGCAGCGGGGAGCCTTCCGATCCGCCCAGCACAAGAAATCGCCACGGTGCGGCCCCGCGCCATTTCGCTCGGCGGATTCCGGAGAGCGGGACACCGGTGACTTCCACAGGCTTCGTAGTCCCGGACGCTGTTTCCCCGAACGCCACGCAGACGAGCGCCGCGAGCTTCTCCAGAATCCGGTTCGCTATTCCCAGTTCCGCATTCGATTCGTAGATGACCACCGGGATCCCGAGAGAACGCGCGGCGAGGCAAGCGCCGAAGGAAGCGTAGCCGCCGGCGCCGATGACGAGCTCGGTTCTTTCGCGGCGCAGAATCGCGCGCGCCGCGAGTACGCCGCGCGGAATATTCATGGCCGCCCTCAATTGCCCCGTCACGTTCTGCCGTGCCCACGGAAGGCCGGGAATCACTTCCAGCCGCTCGCCGTGCGCGGGCACCAACCGGGTTTCGAAACCGCACGCGCAGCCGATGAAGCACCCCTCGGCTCCCCATTCCTGCCGAAACGCCTTGAGAAATGCGATTCCCGGCAGCGTATGACCCGCCGTTCCGCCTCCCGTTACCGCGATTTTGCGTGCCTCCGCCATTTGGGTCAAATCTGTATTCTAGTTAAGGCTTGAGCACGCTGCCGACTTATGCGGGATATTTTACGGGCCGCGGACCGCGCATCGCGAGTCTGATACTGGCCGGCGTGGCGCAATCCTTCCTCTGGCTGCCTTTTTCGCTGGTGCTGCGCCGGACGTTCGACCAGGTTTTGCCGGCGCGCGATATGGAGGGGCTTCTGCTTTCGGTGGGCGCTTTGCTTTTCCTCCAGATCGGAGGGCTGGCGGTGAGCTGGTACATACGGGTTGCGGGTATCGCGATGAACCAGCAGATGCTCGCCCGGCTGCGGAAAGACTGCCTGCGGCGCCTCTACGAGTTGCCGCGCGATTTTCACGTGGCGGCCGATCCCGATCAACTCCACGTGACGATGGTGTACGAAACCAACTGGATCGAAGGTATGAACAATGCTCTCGCCACACAACTGCTGCCGGGCGCGCTTTCGGCACTCGTGCTTTTTGCCATTCTATTCAGTTACCGGCCATCGCTCGCCATCATCATTGCGATTGCCGCCCCGGCATTATTTGTGGTCAATCGTTTGCTGACGCGACGTGTGTGGTTTCAGCAGGAGCGGCTGCGCGAGGCGTTCGAGAGTTTCAGCCGGGGCGTTCGGTTCGTCATCTCCGCGCTCGAATTGACAAGATCACAGTCCGCCGAAAAGATGGAACTCGAACGGCAGTCCGGCAATATCGAGAAGTTGCGGCGGCATTCGGTGGAGCTGACGCGGCTCGACAGCGGACAGCAGTTACTGCAGGCGGCGCTGATTCTCACTTCCACGCTGGCGGTTTTGGTGGCCGGCGGATGGGCGGCGGCGGGCGGCCGAATGACGACGGGGGACCTGATGTCGTTCTACGTGCTGGCGGCACTGTTCGCGGCGCAGGCGCGCAGCATCGTCGATGCAATACCTTCTGTCCGGATGGGGGCGCGGGCGTTCCGTCAGATTGCGGCGCTGCTGGCGGTTCCGGCGAGAGAGCCGTATTCCGGTACCGCGGAGCCGGGTCCGATTCGGCAACTGAGCCTGGAGAAGGCGGCGTTTTCTTATCGCGGCGACGTTCCGGTGATTGCCGAGGCAACCCTGACGGTGAACCGCGGGGAAAGCGTGGCGCTGATCGGGGCCAACGGCAGCGGCAAGAGCACGCTGTTGTTTCTCGTCGCGGGTTTCTACCGGCCACAGCAAGGAAATCTCTCGGTGAACGGCGTGCCTTACGAGCAATTAAGCATGCGCGCACTGCGGCTGCGGATGGCGGTGGTACCGCAGAATCCGTTTCTGTTCGGCGGCACGATTCGCGAAAACGTCACATACGGGAACGACGGGGCGGGCACCGACACTCTCGATGAAGCGCTGCGCGCGGCCGGCGCCGATTTTGTCCGGGAATTTCCGGAGGGGCTCGATACCGCGATCGGTGAGAACGGCGTGCGCATTTCGGGCGGGCAGCGGCAGCGGCTGGTCATTGCGCGCGCGTTGCTGCGGCGTCCCGAGTTGCTGATTCTCGACGAGCCTACCAATCATCTGGATGATGAAGGAATCGCGGGTTTGATGGAAAGTCTGGCGCGGCTGCCGTATCGTCCGGCGGTGATTCTGATATCGCACGAGCCCCGCGTGCTGCGCTATACCGGGCGCGCCTGGCGATTAACAGGCGGGCGGCTGACGGCGGCCGGCCTTGACTGACGTTGCCGTGGTGGTAGTGGGAGATCTGGCGCGCAGCCCACGGATGCTGAATCATGCGCGCGAGCTGACGCGGCATGGATACGGCGTCACGCTGATCGGACTCTGCGAGCGGCCGTTCACTCCGCCGCCGGACGCGAAGGTTCGCTGCCTTCGCCGCTGGTCCGGCCTGAAGCGGTTCGGTTTGGCGGGCGCGGCGCTGCGAATGAGCTTCACGCTGGGGCAGCTCCTCGCGCTGCTGGTTCGCACACGTCCGAAAACAATTCTGGTTCAGAATCCGCCGGCTTTTCCGACTCTGGCGGCCGCGCGAATGGCGGCGGTGCTGATCGGGTCGCGCGTGATTGTCGACTGGCATAACTATGGATTCACGATGCTGGCGCTCAGGACCGGCGGCAGGCTGATCGCGTGGGCGGAGCGGTATGAAGGATGGATGTCGCGGCGAGCGGCGGCGCACTTCTGCGTGTCGCGCGCGATGCAGGAGGATTTGAAGCGGCGCTTCGGGATTGAGGCGGAGACGGTCTACGACCGGCCTTTGCGGATTCAGCCGAGGCAAAGTAAGCCCGTCGATAAAAACCGTGTGGTGGTTTGCCCGGCCGGATGGACGGCCGACGAAGATATTGCAATGCTGCTCGATGCACTCGACCGCATCGCGCCGGCGCCGGATCTGGAGATTCATCTGACGGGCGACGGCCCTTCGCGCGAGTTATTGATGCCGCGGATTGAGGATCTGCGGCGCCGTGGATGCCAAATCCACACGGGCTTTCTGGAAGAGGCGGAGTACCGCGAGCTTCTGGCACGCGCGGATATCGGGATCAGCGTACACCGTTCCAGCTCGGGTCTCGATCTCGCGATGAAAGTGGTGGACCTCCAGGAAGCAGGCGTTCCCGTCCTTGCCTTTGACTACGGCGGCAGTTTGCCGGAACAGGTAAGTGACGGCGAAACCGGGTTTCTATTCCGGGATGCCGATGAGCTCGCCAGGTTAATCGCTGGAAATCGGGCAGTAAGATCCATAAGTACCAGTACGATCGTATGGGAGAAAGAATGGACCCGCACGGCTGCGACTTATTTCGACCATTGACATGTTATCGATGACTGATAAACTTATAAGAACTATCTAAACGCCGGAGGTACCAAATGCGTTTCTCAGTCGCGGTTGTTTTTTCCTGTCTGCTGGCTTCCTCGCTTCCTGCGGGGACGGTCCTGAATCAGGATCTGGTGCTTCACTTTTACATGAACGGCAACAAGTTAGCCGAAGGCGAGACCTTGACTGATGCCGAGGTGGATCTGAACGCGCTCGATTTCGCGGGTTGGGACGGCCACGCGTCACTGGTTTCGAGCGGCGCGCCTGGATTGACCTATGCGCTGCCTTACACCGTAGCGCTCACGAATGTGGGCCTGACCTGCACGGATCCAGACGGATGCCCCGGAGCGCTGTTAGGATTCACCGATACCGTCACATTCTCGGATGCTACCGACTTTTTAAACCAGCCCTATTCGATTTCGGTTCAGGGTTCCGGTATCGATACTTTCCTTTTCCTCTCGGGGCGCACCGATGGTTTCGACGCGGTCCAGCAGGTGAACGCGTTCCTGCCCGCGGGGCCGTATGACTTCAAGACATCCGGAATCATTGGAAATGTAAGCGTCGGTAG
>Ga0134125_10003364_pt1 | contig 18549 bp, 35 predicted proteins | sample KB31751_FD_96464 | JGI IMG/M metagenome (GOLD analysis project Ga0134125, IMG submission 96464) | Terrestrial soil microbial communities with excess Nitrogen fertilizer from Kellogg Biological Station, Michigan, USA - KB3-175-1 | ecosystem: Environmental > Terrestrial > Soil > Unclassified ... | reverse complement strand
TTAGTACCGCCCGAAATAGTTGATGTACCTATTGTAAGGTTTGCAGATGGTGTTGCGTATTCAACCGCAGTCTCTCCAGCATTTACCCTTAGAAATTTAAGTGAGTTGCCAGTTAAAGAAGCGGCGGGCTGTAATGCTGTAGAAAGTGCGACGGAACCTGTTGTTGTTATAGGGCTTGGCGTGAGGAGGATACCTGTTCCTTGTGTGATTGATGTCACAGTACCTGCGCCTGTACCTCCTACGATAGTAACTTTTAGTCCCTTAGTAGTGTCATCTATACGAGCATTGCGGATATAAGCATTAGAATCGTCTGTCACGAATCCCGCAACTACTTTGTTATTCTGGTCGATTTTTAATACTTCATCCATGTTAGACGATTTTTATTAGTAAAGCCCCACCGTCAGTACACCTTAATGCTTCTATTGTCCCTGCGTCCTCGTCATATCCAATTTGTGTGGCATTGTCATTCGCGTCTATTTGAGCTACGTTCAAAGTATTCGGTGTGCTTGCAACTGCTGTAACTCCGTAGACATACAAAGCATTAGTGATAGGGTCACATACCACTGTCTCAAGTAGACCAGTTGTCTCGTTGTAGGCGAGCCATGTTGGTTTATCGTTTTGATCTATTTGAGCTACAGATAACATTGTTATTTATTATTAATATCTACCACTAGTTCTACCTGATTTAAAAGCATCGTTACTCATCTGTTCTTTTGTCTTTCCCTCATCTCTTTTTGCAACTGCTCTGTTATGTCTCTCGATTAGAGACCCTCCTTTGGCACTCTCTAGTGCTTTGGATTTTGCAAAACCTTTTCTTGCCTCCATCATCGCAGGACTATTCACGCCATACCCTTTTGATTTTGAATCACTGACTAATCCCCTCCCCTCACTTTTCGCTCGTTCAAAAATTTTATCCATCCTTGCATTTCGTCTCTGAGCCCCTGTTGTATGGTTTGCCATTAGATTGTCTCTGCAAAGGCTTTAATCTTTGCGTGTTTATCTTGTAATTGTTCTTCCGACTTACTTACGTCTTCTTCTCGGAGTTCAACTGACGATTCACGAGAGATAAGTTCCGATTCCTTTGATGAGATAGCGTCCTCACGCTTTCGGAACTCTATCTCCATAGCTTTGAGGATGTCCGACTTCTTGCTTATTTCCTGATTGATTTCTGAGAGAGCGTTGCTGCCTGTCAAAGCAGAAGCCATAAGAGAACTGAGTCTTATATTAGCTTCGTCGAGTTGACTGGTTACCTTTCCGAGCAAATCCTCCTGATACTTCTTTTCATTGGTAGCTTTTTCTATATCGGCTTTAATTACTTTGAGATTTTTCGAGGCAATGGATACCTCAGTTTCAACATTAAGCAATCGTAACTTTGCCTCCTCAATAGCCTTTGCCTGTGCTTCATCGAGTTTTACTGTCTCTCCTTGATTAGTTTGCATTGGCATATTAGGCGGCGAATTCTACTACTGTGTACCTAGGCGACGTTCCAGCTACAGTGATAATTCCTGTGTATACGACTCCCTGCTCCTGACCTACCGATCCACCGCTACCGTCATCCGTTCCTGAACCTGCTTTGAGTACGGTGTGAAATACACTCGTTGACGCTCCAGACCCCATGAGAACAAACAAAGGGTTCGTTCCAAGGTTCTGTATCGTCCAACCAGTTCGGGCAGTATTGGAAGCCAAAGCGGTAGCCGCGCTTGAAATAGCTGGTGTATTTACGTTTTGTGTTTGCTGACAGACTATCATTTTGTTCCCTCTGCCCTTTGTAGATTTGTAATCCTTCTGGCGAGGTCTCTTTCTCTAGTAATAAGCTCTAATTCTTTATCGTTGACTTGCTTCTCCCTGACTTCGATCGTCTGGAGCGCGACTGCGTATTCCGTGGCACTTTGGTTGACTTCAGAGACTTTGCGATCGTAGATTCGAGTTTGATCCTCTCTTTCGTTGACAGCCAGTGCATATTCCTTTTGAGCCAGGTCTTTAAGTTTTTGAGCTTCGATTTTAAGTTTTTCAGTATCTTTTTCATTTGATTCTGCTTTTTCGATTGCTTTAGTGACTTTGACTTTCTCTTTCTCAAAACTTTCTACTTCTATCTTGAAGGACATTCTGTCGAGATCGAGTGCTTTCTTTTCTTCCTTAAACTGAGACTTCTCGTCATTGAGCTTTATCCATTCGTAGTCGAGGGGTTTTCTGAGCTCGTCTCTGCGTTCCTGGGCTACGTTGATCTCTGATTTTAAGGTGTCCCGTTTGCTGAGGAGTTCGTTTATCTCGTCTTGGACTGCTTTGACTGTTACGTTTCTCCATTCCTTGATATTTGCCTCTTGAACAAGTTTCAGTTCCCTTACAGCATCGACTCTTTTCGCCATTGCCACTCCTTCGTCAATCATTGCTTTCGTTTCCTGAGCCTTGGCTTTATTGAGTTGTATCTTGTTAGGAAGAATCATGTTTACATTGCTCCGAGTACTGGCGGTTCGTAGTCAGCGAACGCTTGGTTCAGGTCCTGTCCGTTACGGATAGCCTTGGTTCCCTTGTAGTTCTCCTCACTGTCCTTTGGGAGGTCTACGACTGCAAGCTGTCCTTTAGGAAGCGGTGTGAGGCAAGCCTGCACCACTGTCTTAAATTCTGTGTCTTCGTTGTAGGTAGCTGGAAGTGCTTTTCCCTGCTTTACTAAGTCCTTGTATCGCTTTGTCTGGTGAAACCATGCCTGAGCGTATTTCTTAGCGAATTGCTTTCGGATGTGCTGGATGTTCTCTGGCGGTTCGTTTGCGATGACAAGCGCAACTGTAGTTTTTGCCTTGAACCGATATTCTTTGTTATTCCAAAGAGCTGTGAAATCTGCTGTCTCTGAGCCGTCTCTGTCTCTCATCTTGAACAGACCTGGATTAGTGAAGTAAAATACTCCGTCTTGATACAAACCTGTTCCGTAATTGTTTTCCATAATATATTTGGCCCGTTTCAGGTGGGGCAAGACCTATATTATTTTTTAATGGACTTTCCAGCCCATCCCTGCCCTTTTTAAGAGCAGAGTGGACTGATAAGCCCGACCGATTAGAGCTGAAGTGTGATGAGCTGAGTCTTTGTGTCCTCGCCTGCTACTGTCGAAGTACCAACTCGTGAACGAGTCGCTACGACGTAAGTACAGACTGCACCTGCAACCGAAGCTGAAGGCATGAGGTCGAGACCGATAGCTGTCGAACCCTGGTTTAATACTCCGACTGGGCCTGCTGTCTGGATGAATCCATAAGTAGGAACTGTTGAAGTTGAAGCTGGGATTGGATAGACAGTCGCACCGATAACTCGTCCTGTAGCAGTTGTAGGGTTGACTACGACACCGCTTGTAGAAACAGTTGCTCCGTTCGCGCTTCCGTACTGAGGAAGTGTGAGAGAACCCTTTGAGTCTGAAGTAAGTGTTGCTACTGAGAGAGGGTCTTTGAGAGTGAGTACAACCGTACCAGATGTTGAAGTCTGGGCTGGGTGTGAAGCGATTTCCAAAGTCTGACCGATACCTGTACCTGCTGAGATTACGAGGAATCCACCAGCGTACTGGTTAGCCGTTACTGCTGTACCACCGAGAGTAGCTGTGACTGTGAAGTCACCGATAGCCTGAGTAGAGAGAGTAAGACCAGTGTGGTTTGCGCCGATCGAAGCAGGTGACTGTACGAGTACTCCTGAAACAAGAGCAGTACCGCCGTTCTGAACGAGCGTATATACTCGGTCGTTTTCTGAAGTGAACTTGACTCCCACAAGAGTAGAGAGTGAAGCGTCAGTCGTTGTCTGTCCGCCAACCTTGCCAAACAATGGCATCGGCGAACTTTTATAATCTGAAATTCGTGACATTTGTGTTAATGATTACGTTGATAATTAGACCAATGCTGTCCAGTTAGTTGTGCCCGTGCAGTACTCTGGCTTGTTCGATCCACCGTTAATAAGGATGTCGCCTGCTGTACCTGTAAGGTTCCCCTGTCCAGTTGTTCCAGCTCCCATCCAAATTGTTACTGAGTTGACAGTAGCGAACTTGAAGTAGTTGGTTGAAATAGCCGCGTTAGTACCCTTGATAAGAGGAGCGATTGAACCTGTGCCTGAGTTAGCAAGTGTGACAAGACCGTGAGCGGTTGCGTCTGTTGATGATGAGCTGACTGAGAGAGCTGTACCTGAAGTAAGAGCGTTCGCTGTGATAGCTACTGCTGTACCCGTTGTAAGAGCCGCTGTCGTTACTCGAACTACACCAGTAGAAGTCGTTGCTCCTGAAGCTGTTACTGCGAGCATGTCTCCAGTTGTCGTGATGACACCAGATGATGTGAGAGTAAGAGCGTGACCTGTTGTAAGTCCGTTAGCTGTGATAAGTCCGACTGTTCCCGTGGTTGCAGAGTTAGCAGTGACGCCGAGTACTCCAGTTGTGCCTGTATAGACACCTGTTGTAGAAATCGCGACACCTGTACCTGCTGTTGCTGCGCCCATGAGTACGTTGATACCTCCACCCGAAGACGTCTGGTTTGAACCACCAGTCGTTACTTCGATACCGAAACCGTCAGTAAGGCTTGTTCCTGAAATCCTGAGGAGTCCAGTAGAAGTTGTTGCTGAGTTTGCGGCGATGTTAAGTACTTCACCTGTTGTAACAATCGTACCTGTTGATGTAAGGCTGAGGACGGTTCCAGTTGTGAGACCGTTGCCTGTCATAAGAGTTACAACTCCAGTAGTTGCCGAGTTACCGATAACCTGATTTGCTCCAACTCCTGTGTACACACCCGTGTTTGTTACAGAGAATGTAGCTCCAGTCGTGTTGCTGTTGCTGATGTTTCCCTGAGCTGAGATCGCTACTCCGTTAAGAGTGGTGTTCGCAGGAAGGTCGCATGAGTTAGAACCTGAGTTGAAGTTAATGTTCTGAAGCGTGTTGAGTCCATTTGCTGATACCACAGGGAGTGCTGACTCGATTGTGGTATCTCTTTGTGGTGCTGACATTTTAGTTTCTAATTAGGTTAATAAAAGTCGACCTAATTAAATTCCTGTGATGCCAGTCAACTTTCCGTTTCGGAATGGGTCTGTACATACAAGCTGGCCGCCCAAGATCATGAAACCGTTTACTGCTCCCTGGTTGTAAGCCTCGATCCAGTTTGTCCATGTGAACGCCTTTGTAGCGTTAGCAGGGTTGTACTCGTAGATGTTTCCCTTGATTACTTCAGAGCGAAGTGATACGGGAGTACCTTTCCACCATTTGAGACCGTAGAACTTGAGGAAGTCCATGTTCAAGAGGTAGAAGATACCTGAAGCAACTTTCTTGTCTCGGAAGATCGTAAGACCGTCCCAGATAAGACCGTTCGACTTGTAGCCTGTTCCTGCGTCCATGTTCGAGAAGTCCGAGTATGTGTTGCGCTGGAATGTCTGCAAGAGCTGTTCGATAAATGCCCAGATGTCGTAAGTCGTGAGAGCCATCGAAGGTCGAACCTTGCCGTCAGTGATGCTGTTAGCAAGCTGTCGGATTTTGAGGAGCGAGATTGTACCTGATGAAGCTGTGACTGTAGCGTTAAGACCTGAGTATGTAGCGCGAGCAAGTCCTCCGTAAGTAGAGAGAGTTGTTCCGTCGTCTACGATACCTGCGAGACCCATAGGAGCCTTGCCGCCGAATGACGAACCGTCACCCTGGAAGAAGTTACCGATGTCGTCTGCACCGTCCTGCGCGCGAGATTCCATCATGGTCTTTGCGAGCTTGACTGTCTGCATTGGTGTGTCGTTCACAGAGAGGTCAGAACCAGCGAGAGCAACGTTTGTAGCTACGAATGTAGGGTAAAACGTCATCTGGACTGTTACTGGCTGCTGTGAAGTAGGAAGCTGGTCGAAGCCGTTGAAAGCTACTGACGCAACACCTTTCTGATATTTAATTGGGAAAAGCATCTGTGAGCCGTCCCATTTCTTTGTTCGTCCGAGAACCTCTCCGAAGAAGAAGTTGTCGCGGAGAACCTGGTCAACCCAGGCAGGAGCCAAGTACTGGTTCGTTGTGCTCTGGATGTTTACTGTAGGTGCGAGTGGGTTCATATACTGTTACTAATGTTAATTTTTAATTATTTGAGGGTGTCCATAAATTCTTCTACGCTGTTCCAGTCAACTCTTTTTTCATTTTTGACCGTTGCTTCTGAAGATCGTCGGAGTCCTCTGTCTGCTAATTCTTTTGCCCTGTTAGGCTGTGCAGTTGATTTCTTTATCTCGCTGAATGTCTCATAAGCTGAGAGCATGTCGGGGTAATCAACTATTTCGCCGTATTTGTCTTTTGGAGCTATTTTTTCGACGAATGAAATAAATTCTTGACGAGTCTTCCGAGCTTGGGGAGAGTTTGAAGTGATGTCGGTATCGTAGGTCTCCTCAATGCTTTCAAATGCGTTGCTGAGTTCCTCCTCTGCCTCCTTGTCTGCTTCCTGTTCTTCTCGTTCCTTAGCTGAAAGCCTATTGAATGCTCGTTCCTCTGCCTGTTGGAGCAATCGTTCTTCACGAGCTTTTGCTTCCTTGGTCATTGCCACCTTTTCAGGTGTATCGTTGCCGATGAGTCGAGTCCAATAATCGTCTTCGTCTTTAACTTCTGTCCGTTCAGGTTCTGGGAGCTTAATGTCTTTGAGCTTCTTCTGAACCTCTTTTTCAATAAACCTCTGAACCTTTGGGTCTTTGTGGAAAGGTAATGGCTTTTCTTCCTTTACCTCGTCCTCTACTACAGCTTCCTCTTTAGCCTCTACTGACTCAAAAGGGTCTTTGGACGGCTGCTCGAACATAGACTCGTTATTTGTTCCTTCCAAAAACTGCTGTACTGCTGTCTTGTCTTTATCCATAATATTTTTTGCAAGATGATTCAGGCTCACCAGGAGGCCTATATTATTTCTAAATTTACACAGGTGTCTTTTTTAACGTCCACGACTCCGAGCAAACGGACAGATTCTCTACTTGATCTCAACTACATTCCCTAAATCCTCAACTTCCTTTACTTTGTTAGGCACATACTTCTTCGGCTCTCCTACGTCTGCCATTCCGAACTGTGTCTCTCCTTCGTCTTCGATGTTAAATTTCTTGTCTTTCATGGTTAGCACATTTTCTCCATGTCAGAGTCGATTCGCTTTGTTGCTTCTCGCTCTGCTGGGAGTCCTTCGTTAGTAATCTGATTGTCGCTTCCGTCTACTGCTGGCATTCCTTTGCTGTTCAGTTGGTTTTCGCTCATGTTATTTTTTAAACTTAGTAAGTGCTTTGCTTTTTGGTGCTTTGACTGACTTTCCTGCTTTAGCTCTCTTTGCGTATTCCTTGTGAGTTTCCTCCTTGTGCTTCTCGCTATAATCGTGACCTGGTACTGGGTGTGACATATATTTTTATTAATCGTTCCAAGCTCTACCTGTTCGCCTCTGATGTTCAACGTTCTCTTTGTTTCGGTGCATCTGTGCCTCTTGGCTTACTTCGTGTCCTGTTGCCCTGGGCCAGTTCTTCCTCCTTTCCGCGCTTTCTTCTGGAGTGAGCATCCTTGGCTGTTTCAGTTTGATGAGAGCCTTCGACTTTGACCCCATATGTTGAACTGCTTTGTGCAGTGGTTCTCGTAGTTTTTCCATTTTTCTTGAATGTTCCCTGAGAAATTCGTCGTGTCGTTTTTTTACTTCATTCATCTCAGTGCTTTCTTAATCTTTTCCTTGTTAAAATGTTGAGTGACTTTTGCCTCGGCTAGTGCTTTGTTGTATGCCTTGGTTTTATAATTCCTGACTCCTTGATCGAACGATGGGCTTCTTCCTTTCTTGCTGTAAATTCTTGTTCTGATCTCTGGATCAATCTGTTTTGCTTCTCCCCAGCTTTCTCCTGCCTGATGCCCCGAACCTCTTGATTTCCCTCTGTAGACCTTTCCTCCTTTGTGATAAACCTGCTTCTCTGACTTCCTGTACTTCCTTAGTGCATATCCTCGGGAACTCATGGCTGTGCTACGCCCGCTCCGATTGGGACGCTACTTAGAGAGGATTGGGCGGGAGGTGCTGAGATCTCTGGGTTGTCTCCTGGCTGACCTGGTGATTCGCTCGGTGCTCCTGGTGCGACCATTCCTGGAGCTGATTCAGGGAAATACATTTGGAGATACATTTGAGGGTTGACCGACCAGATAACGAGCTTCTTGGCGTCTTCCATTGGGTCGGAGCTGTTGATCTCCTTCATAAAAGTGATTGGGTCGATAGCCTTAGCAGTCCATCGTTCAAGAGCCATGTTGTTCTTGCTGATTTCATCAACTGGCTTCATTGAGTTAGTAGCAACGCTTACAACGAACCTTCGCTGTTCGTCGGCCATAGTGATACCTACATAGGAGACAGCACGGCCTGAGCCCATGATCGAGGCGTAGTGTTTTTCATCGTAGAAAACGTAATAGAGCTGAAGGAGCCAGTTAAAAGCGTTGTCAGCTACTTGTTCGAGGGAATCGCCAACACCTCCACCAATGCGGGTAGAGTCAATAGACTGATTGAGGATTTGGCCTCGGGCCGTTGTGTTCTCTGTAGGTTGCTGTGCTGTGAGACCTTGAGTACCGTAAACACCAAGGAGAGTTTGTTTATCTACTTCCTGGGCTTCGAGGATTCCACTAGGGAGAGGACTTGCTGGAAGTCTTGTAACGCTGTCTTTTCCTCCAAGAATCGGGTCTCCTACTTCGATAGCATTCGCGGCCTGGTGAGCTGTCTCTGATGTCCAGAACTTGTCATCAAGGAGGATTGAGTTGTTACCATGAGCAAGGTTTTTAGTGATTTGAGCATCGCGTGTATTGATTCTGTCCTGGTTAGCAATGTTCTGCTCGATAAGGTTAGTGAAGTCGTGAGGTTGTTCCTGGAGTGAAAAGACCGAGAGGAACGTATAAGGCATCTTTGGAATAGCAAAGTGATTCGGCTTGCCTTCTTCGTAGTTGAAAAATTCATTCTTGTGCTTATCCAAAACCTCGTCTTCGTATGTAGTGAAGCAGTATTCGTCATTCCACCACTCTGTGCGGGTAACGAGCGTTCCGAGTTTCTGGTTTACCTTTTCGGTGATGTATTTCTCACTCTTTGGATAGAGTTCAATGAGTTCCTCCGCAGTACTCTGAATACGCTCGCCGATGTATGAGCCTTTGAAATCACCATATTCATCTACATAACCGTCTGGATCGAATACAAAGTTTTTAGGACGGCGGACCTGAATAGTTACGTCATTGATCTTCGAGTCCCAGCCGTATTTCCATACTGCGATGAAGTAAACAGACCAGTCCCATACCATGACGCCGAGCTTCTTTCGCATACAGAGAATATCTGCGTGGTACTGAAGCATAGTCTTAACGTCCTTTGAGGCTTCTTTGCCCTCATCAGTGTCGTCTGACCAAACTACTGGCTCTGGGTTCTTTGCTAGGGCTTGTGGTACGAATGTAGCTGTTGATTGAAAAAGGAGATTAGAGGGCATTGTCTTGCCTTTTGGAGAGTTGCCCTGCATACCATAGAGATATGCCTTGTTATTCTGTTGGCGGGGTTCTATCTTGCCTGTATATGGAGCTGACTTGTTTTCATATCCTCTCTTTAGTTCCAAAAGCTCCTCGTCCTTCATGTCGAGAGTTAAAAGGTCAATGAAGTCGCTAGTTACACCCTCATCAGCATTAAGACCATTACTGACTTTATTAGTGTCAGTTTCAATGAGGTTTTGTACTCCGAGTATATTTAGTGAAAAAGGGTCTGTATCTGGCATTAAACAAAACAAGACGATCCCTTTGGTGGGAAATCGTCCTGTTTGTCAGGTGAGATTTGGTGGCCTTGCAATATGACGTATAGCATATTGCAAGCTAAAAATCAACTAGGTAATTGGCACTTCGCTTATCTTGTAATTCTTCTCTACTTTCACGTTGGAAACCTTGCCCTGCCCGTCAAAAGTTATGTAAACGCCGCCGTATTTAATGTCAAAAACACCCAAGGAATCCAGTGCTTTCATCATAGTCCAAAGCCTTACGTCCTCTCCTTGAATGATAAGTGTGGTGTTCATATTAAAATTCTGCTTCACGGCCCAAATATGAGGTATCTGGGGCTGTTTCTATAGTAAAATTACCTGCTCTTGGTACTCCTGCCATCATTCCCCCACCCTTATGAATTACCTTAGCCAAGTCCTGGGCGAACCTGTCTAGGCCTACACGGGCGTATACTGTAGAGAGCATGAAGTGGTCGGGGCCTTTACGCTTCCACACCCAGCGATAGCCGTATTGTGGGTCATTCTCGTCCTGTCCTTCGATTTCTTTGACACGATAAATATTAAGGCAATGATTAAAGAAAGGTTGCCAATCCTCTAGCTTTCCATAGATAGGAAAACGTTGTTCTTTCCACTCGTCTACTACTGATTGAATCATGCGGTTGCGATCTACGAGCACCTTACAGACTGATACGCCGTTCTCATCATCCACCCAACGGATAATCTCTTGATTCTTAGTGGGCTTAGTGAACCAGCAAAGCCACACGCGCCCTGGGTATTTAGCCTGAAGCTTTCTAATGCCGATGAGATCGCCACCCTGGTCGGCCACCATAATACTTCGAGGGAACTTGTTGAGGAGTTTTTCTAGCTCATCATAGGGGTCATAGCCTGGCTTGAAGTCCATTTCAGCGACAGATTTACAGTAGCCGTGATAGAAAATACCTTCCTTGTTGGCTAAGGTGTAATGAATGTTGTGGCCTGTATCCACTCCGATAATCACGCGCCCCTCTTGCATGTTCACCTGATTTAGCAGGTTACTCTCGAGTATCTGCTGGGAGAGCATGTTTGTAGTGTTGATGTATGGGAGTCCTGCTACGAAGTTAGCAAAGAACTCTGCGCTTTTCTCTCGCTTCTTCTCGCATATCTCTGCGGCATTTATCATCGGGTTCACCCATAGAGGAATCCAATAGCCTGACCACTTACCCTCCCTTGTAGCTATCCACTCGCCCATCCTACGATTGTCGTCAGTGATCTCGTGCTTGCAGTGAGGGCAAATGAACTTCTCTTGCTTGTAGTCAATACACGATTCGTCAAGTATGTAAATCTTTCCGCAACCATGCTTGATGTGCCACTTCTTCTGGTCGCTCATCTGCCAGAAATGATCTACACCAAAGTCTGGGATTGTGGGGTTTGAGAATATCCATTTCCACCTGTACTCTGAGTGTTGGAGGCGGGAGTCGTAGGTTTCGAGTGTGCCTTGAGGAGACTTGTCGTACTCATCACCTACAAGGAGGTCTAACGAGAGCATGATCGCGCTGCGGTCTGTCTGTGAGCCAAGATAGAATATGCTGTTCTTTCCAAGCTGTTTCTGTTTGATAGAGTCCTTGTCCTTTACCCATGTCATAAACACGGGGTTCTCTTGTATCATCATGTTTACCTTTGAACCGACGAACTTCTCTACCATTTCGGATGTAGGGAGAATGTAGCCGATGTTGATACGCCTGTTGTGTGCAAGCCAGAGAGTCTTGATGATAGCCATAGTGCTAAAACCAATCTGTCCTGCCTTAATACAGCAAAGCAACGGCGAGTTGTCTCTGTAGATGTCAAACAAGTATCTATGGGTACGGAAGTCTAAAGGCTTGCCGTTCTCAGTGACTAGATTATTTGTCTGTATGAAGCTGTGTATGCTTACTTTGTCTAATAGCATCGGGTTTATATTTTTCTGAATGTATGTCTTCAATATCTTCTAGGCAATACTCTAGAGTTTTTAAATCAAATGGATCAAATGGAATTTGAAATTGAACCCCATCTTTTTCACTTATCAAAAACCCTTCTACTTTATAGTCCCTTTTTGAGTTCTTCTTCATATTTCAAAGCTAATTCCTTGGCATGTGGGTTAGTAATCTCTGCTTCTACGTTGAGGTTTATAGACTTATCTACTGGCTTGAATCCTGCTCGATCGAGTATATCCTTGCTAGCTCCTAGTCTTACTGCTTCATTCTCAGCATTACACGAAAGATTAAAAACTGTGTTTGCTGCACTTTCTGCTTTGTCGGCTAGGTATGCTTGTATTTTAAGCTTTTTTAAGTTTTGAGAAGCTATCGCTCCTGCTGAACTGTAGTCCTCAGTATCATAGTTATCTAAAGCAGATTGAACACCATTACCTGTCTCTAGGTAATCATCAGCAAACCCTTTTTCTTTCTTACTAAGCCCTGTCATTACATTAGTCCTTTAGGAATCTTATTCTTTTAACCTTTTGGGCGGCCTTTGGGTTTGGCTGAAACTATCTTGATTTCGTTATTAGTCAAAATCGCAACTGGCTTATATGTGCCAGCAATATCGCTATATATTTTGTTTGATGGGGTACTTAGTGAAATAGGATAAATAGCCTCCATAAGCTCCTTATTCATATCCTTTGGTAGCTCTACTGCGTCTAGGAGGAACTGGTAGTTTGTCTCTCCCTTCCTTATGCGGAGTTTGAGTGTACCCATGTTGGTGTCACAGATGATTCTGCTGATCTCTGAGACTTTGAGTATCTTCATTATTTCGTTGTCTTGCTTTGCTGTTTTCATTTTATTTTGCTTAAAGCTGTTATACATGACTTACAAATTGGTTTCTCTGAGACTGTCTTTACCTTTATATATGGAAGGATGAGTTCTCGTTTCTTGATGTAGAACCTGCGCTTTTTACAACCTGGGCATATTTGAAAGAAGCCGAACATATTATTTACTATTAATTGCTAAATAAAGGTTTGCTACTGCTTCTTCGGGGGTTGATGCGTTTTGATTTACTATCCATTCAGATTTAGCCATTGCTACCCACCCATCAGAATCCTTCTGTAAAGAATAAAATTCATCTCCACAAGCCTCTATGAGTTCAGAAAGATTTGGTACTTTCCACCCTACTTTTGCATCTGAAGGAAATCCCGCCTGTTCTAGTTTTAGTGCTAGTTCGTAGTTCATTGGTTGAATGGGTTAGACTGTCTCATAGCGATCTGATAGCTCATTTCTGTAGGTGTGAGCTCTGGAATGTATATGAGGTCTGGGGCTGTGAGGATAGTACTAGCGATACCTATAGCGTTCCGTACAGCTCTTTTGATAACTGCCGCGGCGTCTACGATGTCCTCGGTGATTAAATCGTGGTATTGAGTATGCTCTACGCCATAGTTCTTCATCGCCTGTTCAAATGGAGCTTGGAGAGCCTTTGAGAGGATATTACCCGCTTCGGTGTCTGGGAGATTCCCTGATATTTCATTTAGACATAACCCTCCTCCTGGGACTATTCCATACTGTAGAGCAAGGTATGTTGATCGGTTGGCGTCATTGGCTTTAAGTCTCTTGTAGCTTAGGTCTGTCTGACTGTTAGAACCGAGTTTAAGTAGTGCCGTGTTTGTGCATAGCCATGAGAGTCTTAGGTTGCTGTCCTCGTCCCCTTTTGCTTTGAGGGCGTTCAAATGATCAGTGATGTCAGCAATACCTGTAAGGATTGTTTCCTCTTGGTCCACCTCGATCTTGCCGCAGGTTCCTAGGTGTTCCAGTTTGAGGTTTTTATATGAGATACCTGTAGCGTCTTCTACGATCGTCGCGCCTGTGCATTTAGCAAAGTCCTCGAATACATAATTCCGCCAGAGTGTTGGGGCTTTGATTATGAGGATGTTTAAAGAGTGCTGGTTGCCGAATTTATCTGTAAAGCCCCCGTTTCTGTGAAGGTTTACGAGCATTGAGGCCACATTGCTGTCCATGTCATCGGTGAAAATGACAAGGTTACGGTTATCGGACTCGGATATTTCTTTTAGGAGAGGGTTGATTTCATCATCATTAACAATCTTTTTCTTTGTTACAAGAATATAGGGCTTTTCGTAGACCGCTTTAGTCTCTTTGCGTTTGTCTTTCTTCGCCTCCTCGTCGTGTACCATTTCTGGAGAGAGCATACCTGTCATCTCAAAACGTACACCATTGGTGATTTTATAGCTGGTTTCGTATGTACCGCTTCCCTCGATCGAGATAATGCCGTTTTTGCCTATCTTTTGATATATCTCTTGAAAAAGTCGGCCTGTTTCTTCGCTCTCGCTTGCAGTCTTTGCCACGCCGTAGACATCATCAACTGTAATCTGTTTTGTTTGCTTGTCTATTTCCGTTTCTATAATGGGAATGAGAGCGTCCAAGTCTCTTTTCAGTTGGTTTTTGTTCACCTTGGACTCATAACCAGCTTTGAGGATTTCTTCCCCCATTATTACAGTTGTCTTTCGGCCATTTCCTGAGATTTTGTCTTGTTTAGTTGAGAGCTCCTGAAGGAAAGCCAGCCCACGTTTATCCGCTGGGGCTTTGAACCTCATTGCTTGGATGATCGTTTCGCAGTCGTTTACGACTTGGTGATATGGGAATAGTTTTGATTCAACAACCACGTTTGTGCCGTTTCCTCCATAAGTCTTTCGGAGGTAGGAAGTGGCTTTGCTGATGCCTTTCAGCATCCCTTTCACTGCGCCGTCTTCTTCTGAAATTAAGTTATCAAGCATACGGGGAGATAATTTCTGTTAAAGGACTAAATTCATGTTCATGGAAATAATATGGATGCTGGGCTGGGAGAGCGTTTCTAATGTGATAGTCCATGTAGGATAGGTTGTCTGGTCGGCCGTCAATCAGCTTAAAAAACTTCTTTTTTTTGCATATCTCGCATACTTCCAGCACTCCTTCTTCGTATTCTTCCACGATCTCAAACCTGTGGAGGTATTTGTTCTTACATTGACTTTCTCTAAAGAAACTATGCTTCATCGAGTACGGCTAGAATTAGGTCATCGTCCTCCTTACAAAAGAAATGCTCGGACTTGTCAGCCATAACGACCTTATTAAGGCTCCATTGCGTAAATGCGATCGTATTGCCCACCTTCACATTCTCAACCTTGTCCCCTATATCGAGCACCTTCCCGTAAAGGAAAAACTTGCTTGTGTCCCCAATGATTTTATCCTTGCCCTGTGGCACAAAAAGGATGTTCTTACCGAATGGCTTCCATTTATTCAACATTATTTTTCAAGAATTTTTCGGCTGGTGATTGCCTCTTTATAATTTGAGCCATTTTTGGCGGAGTTTCAATTATTTTTGAAATATCGGTGCCTACAGGAGTGACTCTGCCATGATTATCAATTTCCCATTCTGATAATCTCCAAATATTCCTAAGCCTCTTTAGGAGATTCATCTGCGAATGGTGATGGTACCGATTCTGGCTCTACGATCTCACTTTTCTTCTGTAGGAAAATCTGAGTCTGGATTTCCCAAGGAGAAGTAAGGGATTTGCGTGTAAACTGCGGTACTGGTTCAAAATAGAGAGAATGTTTATTGAGAAGCTCCCCAAAATCCTTCATAAAAGCGTCGCTTTCCTCTTTCGTGCAGTCGCTAAGTTTATACTTTGGCTCTGGCATTTATTTATATAGAATACTATTAATTAATTTCACGTTTAGCGTGTTTTTCTATTTTTGTCAAGTAGTTTCTGGGCCTTAAATTCAGGGCATTTTGGGCATACGGTCTGTCCATTAAATATCTGAATATACTTGCCGCCGCAAGCACAATCCCATATCTTGGATTTAACTTCGTAGCCATTAACTGAAGGCTCCCAATGTATACTAGAAAGCGTTAATTTTCGCTTATGCTGTTGCGTTTTCAAGGTTTATGTGCTATTGTAAGTTTATAAGGTACTAAGCCCAACTCGGTAACCATTCCAGGGGAAAGCAGCGTAGCTTATCCGATCAATTGATTCCTTAAACCGCCCTGCTTAACTGCGGGGCGGTTTCATTTCAGTGGAGGGTGGGGGTTTAGAGAGAGGTAATTGCCGCGATTACTAAAGAAAAAGGAACGCCCACGAAAAACACTATTTGAAAAAACTCTTTCCAACTTGGCGCTTCGTTGTATATACCGCTTAACTTTCCGTATTCATAATCCATAGGGTTATTTGAGATTTTCTAATACTATTTTTGTTATATCACTGAAGGCTTCGATGTAATCCGCACGGCAGATGTTTTTATCAGAACATTCCTTTAGTGCGCGTTTCAACCTCTCGTCCCTCTCTGATAGGAGATTTTTGATAGGTTTGAGTATTGATTCCCATTCTTCCGATGTTAGAGAACAATCCCTCCTAGATTGCCTATTTCTTTCCATGGCTTCATAAATACTACGTTTAATTTTCCGCCAATCCTCCTCGTCTTTGTGGGGTTCGGCGGCGGCGGCGGTTAGCTTACAAAGTGGACATGACTCAGACTCCTTTTCTGAGTGTATTATGGGAAATGTTGGTAAAGATGTTGTGTTAAATCCTTCCATTCTCTTATGTTAGTTAGGGTAGTAACTCTACTTTTTATCACATGCCAATTCGTTTCCTATTCTTAGGATACCTCCATTTTTAAATGTCATTTTAAGTAAACAATTATGTGCAATGTAGTTCCCTAATATCAGGCCGATTATAAATATAATTATTCCTTTCATATCCCCTTTCTTATTTAGTGAGTCTAATAAACGATCTTTGGTAAAATCAATCTCCCTTTCGTTGCCTTTGCAATCTTCTGTAGCATTTCGAGTGAAGGAATCATGCCGCCGCTTTCAATCCGAGCAATCGCGGGCTGTTTCGTACCTACTTTCTTTGCCAGTTTTGCCTGAGAAAGACCTGTGTGGAGACGAACGTCAAGGATGATACAGGCAGTTTCAGCTCTTAATCTGTCCTTGTCTGATATTTTTACTTTTTTGTTCTTAAAATAATCTTTTGCGTTCATTGTTTATTTCTTAGTGAGTAAAAAATCAAAACAGCTCTTCATCGGTTTGGACATTTTAGGACAATCGGAATTGTGACAGCCGAGCTTACATGTAGGGCAGATTTCGTGGTCACATTCGGTACAAAGGGCCTGAAAACTGACTGAGACTCGCTTTGTATCACTGATAGGGGCTAGTTGAGGGAGGGAGAGGATTGTTTCTCTTAAGGACTCAACTTGCAAACCATCTATCCTTTCAGCCCAATCTGGCACATCCCATGAATCCTCATTATCCTCGGGTATTTCAATCCACTTGTACCATGTTTCTTTCTTTGATTCAGGAATTTCGTATCGGTGCCCATCGTTGTCTGTAACGGCGATTTTTTCGTCAATAAGTCGAATTTCCTTCCTCACCTCTTCTACAAATTCATTGTGCTTTTGGAGCCAGAACTTTGAAAGATTATCTGCGTCCCTATCACTTATGTTATTGTGGGTGTAATCATTGTATTTTTCTTCTACAAACTTGCGAAACTCCTCCCGTAGCTTTTGATCGTAAGGTATTGTCATTTCAGTAATTCGTTAAAGAAACTATCAATGTCCTTCCCCTCTGCGATGTGGTCGATGAAGGAGTGCATACGATACTTCCATTCGGGAGTAGTTTTTCTTGGTAACGAAAAGTCATTGCTGCTGTCTCCATCGAAAATCCATTTATCAAATCCGTAACCTCCTTCCTGTTTACCAGTAGTCCCGAATGAAGCCATCACAAATTCTCTTTCCCACCCCTCCGCTTTCCCTAGAGCTTGCCAGAAAAGAGGATCGAGGAGGATTTGGTGTCTTACATAGGCATATATGTCTTCAATGTCCCCCCTGAAATTAAAGTATCCTCCCTCTAAAGACCTACGTATAGCTTCTTTGGTAAATGAGCCAAAATCGCTTTTCCCGACACCATCAGCTCTTATAACAGGAAATTCTTTATCAGACTGTTCTTCCATTATTTTGTCTTTAGGCTGAAAAGCGCACGTATGATTTCGCTATAACTTACAAAGTATCCCTCTGGAGTCTCTACAGCAAGAAAAGGGCCATTCTCCACTACTCTTATCGCCTCCTCCAAAGCCTCATTTCTGGAGAGGAGCTTTTCTGCCTGAATGAAAGTTCTCATTATTTTCTCTAACATCTCCATTTCTTCGCAGGAAAAAACATACTCACAATTGGGATGATCGTTCGTTTTAGTGACGTGCGGTTCGCAAAATTGATCTATTACGCCTCTGAGTCTTTCCTCCATTGTTTTATCTTGGGACATGGCTATTTAAAGATTACAATCATGCTTGGAAATGGGGCGCAGTTTTTATGCCCTCCAAACTTCACACGACCTCCAATGAATAATATTTCGGCCTTTTTGTAGATCCATTTATGGAACCATTTTGTGTCAGTGCGGGCAGGTAGAAGGGCTACCACAGTCTCTGCGCCGCCTGTAGCCGCCTTATCTACCCATTTACCTATCTCTCGGCCATAAGGAGGATTCATCCAACATTTCAGGCCAGTCCAGTCTTGCTTTAGCCCATCCTGTTCTTTTGACCAGAACATAGGGACTTTAGCGTTTTCTTTTGAGGCGCAGACGTCAACGTCAAATACAATCTTGAACCCGTCGCAAATCTCATCAAAGAGATCCTGTGGTGTCGCCCAATCGTCCGTCTTACTGCTAAAATGTACTGCTGTTTTCATTTTGGTTTATCCTTCAATATCTCTCTGACCATCTATTCGACCTTCTTCATAACCTTCTTTTCGAGCCTGGGTTACCTCGTCTACTATAAACGCCTTGATATTTTCAATGGATCCGATTAATTCTCCAGTGTCGCTTACGAACTTCTCATTAAACTTTTGTTCTATGTTTTCCATAATTTATTCTATTTAT
>Ga0134125_10003363_pt1 | contig 18554 bp, 15 predicted proteins | sample KB31751_FD_96464 | JGI IMG/M metagenome (GOLD analysis project Ga0134125, IMG submission 96464) | Terrestrial soil microbial communities with excess Nitrogen fertilizer from Kellogg Biological Station, Michigan, USA - KB3-175-1 | ecosystem: Environmental > Terrestrial > Soil > Unclassified ... | reverse complement strand
GAAGCGCGCCACGTTCGGATGCTCGATGGCGGCGACTGCCTGCGCCTCGTTCTGGAAGCGCTGGCGGAACTCGGGGTTGGCGAGCAGGTCGGGCTTGAGCAGCTTGACGGCGACGCGCATCCCTATCGCGATGTTCTCGGCGACGAAGACCTCGCCCATGCCGCCCGAGCCGAGCGACTCGATGAGCTTGTAGCGCCCGCCGATGACCTCACCGACGGTGACCGACGCGCGCCCGATCAGCTTGTCGAAGCCGTCAGGCAGCGTGTCGACGCGCGACATCCCCCCTTTAGTCTTGTCACGCACTGCGGCTGTATAAGGTTATCACAGCGCGCGTCGGCGTCTCAATCGCGTCGATCAGCGTTTGTAGTCCGGTTCGTCGTTGTGCCAGGGGACATCGCCGAAGCGGAAGGTGAGCGCGAGGGAGATGGTGTGGGTGATCGAGTGATAGCGCGCGAGGAAGGTGCCGTCGGCGCCGAGGAAGTCGCTGCTGATCGCGGCGAGATAGCCGGCGTCGAGCGCGACGAAGCCGAAGCGCGCGCCGATGCCGGCGCCGGCGAAGGTGCGATCGCCGTCGGGTAGGAGCGGCGAGGTCGCGGCCGGATTGGTAGGCCCTTGCTCCCAGCCGACGCCGAGGCGCGCAGCGAGGCGCGGGTCGCCGTCGGCATCGCGCCAAAAGCGCCAGGTCGCGCCGACGCGCACGCCGACGGTGTCGTTGTAGTCGAGCGTCACCGTCTCCTTGGGCGTCACCATGTCGCGGAAGGTGAAGCTGACGGCGCGCAGGTCCTGCCACAGCGTGAGGCGCACGTCCGCGTCGAGCGTGAGCCCGCGCAGCGGGTGCGAGGCGAGCGCGAAGGCGAACGCGTGCGGAAGCGGCAGCGTGCCCTTGGCGACGCTCGAAGACAGATCGAGATCGACGGCGCTGCGGTAGGTGACGGCGGCGTCGAGCCAGCGCGGCAGGATGCGCACGAAGAGCCCGGCGTTGCCGCCGAAGCCGGTGCCCGAGAGATCGAGCGCGAGCGTCCCTTCGCCAGCGCCGGCCATCGTCGTCGCGCGGCGATAGGCGAAGCTGGCCGGCACGATGTCGAGGCCGAAGCCGAAGGCGAGCCACGGCAGCGGGCGCACCGCCACCGACGGATTGACGGCCAGCGCGCGCAGATCGAGCGCGAGCCCTGCCATGCGGCCGGCCCAGCCCGACGGGTACGAGATGGAGAAGGCGAACGGATCGAAGACGCCGATCCCGAGGGCGTAGCGCGCCGCGATGCGGGCGCCGGCGAACACCGTCGGCGTGGCGAACAGCGCCGACGAATCGGCGACGCCGCCCGACCCCGTGGCGCTGCCGCGGTAGACGAGGAGGTCGGCGCCGCCCTGCACCGTGGTGCCGTCCTGAAACGTCAGCGTCGCCGGGTTGTAGTAGGCGGCTGCGGCGCTCGACGCGTCGGCGGTCTGCGCGCCCGCGGTGGCCGTGCCTTCGGGCGACTGCTCGACGAGCTCGACGCCGCCGGCGCCGGCGCGTCCCGCGACGAGCGAGGCCGCGAGCAGCACCGCCGCCGAGAGCGCGCGCGAAGGCATCGCGTTACGTTACCATGCGCCGATGCACGTAGAGGTGCTGACCCACGAGTCGAAGCTGCTCGCCGACAACCCGCTCGGCGATCCTGCCCGTCGCGACGTGGTGGTGATGCTGCCGCCGTCGTACGAGACGAGCGCCACCCGCCGCTATCCCGTCGTGCTGCTGCTCGCCGGCTTCGGTGGCAACGGTTGGCAGCTCGCCTTCAACCGCGCCGCCTGGCAGACGCCGCTGCCCGAGCGCCTCGGCAACGCCATGCGCGCCGGCACCGTGCGCGAGGCGATCGTCGTCGCGCCCGACTGCTTCACGCGCTACGGCGGATCGCAGTACCTCGACTCCCCCGCCATCGGCCGCTATCAAAGCTACCTGTGCGACGAGCTGGTGCCGTTCGTCGACGGTGCGCTGCGCACGATCCCGCGGCGCGGGGCGCGCGCCGTCGTCGGAAAGTCGTCGGGCGGCTACGGATCGATGGTCCTGGCGATGACGAGGCCCGACGTCGTCGCCGCGGCCGCGTCGCACGCCGGCGACGGCGCGTTCGAGATCTCCTACCTGCGCGAGCTGCCGCACACGGTGCTGACGCTCGAGAAGCGCGGCGGGCTCGGCGCGTTCCTGAAGTGGTTCGAAGGGCAGCCGGTGAAGGGCCAGGCCGCGTTCGAGGTCATGTCGCACGTCTGCTGCGCCGCCGCGTGGTCGCCGAGCGCGAGCGGACCGTACGGCTTCGGCGAAGGCTTCGACTGGCCGATGAACCTTCTGACCTCGGCGCTGCGCCCCGACGTGTGGGCGCGCTGGCTGGCGCACGATCCGGTGCGCATGCTCGACGACGAGCGCCACCGCGCGGGACTTGGGCAGATGCGCGCGATCTACCTCGACGCCGGTCTCGGCGACGAATACAACCTGCAGCTCGCCACGCGCCAGCTCGCCGCGCGCCTGGCCGCGCAGAGCATCGCCTACACGCATGAAGAGTTCGACGGCGGCCACTTCAACACGTCGCACCGCTACGAGCGCTCGCTCGCGGTGGTGACCGCCGCGCTCGACACCGAGTGACGGCCGCGCTTCGCCGCGCGCCTACTTCCAGCCTTCGGCGCGGCCGCGGATCGCGCGCATCCAGACCAGTCCGAGCGCGACGTTGATGCCCTCGCGCAGCGACGGCTGGAAGGCGAACAGCTTCTTCAGGATCAGGCTCGACTGCTCCAGCGTCTGGCGCGCGCGGTAGACGGCGAGCGTCTCCTTCGCGCCCGTGCTCGACAGATCCCAGCGGACGCGCGCGCCGCGCAAGTCGCCGTCGAGCGCCGCCTCGTCGACCGCGTTCGGCCCGGCCTGCACGCCCCACGTCGAGCTCCAGGTCACGATCGGCAGCGACATCTCGATCGCGAAGCCGCCGTCGTGCCGATAGCTCTTGTCGACGCCGGGCACGAACGCGCTGTACTCGTTCGCCCGCGCGATCGCGTCGAGCACCTTCGCTTCCGGCGCCCAGATGCGATCGAGCACGCTGACCTCGCCGTTGCGCATGACCGCCACCTGCCCGCGCGCCAGAAGCGGCGCGAAGCTCGGCGGCTTCGTCGACGGCGCAGCGACGTGCGGCGCCCCCGCGCGCCGCACGGCCTCGGCGCGCATCGCGGTCACGAACATCATCTGCGCCGACAGCGCCAGCCCGTGCTCCATCATCGGCTGCCGCCGCACGAACGAGCGTACGAACGCGTTCGAGTGCTTCACGTCGGTGTAGCCGTATTGCACGAGCAGCGTGCCTTCACCGACGGGCAGGATCTCGTAGCGATAGGTAGCATCGTCGTCACCGCGCATGAGGATGGCGTCGCCGTCGGGGCCGTGCGCGCCATGTTCGATCGAGTAGACGTCGGTGCCCTCGAAGCTGGAGACGGGCAGCTCGATCTTCCACGACGACTTCCAGCGCCCGTCACCAAGCGGCTCGTTCGTCGACTTCGACAGGTTCGGGATGAACTCGCGGTACTTCTCGGAGCGCACGATCACGTCGCGCATCACCGCCGGCGGCGCCGGCACCCAGGCCAGCACCGTCACCTGCTTCATCGTGCCGTCGGCGTTCGATTCGATGCACGCGAGGTCGGCCATCGCGGCGAGCGGCGCCAGCCGTTCGAGCTCGGCCCGCGGCCACGTCGAGAGCGTGACCGCGAGCGCCAGCGGGATCGCGAGCAACGGCTGCGGCCCGCTACTTGCGCGTCGCCGACTGCGCCTTGGCCTCGTCGACGAGCTTGCGCACCTCGTCGAACGTCTCCGCCGGCACCACCTTGCCGCGAATGACGCTGTAGGCCTTCTGCGCCGCCTTCGCGAAATCCTGCGGATCGGTCGGCTTCACCGACACGAGGCCCTGCTTGACCATGTTCTCCATCGCCTCGTTGTCCATGCGCCGCACCTCGAGCGCGATCTTCTTCGCATACTCGCGCGAGATCTCGATCAGCTTCGGCTTGATGTCGGCCGGCACCTTGTCCCACTCGTCCTTGCGCACCACCGTCGCGCCGGTGAGCACCGCCCACGGCAGGTCGAGCATGTACTTCGCCTTCTCGAACATGCGCGACGAGTACGCGTACAACGGCGCCATCGCCACCGTGTCGATGAGGCCCGTCTGCAGGCCGGGCACGATGTCCGTCGACGACATCACCACCGGATGGAACCCGCCCGCGCGCCACGCCTCCGCCGACGCCGGGTCGCCTTCCCAGCAGAACATCTTGGCGTTCTGCATCTCGGCCAGCGACGCGAGCTTCTTCGTCGAGAAGAAGCGCACGAACCCGACCTCGCTCCAGCCCAGCGTCACGTAGCCCTTGGACTCGATGATGCGCTCGATCTTGGGCGCCATGCGATCCATGACGTAGTCGAGCGTGGCCCACGAATCGATCATCATCGGCACGTCGACCGCCTGCGCGTCGGGCGCGATGTCGTGCAGGCCGATCGTCGTCAGCGCCGCGGCCTGCAGCTGGCCGATGCGCATCTTCTTGACCATGTCGCCTTCGTTGCCGAGGACGCCGCCGGGATAGATGCGCAGCTTGACCTTGCCGCCCGAGGCCTGCTCCCACTTCTGCCCCATCTCCTTGAGCAGCGTGTGCCAGGTCGATCCGTTGGGCGCGAGCGTCCCGAGCTTGATGACCACGTCGGCGCGCGCCGCCGTCGGCAGCGCAGCAGTGAGCAACAGCGCAGCAACTCCGATCGCGAGCTTTTTCATAGGCTCCCTTTCAGTCCGCAAACAGGTCCTGGATCCGCGACATCAGCCACCGCGCGCGACGCTGCGCGATCATGTTGACCAGCCGATGGTCGGGATCCGAGTCCACATCAAACGCTAGCACTTTGTCGAGCAGCCGGACGAATTCCTTCTTGTCCTGCGCGTCGACGCACACCGCCTCTGCATACGAAACGTACGGTGACAGCTTTTTATTGTGCGAGAGCTCGAGCGCGCGCTCGAAATGTTTCTTGGCCGCCGCCTTGCCGTCACCCTGCGCTGCGTCGTAGGTGATGAAGAACTCGTGGATCGAGCCCTCGTCCCACGATTCGTCGAGCGCGAGCGCGCGCTTCATGAGCGCCGCCACCACCGGTAGATCACCGACGAGCTGCATGTCGTCCTTGGCGTTGGCGATGGCCTCGCCCCAGGCCGCGCCGAGCCAATAGAGCGTCGGTACGTCCTTCTTGGTCGCGCGCGCGAGCAGCGCCTCGCGCTTGTCGCGATCGCTGCCGGTCAGGATGGCGCGGCTCCCCGGCAGCGCCAGCTCCATCGCGTCGAAGCCGTACCCGCGCGAGCGCAGGAACATGCGCTTGGCGCGCGTGCGCAGCACCCTGCCCGCCTCCACGTCTTTCTCTTCGACGCGATCGGCGTCCTCGGCGATGAAGGCCACGCCGTACGAGGTGGTCGTGCGCGTCAGCGCCACCGCCAACGGCTGGTGATTGGGCAACGCTTCGTGAATCTGCTCCATGAGCTTGATGATCACCGGGATCGAATCCCGCACCAGCTCGGGATCATCGTCGCGCGCGTAGCCGTTGCCAGAGGCGGACAGCGAATCGGCGACGCTGCCAAGCGCGATCTTCTTCAAACAGCCCGCGCTCAGCAACAGGAAGACCAGCAGTAGGCGGCGCATGATAAAGTGTCACGATAGTATAAGGGTCTCGACCTTAAATGATCGACTTAGATCCGACTACTGGTCAGGGCAGCACCGACCCCCACGCGTCTGCCAAGCACACCACGGTCGTCGAGACGGTCTTCATCGTCGTCATCTCGATCGCGATGGTGCTCATCCCCGTCATCGAGGTCGCCCTGCGCAAGATCCGCGGGCAGGGGCCGGGGCTGGGGCCGATCGTGCAGCACCTCTCGGTGTGGCTCGGCTTCATCGGCGCGCTCGCCGCCACCGCCGCCGGCAAGCACCTCGGCCTGGCGACGACGGCGTTTCTGCGCGCCGATCACCCGCTGCGCCGCGTGGCGCGCTATCTCGGCGGCGCCGTCTCGTCGGTGACGGCGATGATGCTCACCTACGCGAGCTACATCGCGCTCAAGGACAACGCCGTCTCCACCGACAAGCTGCCGGGCGGCATCCCCGAGTGGTGGGGCGGCGTGATCGTCCCGGTCGCGTTCCTGCTCATCTGCGTGCGCTTCATCTGGTTCACGCACGGCATCAACGCCGGCTGGCGCGAGCGCGCCGTCTCGCTCGGATCGTGCGTTCTGTGCGCGATCCTCTTCGAGTACGGCGGCGGCCACGCGCACGCGTTCCTCTGGCCGGGCGTCATCTGCATCGTCGCCGCGTTCGCGCTCGGCGCGCCGGTGTTCGTGGCCATGAGCGGCCTGGCCATGCTGCTCTTCTTCACCGCCGACGATCCGGCGCCGATCGCGTCGGTGCCGCAAGCGACGCTGCAGCTGGTGCAGAACCCGACGCTGCCGGCGATTCCGCTGCTCACGCTCGCCGGCTACGTCATGGCCGCGGGCAACGCCTCGCAGCGCCTGGTGCGCGCGTACAAGTCGCTGTTCGGCTGGATGCCGGGCGGGCTGGCGCTCATGGCCATCAGCGTGATGGCGCTCTTCACCACCTTCACCGGCGGCTCGGGCGTGACCATCCTGGCGCTCGGCGGCCTCGTGCTGCCGGCGCTCCTCAGCGACAAATATCCGGAGGGCTTTTCACACGGCCTGGTGACTGCGTCGGGCTCGCTCGGCCTCTTGTTCCCCCCGTCGCTGCCGGTGATCCTCTACGGCGCCGTCGCCGGCGTGGCCGCAGAGCGCTTGTTCATCGGCGGCCTGGTGCCCGGCATCCTGCTCATCATCATCGTCGCCGCCTACGCCATCCGCACCGGCGTCAACTCGCACGCGCCGCGCCAGCCGTTCGAGGGGCGCGAGCTCGTCCGCGCGATGTGGGCCGCGAAGTTCGATCTCGGCCTGCCCGTCGTCGTCATCGTCGTCATGTGGATGGGCTGGGCCGGCATCGTCGAGTCGGCGGCGATCGGCGCGCTCTATGCGCTGTGCATCGAGCTGTTCGTCTTCCGCGACGTGCATCCGTGGAAGGAGATGCCGCGCGTGCTCGTGCAGTCGGCGACGCTCGTCGGCGCCGTCGTCATCCTGATGGGCGTGGCGCTCGGCCTCACCAACTACCTCGTCGATCAGCAGATCCCCGAGGCGCTCATGCAGTGGGTGCAGCAGCACTTCCACTCGCAGTGGACCTTCCTGCTGGCGCTCAACGCGCTGCTCCTCGTGCTCGGCAGCGTGTTCGAGATCTACGCGGCGATCATCGTGCTGGCGCCGCTCGTCGCGCCGCTCGGGCAGGTGTTCAACGTCGAGCCGGTGCACCTCGGCGTGGTCTTCCTCGCCAACCTCGAGCTCGGCTTCTTGTTCCCGCCGATGGGGCTCAACCTCTTCCTCTCGGCGACGCGCTTCAACAAGCCACTACCCTACCTCTACAAGCAGGCGCTCCCCTTCCTACTGATCTTGGCGGGCGGCGTTCTCTTCATCACCTACGTCCCCGCGCTCACCACGGGCATCGTCCACCTGCTCTTGCACTGAAGCCGGCGCTAGCCGATCCGTTGTGGCGTCACCTTGCTGCGACGGCCGATGATCAGGCGATAGATGACGAGGAGGATCATGGCGCCGATGATCGACGCGATGATGCCCGGCCTGCTCCCCGGATCGTGATACCAGCCGACGGCGCGGCCGAGGAAGCCGGCGACGAACGAGCCGGCGATGCCGAGCAGCGTCGTCACGATGAGCCCCCCGGGATCCTTGCCCGGCATGAACAGCTTGGCGAGCGCGCCGACGATCAAGCCGATGATGAGCATGGACAGGATATGCATGTGCCCCTCCGACGGTGGGATGACGCAAGAGTCGGGCCGCGCGCACCGCTTGCACCCGACGGCAGGAGACGCATCTTCGTCATTCGGAGGGTCACATGGCCATCGACCGCCCGCACGTACCGCACGATCACCGCACGGCCGCAGCCGCGACGGGTGCGATCGTCGTGCTTGCTGCGATCATCATCTTTTTGATGATCACGTTGATGCGCAACGTCGGCGCCTACTGACGCGCGACGAGCGCGACGCGCTAGTCATGCGGCGTCATGGTGCCCGTCTCCTGGGGCGGCCCCGGCAACGGCGGCTGCTCGTCCTCGGTGACGGTGGTGGCTTCCGTGTAGCTCTTCATCTCGTCCGGCTCGGGCGCGCGCATTTCGCGGCGCGTGCGATTCACTTCACGCTCACGTCTCATGCTCGGGGGAGAAGCATCCGCTGAGCCACGTCTGACGTCGTCGTAGCCGTGAGGACGCGAAGAGCCGGGACGATCGGTCGTCAGGTGCGCCAGTGGCGCGCGAGCGCGAGCGCGCTCTCGTAGGCCTCGACCGTCTCGCGCCGTCCGCTGGAGTCGTTGACCACGACGAGGCCGATCTCTTCATCGCGCCCGAGCGTGAGCGCGATCCAGCGCCCGTCGATGTGCTGCCAGCGGCAGCTCTCGTCACCCTTGGCCGTGACCAGCCGCCAGGGCACGTAGGCCTCGACCTCCGGCGCCGTAACCTGATCACTTTCCAAATCGGCGATTCGAACCTTCACGCAATTTCATCGTAACGGAGTTTACGAGCGCGCAAAACCAAATAATCTGACATTCCGCATACGTGCACGCTTTACACGTACCGTGTCCAACAATGCCCTGGTCGCCCTACGAGCTGGCGCCTATGACCTCCATCTGGTGATTGCCGGCTCCGTCCGTATCCTTTTTGCGCTCCTCGTGCTCGGCGGTTGGGCCGGGGCGCAGGAGCCCCCACCCGACCCCACGCAGGGCGAGCGCTCCGACGGTCGCATCGACGCCGACGACCATCCGGCCGCCGACGCGCTGGCGGTGCCGCGCCTCCTCTTGGCGCCGGTGCGCGGCCTGGTCTACGCGCTGTCGTTTCCGGTGCGCGGCCTGGCCGACTTCGTCGAGACGCACCACGTCATTCAATGGGCGGTCGACGCGACCACCTTCTCCGACGGCAAGCGCGGCATCCGCCCCAACTTCGACTATTCGTCGCATTACGCACCGACGGCCGGGCTCACCTACTTCGACCACAAGACGCTGGGGCCGGGCAGCGAGCTCAAGGCCCGCTTCGCCCTCGGCGATGCGCGCGTGATGGAGGGCATGCTCTACGCGCGCCCGACGGCGACCGGGCGGCGCGTGCAGACCGATCTGCGCTTCGACTACCTGCGCCGCAACGACATGTACTTCGACGGCATCGGGCCGCCGGAGACGCATCGCTCGCGTTACGCCATCAACGCCGTCACGCTGTGGGGCGGCGTGCACTTCCGGCCGACGCGTCTGTTGGCGATCGATCTCGAAGGCGAGACGGCCTGGAAGCACTTCGCCGGCGGTCACGAGACCGACGGCAACCTGCCCATCGGCGCCGTCTTCTGCGTGCACATCTTCGGGCGCTGCGTGACCAACATCGTCGATCCCAAGCAGGTGCCGGGCTTCGACACCGGCGCCAACTACGAGCGCGCCGCGCTGGCGCTGCGCCTCGACACGCGCGCGCAGTCTCTGCCGCCACGCTCGGGTTTTCTGGCGGGGTTGCGCGTCGACTACTCGCACGGCTACGGCGGTGATCTGTCGAGCTACTTCCGCGTCTTCGGCCTCGTCGGCGTCGCGGTCAACCTGTGGCGCGGCAGCCACCTCCTCGTGCTGCGCGTGCAAGGCTGGATGGTCGAGGCCCTCAACGACATCCCGGTGCCCTTCAGCGAGCTGCCGGTGCTCGGCGCGCTCGACGCGATGCCGGGCTATCACATCGGCAGCATCCGCGACCAGTCGACGCTCATCGCCACCGCCGAGTATCGCTGGCCGATCTGGATGTATGCCGACGCGTCGCTGTTCGTCGACAACGGCGGCGCCTACGTGCGCAACTTCGCCGACTTCGGATCGCGCGCGCGCTACTGGGACGTGGGCCTGGCGCTGCGCGTGCGCACCGACTCGCACTTTTTATTTCGCATCGGGCTCGCCTACGGCGTCGAAGGCGGCGACTTCCAATTCTTCGTCGGCGGAGACGCGCCGTGACCCGCCTGTTGCTCACGGCCCTCGCCGTCGTCGCCGCCGCCGGCTGCGATCCGACGGTGCGCTTCGCCGATCGCGCGATCCTGTGGCACTGGCCCGACGATCGGCCGGTGCCGAAGCCGAAGACGCGGCGGCTCGGGATCTTCTCCGAGAGCACGCGCGACGCCGTGTTCGCGCCCGCCGATCGCGTGCTCGGGCTCGACTATCTCGTCGAGGCGCGCAACACCAACGCGCTCGACGAGGTGCCCGACTCGGCGTGGTTCCACGATCCGCGGCGCGTCGACGGGCAGCCGCGCCCGCGGCAGCTTGGGCCCGACGAGATGGTGCTCGGCGCGTGCGGGCCCGAGGACGCGCCGCTGTTGCCGCTCACCGTCACCGACGGCAAGACCATCGGCGCCACGCCCGGCTTCGTCGCCAAGGACGCGCGCGGCGTCAAGTACCTGGTCAAGCTCGATCCCAAGAACCACCTCGGGCTCACCACGCAGACCGAGCTGGTGGTGAACCGCCTGGCGTGGGCCTCGGGCTGGCTGGTGCCGGCGCTGTCGATCGTCGACGTCGACGAGTCGCAGCTCCTCGTCGGCGACCAGGCGCGGCTCAAGGATCCATACGGCCACAAGCGCGCCTATACGCGCGCGGATCTGGAGGCGCTGCTCGACCGCGTGCCGCGCACCTCCGACGGGCGCATCCGCCTGCTCGCCAGCCGCTGGCTCCCCGGCGAGGCGATCGGCGAGTTCGCCTACCAGGGGCGCGTCGCCGACGACGCCAACGATCTCGTCGAGCACGAGGATCGGCGCGACCTGCGCGGCTTCGGCGCCTTCGCCGCGTGGGTCAACGACGTCGACACGCTGCAGAACAACACGCTCGACATGTACGTCGGCGAGCCGGGGCGCGGCCACGTCGTGCACTACCAGCAGGATCTCGGCGGCTCGTTCGGCAATTTCGCCGGCGTCGTCGAGGCCTACTGGATCGGCACGGAGACCTATTGGGACACGCGCCTGATCGTCGCTTCGCTGCTGTCGCTCGGGCTATCGCCGCGCAGCTGGGACGATGGGCGGCTGCGTGCCTACAAAGAGGGCGTGGCCGGCGCGTGGCCCGAGCTCGGCGGCTTCGAGGCGTCGCGCTTCGAGCCGCGCACGTGGGAGCCGGTGATCGAGAACGCCGCGTTCGCGCGGCAGACGCGGCGCGACCGCTACTGGGGCGCCAAGCGCGTGGCCGCCTTCGACGCCGAGGAGGTGCGCGTGGCCATCGGCGCGGCGCGCTATCGACCTGCGGCCGCCGCTCACCTGTTCGACGTGCTCTGGGAGCGGCGCCGGCGCCTGGCGCGCGCCGCGTTCGCCGAGACGACCGCGCTCGATCACTTCGCGCTGCGCGGCCGCACGCTCTGTTTCGACGACTTGTGGATCGACGCCGGGCTCGGCGGCGCGGCCGTCTATCACGCCAGCGAAGGCACGCTGCGCGACCGCTGCGTGACGCTCGACGCGCGCGGCGGCTATCGCGTGGTCGCGCTCAGCGTGCAGCGATCGGGCGAGCGGCACCCGTCGCTGCCGGTGCGCGTGCACCTGGTGATGAGCGCGGACGGGGGTCACATCGTCGGCGTCGAGCGCTGAGCTCGCTTGCGTTACGCCGATCTGCGGTCACCCTCTGCCCAATGCAATTCAGGACTCTCGCTCGCTTCTCGATCGTTGCGCTCGCCGCCTTCGCGATCGGCGGCTGTGGCAGCGTGCCGGACAAGGCCTCGCCGGACGATCCGGCGGGGAATTTCCGTCAGGTCTCGGACACCGTCTATCGCGGTGGCCGCCCCGACGGCGCGGGCGTCTATCGCCTGCAGCAGCTGGGCGTCAAGACGATCATCGATCTCGAAGACGACGACAACGCGGTGGCGCAGGAGAAGATCTGGGCGCAGAACGCGGGGCTCAACTTCATCCACGAGCCGATGAACGGCCTCGAGACGCCGCGCGACAACGAGGTCAACGACATCCTCGCCAAGCTCGACGATCCGTCGCTGCAGCCGCTCTACGTGCACTGCATGGAGGGCGTGGATCGCACCGGCCTCATCATCGCGCTGTACCGCGTGATCGACGAGGGCTGGAAGCCGAAGGACGCGCACGACGAGATGATGGCGGACGGGTTCAAGAGCATCCTGCTCAACATGGACCACTACTTCGAAGAAAAGACCAACTGGGACGACTGAGCTCGGCGGCTGCGCTGCTCAGGCACTCGCTCGCTCGACGCGAGCCTCGGCGCTTTCTCGCTACGCTTCCTTTCCGCGGGAGGTGGGGAGCTGGGGAGGTCGGAGCGAGTAGGAAGCGGCGGGAAGCAGTCGGGGCCGCCGGAATTTTCCGGCAAAGAGCCGCCGCAAAATTCCGACGGCAACTTCCTCGAAGAGAACCGGAGCCCACGCCGCGCCAGTCTATCCCTGGGCTCCTGATCTCCTGATCTCCCTGTGAAATGTCTTTTTTCGGAAGCGCCCCAAGCGCTACCTGCCGCTCGCTACCGGTGCTTGACGCTGGCGACGTTCAGGTAGGCCGCGATCTCGGCCAACGGTAGGACGTGGTCGACCGCGCCCGTCGCGATCGCCGCCTTCGGCATCACCGGCGACTCCGCCGTCGCCGGGTCCTGCGCCACCACGCTGCCTCCACGCTCGCGCACGCGCCGCGCCCCGGCCGCGCCGTCGGCGCTCGCGCCGGTGAGCACCACCGCCAGCACCCCCTCGCGATACGCGTCCGCCGCCGACTCGAAGAGCACGTCGATCGACGGCCGCGCGTGGCTCACGCGCGCATCCACCGACAGCGCGAAGCGATCCTCCTCGACGAGCAGGTGATAATCCGCCGGCGCCAGGTAGACGCAGCCGGGCTGGATCGGATCCTTGTCCCCCGCCTCCGCCAGCGGCAGCGCGCTGTGCAGCTGCAACAGCCGCGTCAGCTCCGACACCACGCCCCAGTCGGCCCCGCGGTGCTGGACGACCGCGATCGGCAGCGGAAAGTCGGGCATGAGGCCGTGCAGGATCGTCTCGAGCGCCTGCATGCCGCCGAGGGACGTCCCCACCACCACCAGCCTCAACCCGCTGCCTGCCTTCGTCATCTGGGTCGTCGGAAGATTCTCTCGCTTTCGTCGACGACTTCGTACTCTTTTTCGTGCGGCGTGGTGCGCATCGACTCCTTGCGGCCGAGCCCGAGCACGCCATAGCGGCGCAGGCTCGAATAGAGGAGCGAGTGCACCCGGTTCTGCAGGTGGTCGTTGAAGTAGATCATCACGTTGCGGCAGAAGATCAGGTTGAACTCGTTGAAGCTGCCGTCGGTGGCCAGGTTGTGCTGCGAGAAGATCACGTTCTTGCGCAACGACGAGCGGAAGATGGCGTGCCCGTAGTTGGCCGTGTAGTAGTCCGACAAAGAGCCGTGCCCGCCCGCGCGCAGGTAGTTGGTCGAGTACTCCTGCATCGAGTCGAGCGAGACGATGCCGTCGCGCGCGCGTTGCAGCGCCACCTCGTTGAAGTCGGTGGCGTAGATGCGGCAACGATCGTAGAGCCCCTCCTCGGTGAGCAGGATCGCCATCGAGTAGACCTCTTCGCCCGTCGAGCAGCCGGCATGCCAGATGCGCACGAACGGGTAGCTGCGCAGGTGCGGGATGACCTTGCGCCGCATGGCGAGGAAGAAGCCGGGATCGCGGAACATCGCCGTCACGTTGATCGACAGCCGCAGGAGCAGGCGCTCCATCGCCGGCGGATCGTGAAGCAGCCGATTGGTGAGCGCCGAGATGGTGGGGACGTTCTCCTCGTGCATCGCCAGGTGCACGCGCCGCCGCAGCGACGCCGTCGCGTAGTTGCGGAAGTCGAGCCCGTAGCGGCGGAACACCGCCTCGGTCAGGAGCTGCAGCTCGATGATCTCCAGCTCTTCGTCGCGCCCCGGCGTCTCGCGGTGCGACGATGGCGGCGGCGGCGGCGGCTCGTTGACGCGCCCGCCGTCGATGAGCACGATTGGCGCCGGACGCTGATCGACCTCCGACGGCGCCGGCCGGCGCTCGTCTGGCGATCCTGCGCTGGGCTCGTCCGGCTCGCCCATTTGCTACACGCTGCCTCCGCCGACCGCGCTGCCGCCCGACGAGCCGTACAGCCACACGCGCAACAGCGACATGAGCTGCTCGGTGTCGACCGGCTTGGTGATGTAGTCGCTGGCGCCGGCCTCGATGCACTTCTCGCGGTCGCCCTTCATCGCCTTGGCGGTGAGCGCGATGATCGGCACCGACGCGAACTCCGGCATCTTGCGGATCTCGCGCGTGGTCTCGTAGCCGTCCATCTCCGGCATCATGACGTCCATGAGCAGGCACGAGATCCCTTCGGTTCGCTTCAAGACCTCGATGCCCTTCAAGCCGTTCTCCGCGTAGAAGACCTCCATCTTATGGCGCTCGAGCACCGAGGTGAGCGCGAAGATATTGCGCGCATCGTCGTCGACGATGAGCACTTTCTTGCCGCTGAACACCGGATCCGACTGATGGATCTGCGTGAGCATGCGGCGCTTGGACTCGGGCAGGTTCGACTCCACGCGGTGCAAAAACAGCGCCGTCTCGTCGAGCAGGTGCTCCATCGACTTGACGCTCTTGATGATGATCGAGTCGGTGAAGCCCTTGAGCTCGAGCTCCTCCTGCTCGGTCAGATCGCGCCCGGTGTAGACGATGATCGGGATGTCCTTGAGCGCCTCGTCGCCGCGGATGGTCTCGATGAGCTCGATGCCGCGCATGTCGGGCAGCCCGAGGTCGAGGACCATGCAGTCGTAGTGCTTGGCGCGCAGCTCGCCGAGCGCGTCGGCGCCGGTGGCCACCGCCGTCGATTCGACGTCGCCGTTGCCGATGAGCTCGACGATGGCTTTGCGCTGCGTGTCGTCGTCCTCGACGACGAGGAGGTTTTTCATGCGCCGTTCCACGAAGGTCTTGATCTCGTCGAGCGCCGACTCGACGCCCTCCTTGTCGATGGGCTTGCGCAAGAAGGCGAGCGCGCCCTGGCGTAGCGCGCGCTGCCGCTGATCGTCGTCGACCGACGAGATGAGGTGCACCGGGATGTGGCGCGTGCGCGAGTCGTGCTTGAGCCGATCGAGGACCGTCCAGCCGTCGACGACGGGCAGGCGGATGTCGAGGGTGATGGCGTCGGGCTTGTACTCGCGCGCGAGCGCGAGCGCCACGTCGCCGCGCAGCGCCGCGATGCCCTTGAAGCCCTTGGAGCGCGCCAGGTCGAGCATGACGCGCGCGAAGCTGGCGTCGTCCTCGACGATGAGCAGCGTGCGATCGCCCTGCTGGATGGCGGTGCGATCGTCGCCGAGCTCGTTGGGCAGCATGAGCAGCGCCCGCTCCGCCTCCGACGCGTCGTCGACCGACAGCGGCGGCGGCGGCGGCAGCGCCGCCGTGAACGGCTGCGACATCGTCGCCGACATGCGGGCCGCCGGCGCCGTCACACCCGCCGCCTGCTGATAGGTGAGCGGCAGGTAGAGCGTGAAGGTAGAGCCCTTGCCCGGCTCCGACGTGACCGTGATCTCGCCGCCGAGGAGGCGCGCGATCTCGCGGCTGATCGACAGCCCGAGGCCGGTTCCGCCGAAGCGGCGCGACGTGGTGCCGTCCGCCTGCTGGAACGACTCGAAGATGATCTTCTGCTTCGACGACGGGATGCCGATGCCGGTGTCGGTGACGCTGAAGGCCAGCACCGCCTCGGCGTTGTTGAGCGTGGTGTTCTCCGGCGCCCAGCCCGACGTGGCGCGCTCGATCTTGAGCCCGACCCGGCCGCGCTCGGTGAACTTGAACGCGTTGGAGAGCAGGTTCTTGAGCACCTGCTGCAGCCGGCGCGGATCGGTGAACATGGTGGCCGGCGTGTCGCCGCCGAGATCGATCGAGAAGTCGAGCTGCTTGCCCTGCGCCACCTGCCGGAAGTTGCGCTCGACGTAGTCGTGCAGCTGCGCGAAGTTGACCTCGTCGACGTCGATGACCACCGTGCCCGACTCGATCTTCGACAGATCGAGGATGTCGTTGATGAGCGACAGGAGGTCCGAGCCCGCCGAGTGGATCGTGCGCGAGAAGTCGACCTGCTTCGGCGTGAGGTTGCCGTCCTCGTTGTCCGACAAGAGCTTGGCGAGGATGAGCAGCGAGTTGAGCGGTGTGCGCAGCTCGTGCGACATGTTCGCCAGGAACTCCGACTTGTACTTCGACGAGAGCGCGAGCTGCTGCGCCTTCTCCTCGAGCATCAGCTTGGCCTGCTCGATGTCGCGGTTCTTGCGCTCGACCTCGGCCTTCTGCACCTGCAACAGCTGCGAGCGCTCCTCCAGCTCCTCGTTGGTCTGCTGCAACTCTTCCTGCTGCGCCTGGAGCCGCGCCTCGGACGACTTCAGCGACTCGGCCTGCTGCTCGAGGCGCTTGTTGGTCTCGGTGAGCTCCGACTGCTGCACGCGCAGCTCGTCGGCGAGCGACTGCGACTGCTTGAGCAGCTCCTCCGTCCGCATGCCGGCGGCGATGGTGTTGAGCACGATGCCGATCGACTCGGTGAGCTGATCGAGGAACGCCAGGTGGATGTCGTTGAAGCGGTAGAACGACGCCAGCTCGACGACCGCCTTGACCTGCCCTTCGAAGAGCACGGGCAGGACGATGATGTTCACCGGCTTGTGCTCGCCGAGGCCGCTGCCGATCTTGATGTAGTCGCCCGGGACCTCGTCGAGGAGGATGCGCTCTTTTTCGAGCACGCACTGACCGACGAGCCCTTCGCCGAGCTTGAACTGGTTGGCCAGCTGCTTGCGCTCGCGGAAGGCCCACGACGACAACATCTTGAGCATGACCTCGCGCTCTTCGACGTCGACCATGTAGAAGACGCCCTGCTGCGCGCGCACCAGCGGCGCCAGCTCCTTCAGGATCAGCTTCGACACCGTCTCGAGATCGCGCTGCCCCTGCAGCATGCGCGTGAAGCGCGCCAGGTTGGTCTTGAGCCAGTCCTGCTCCTGGTTCTTCTGCGTGGTCTCGCGCAGGTTCGAGATCATCTGGTTGATGTTGTCTTTGAGCGCGGCGACCTCGCCCTGCGCCTCGACGCTGATCGACCGCGTCAGATCGCCCTTGGTCACCGCGGTCGCGATGTCGGCGATGGTGCGGATCTGCGTGGTCAAGTTGCCGGCGAGCTGGTTGACGTTGTCGGTCAGGTCGCGCCACGTGCCGGCGGCGCCGGGGACGCGCGCCTGGCCGCCGAGCTTGCCCTCGATGCCGACCTCGCGCGCCACCGACGTGACCTGATCGGCGAACGTGGCGAGCGTGTCGATCATCTCGTTGATGGTCTCGGCCAGCGACGCGATCTCGCCTTTGGCGCCAATGGTATCGGCCGCGAGCTTGCGCTTCAGATCGCCCGCCGCGATGGCGGTGACGACGCGCGCGATGCCGCGCACCTGCGCCGTGAGGTTCGACGCCATCGAGTTGACGTTGTCGGTCAGATCCTCCCAGATGCCGGCCACGCCCTTCACTTCCGCCTGCCCGCCGAGCTTGCCCTCGGTGCCGACCTCGCGCGCCACGCGCGTGACTTCCGACGCGAACGACGACAGCTGATCGACCATCGTGTTGATCGTGTTCTTGAGGTCGAGGATCTCGCCCTTGACGTCGACGGTGATCTTCTTCGACAGATCGCCGTTGGCGACGGCCTTGGTGACCTCGGCGATGTTGCGCACCTGCCCGGTCAGGTTGTTGGCCATCAGGTTGACGTTGTCGGTCAGGTCCTTCCACGTGCCGGCGACGCCGCGCACGACGGCCTGGCCGCCGAGCTTGCCTTCGGTGCCGACCTCGCGCGCCACGCGCGTGACCTCCGAGGCAAACGACGACAGCTGATCGACCATCGTGTTGATGGTGATCTTCAGCTCCAGGATCTCGCCGCGCACGTCGACGGTGATCTTCTTCGACAGATCGCCGTTGGCGACGGCCGTCGTCACCTCGGCGATGTTGCGCACCTGCCCGGTCAGGTTCGACGCCATGAAGTTGACCGAGTCGGTCAGGTCCTTCCACGTGCCGGCCACGCCGGGCACCACGGCCTGTCCGCCGAGCTTGCCTTCGGTGCCGACCTCGCGCGCCACGCGCGTGACCTCGGAGGCGAACGAGCGCAGCTGATCGACCATCGTGTTGATCGTGTTCTTGAGCTCGAGGATCTCGCCCTTGACGTCGACGGTGATTTTCTTGCCGAGGTCGCCGTTGGCGACCGCCGTGGTCACCTCGGCGATGTTGCGCACCTGCCCGGTCAGGTTCGACGCCATGAAGTTGACGTTGTCGGTCAGGTCCTTCCACACGCCCGACACGCCGCGCACATCGGCCTGCCCGCCGAGCTTACCTTCCGAGCCGACCTCGCGCGCGACGCGGGTGACCTCGGCGGCGAACGAGTTGAGCTGATCGACCATGACGTTGATCGTGTTCTTCAGCTCGAGCACCTCGCCTTTGACGTCGACGGTGATCTTCTTCGACAGATCGCCCCTCGCGACCGCCGTCGTGACGTCG
>Ga0134125_10003362_pt1 | contig 18560 bp, 24 predicted proteins | sample KB31751_FD_96464 | JGI IMG/M metagenome (GOLD analysis project Ga0134125, IMG submission 96464) | Terrestrial soil microbial communities with excess Nitrogen fertilizer from Kellogg Biological Station, Michigan, USA - KB3-175-1 | ecosystem: Environmental > Terrestrial > Soil > Unclassified ... | reverse complement strand
TCCTCGAAGGTCTTTTTGCCGTCGGCGTGCAGTCGGTAGTAGGGCTGCTTCGCTGGCGCGGACCTCTCCAGGGAGATGTCACTTTCAAATATCTTGAAGGTCAGGACGCCGGCCTGACGCACGAGGACGCCCTGCTCGTTGCGGATCGTTTCGCCCCATTCAGGCGGCTCGGAGATGATCCACGTGTGTTTGCCGGGTTCACTCGTCTCGTCGTGGGGGATCGTGCCCGCTGCGTCGAGGATCAGCTCGGGCGGTTCGGGGAGCGACCCCTTCTTCAGGTGGACCAGGACGCCAGCGAGCTTTTCGATTTCCCACTTCTGCCGCTGGATGACGGAGCTGGTCGGCCCACCCTTCTGAGTATCGTCCCATTTGCCGTACGCATCCAGCATCACCGGAATCTTGTGGGTATAGGATTCCGTCGGCCCCTTCCAGACAGTGAGCGGGGGCAGGTAGGGGCGGTGCTTCTCTTCCCAGCCGCCGCCCCCACCGCTTGTCTTCAGCTCACCGTCGCCAAACAGCACCCGTAGGAAGAAGTGCTGTCCGTTCCATTCCCTGCGCGAATTGGCCGGGTAGAATTCAAAGTACGCAAGGTCGGTGGCCATTAGTTCCTCGACGTGTGTTCTTTGTTCGCCTTGTTCACCATCCGCGCGAGATCCTTCGGCGGGGTGTTGCGGAGCACCGCTTCAGCGAAGCGCTTACCCTCGACGTGGAGGTCCACTTTCACCGACGACCGGCGTTCGGCGGCTTCCAGTCGTTCGATCATCTGCTCGCCGGGTGAGCCGGCGCGGAACGGTTTGAGCTGATGTTCGTGGTAGGGCTTCTTGTGGCTACTCCCGCCACCGAAGATGGCGTGGAAGGCGTCTTTCCCAAATTCGATCTCGGGGAAGAGGATGTGTTTGATGAGGCTGGCGTGCTTCGAGTGGGAGAGGGCGTGGCCCAGCTCCTTGCCTTTTTCAAACACCTCCTGGCCCAGCCAGTGTTTACCGCCCGCGAGGCGGTTGATCGCTTCGAGCGCCAGGAAGAACGCGCTCCCCACGCCGATTGTCCCGGCGAGGATCGTGAACGCCGACTTGACTTTGCCGATCGCCCCGGCCGTTTTCTCCGCCGAACCCGCAACCCGTGCATCCTGCATCGGGATCAGCGCGGATTCATCCCTCATGTATTTGATGAGCTTGATGAGTCCTTTCAGCGGTGTGAGCGCGAGCGAGGCGCCGCGCGCGAGGCCGCCCAGGAGAAACGCCATCGGGGAGAGCAGGGCGATGAAGCCGACGGCGCCGCCGATCACCTTTTTGAGGGGACCGGGCAGACTCGTGAAGGCTTCGGTGACCTGTTTGAGCACGGAGACGAGAGCTTTGGCGCCTTCCAGGGCCTCGGGGCCGAAGGCGGCACCGAATTCGTTGAGGAAGTTGTGCGCCTCCGCCTTCAGCTCTTTGAACTGGAAGGCGATGGTCTTCGACGCCTTGCCGAAGAGGGCTTCGTTTTCGGCGTGGCTCCCGTGGACGCCCTGAAGGTGGCCGAGGATTTCCTTGTCGTAGCCGAGGGAGGAGAGGAGGGCCGCCACAGTGCCGTAGGACCGGGACATGCCGAACATCTCGGCCGCCCAGCCTTTCGCTTCCGCGTTGCCCTTCGTGCCTTCCGCGCCGTGACGCAGGATGCCCGACTGCACCCGTTCGATGAGTTTGACGATGCCGCCTGGCTTCTCCAGCATGAGCGTCGCTTCAGCGGCGCTGTTGATGCCGAGTTTCTTGGCGGCGGTGAGGGCCTGCCCTTTGAGCGTCTGCGCTTTGATGAGCGCTGTACGCAGGAGGGAGGCCATCGCGTCAGGTTCGTTACCGAGCCGCGACATGCCGGCGAGGGCCGCTAGGGTGTCACGCATCGGCATCCCCATCGATTTGACGGTGGGGAAAAGGGAGGTCATGAACGCCGAGACGATGGACGGGAACGGTGCTTTCGATTCACCGCTGGTCCGCAGCATCAGGTTCATGATTTCGAGGGGCGAGTGGACGTCCTTGAACTTCGCCTGGTAGGCGGAGGTGAGGACGGTCGCCGTTTTCTCGGGGTTCGCCATGCCGATGGCCGCGCCCTCGGCGGCGGCCTTCAGCGTTTCGATGTCCTTCGTCGTGTTTTTGAAGTCAGACTGAAGGGGGTACAGCCCCTTGCTGACTTCGGTGATGGACATGCCGAGTTTGGAGAACGCCGGGGCAGCCCGTTCGAGGGCTTCGCGCTGCTTGTGCGTCGCGCCAGCCTGCGTTTCGAGACGGGTGAAGTAAGCTTCGGACTCCGCGCGTTCTTTGACGGAGCCGTAGATGAGGGCGCCGGCGCCGAGGCTCATGATCGCCGTCTGACGTCCGATCTCGGTGGCCTTGCGTGAGAAGGTGTTGAGTTTCCCCTGGAGTCCGTCGATGGCCCCGCCAGCGCGATTCAGGAATCCCAGGAGGCCGCCGTTGGCTGCGGCTTCCTCATCCATCTTCTTGTTCATGCGCTTGCCGGCGGCGCCGATTCCCTCAATGGCGCCGCCGACTTTCGCCGCTTCGGCCTCGAACGCGGTCCCGCCCAACAGGCGGACGCGAACGGCGATCTCCTGAGCCTCCAGCGACATACGCGCTCCTACTCGAAAGCCCCCCAGACCGCAGCGGCGATCTCGCGGGCGAGATGTTCATGCAGCACGGCGCGCATCTCCACGGCCCTACTGACGACTGCTTCGACCGCGAGGAGGATGTCCGGGTCCTCGGTGGTGAGGAGTTCCAGCGGGTTGAAGCCGAGAAGCGCTGCCTCGGCTACCGCCTCGATGTCCTCGCGGTCAGTTAGTTTTTTGCCTGCTCCAGGCCGATCTTCTTGCTCGTGTCCTGGAGCCAGGTGATGACTTCGTTGCCGGTGTTGAGCACCGCGTAGTCATTCTTCAGCGCCGCCATCACCGCTTCGCGCGCGGACTTCACGGCCGGGAAGCCAAGGAGGTCAGCTAGGCGAGGATCGGAGAAGTTGACCGAGCCGTTGGCGTCGGGGAACTGCTCCAGCTCGCCGTTCACGTTGAGCAGAACTTCGGTGGTCACGAGCGCGATCAGGTCAGCGGCAGCGGCCACCTGGAGGGCGGCCGGCTTGCTGATGCTTTCGAGGCTCGCGGCCTGCTCGGCGTAGCGTTCGTAGGGGACCCACTTGCACCGGAGGACCACAAGGTTCTCGTAGCCCGGGACAGGGAGGTCGAGCGGCGTCGCGTCTGCGCCCAGGTGAGAGCGGATCTCACGAACCTGTGCGAGGACGGACCGAGCGTCCCCCGAGTCGGGGGAGATCGTCTGCTCCGTCGCGGATACAGCGGGAACCGACGGCTCGACCGCCGGCTCAGGGGACTGCTCTGACATCTATCCTCCTACTGGATGGAGATGTTCGATTTCACCGAGCACTTGAACTCGGCAACGGCCGCTTTTTCGGACTGCGAATCCGTCGGCGGGTCCGTGAAGCCGGTGAGCTTGCCGACGTAGGTGCGGACTTTCCCGAAGGCAAAGCCGTTCTCGTCAAGCGCCTGCTTCTTGATGCTCACGTTCGCTCGGCCGGGGAAGTTGACCAGGACGTTGAGCGCTTCTTCGACGTCGGTGCTCCACAGCGCGGTCAGCGTGGCTTCGCTGACGCTCCGCGTGCCGCCCAGCTCCAGTTCCTCTTCGAGGCCGTTGACCGGACGGTACTTCGTGGACTTCGCGGTGACGTCGAGTCCCGACTGTTTGTCAATCGGGATCACGAACGTCTGATTCGCGGCTTCAATGGTGAGGGTGACGTCGTACAGATCCTCACGAAAGCCGTACTTGACTTCGGGCACTTACTACACCCCCTGCGTCATGGAGACGCGCGTGATGTTGATACCGACCATCTCCGCGCCCTTCGCGCGACAGAGTCCGATGACGGCCAGGAGGTCGCCTTCTTCCTCGGTCTGGGGGGTGTTGATGTCGGAGCCGGTGTCTACGGTGAAGGCGTCGCTCGCGGTTTCCCCGAAGAGGGCGCCTTTGTCGTAGAGCGGGAGCAGCATCGCCGCGAGGTCGGACTTGAAGTCGCCCGCGTCTTTGCCCTGCCCGTCGATGTCCGAGCCGAAGTAGTCTTCGGCAACCGCGCTGGCTTTCCATTCGACAGCCATGTCGATGCGCGCGTTGTTGAACTGGTAGTACAGCGGTTCCGTGGTGAACGGAGCCGACGTACGGAAGCCCGCAATGCGGATCGAGCCGTCGAGCGCGACGCGCGTGACGTTGATGCCCGCTTCAGCGAGTTCTTCGACTTCCTTGGCCGTCCAGTTGACCGCTTCGCGGCCGACAGAGACGGGCGAGAGGATGCCCCAGCGACCGGCCGGCGCCTGGTTGGCGTGACCCTCTTTGGAGTCGTTCACCGCGCAGCACGCAGCCACGAAGGGGCTACAGGGCACGGCACGGACGCCGAAGGCGCCCTGGAGCGCCGGGAGCTGCTGCCAGTCGGCGTAGGTGGCTCCACGCTGGCGCACGGCGGCCGTAAGGCCCTTCAGGACGCCGCCGAGGGTGGCGAGCGTGGACTTCGAGGCGAGCAGCGGCGCGTCGGCCACAGCCACGCGCTTGACGCCCGTAGCGAACGCCTTGGCGGCGGCCGTGTACAGACCTTCGATGGCTTCCGTCGCGGTGATACCAGGGATGGACACCTGACCCGGCCCGAGTTCTTCGGGCAGGAGAGCGACCTGGGCTTCGACGTTGGGCTTGCTCGCAGTCGGCGCTTCGTCCGTGCCTGTGGCCAGCGAGAAGGTACCGGCGGCCGGCGATTTGGTGCTCGCGCCAGCTTCTTTGACGATCACGTATGGAGAGGCTTTGAAGTAGGCGACCGCTTCGGCCTTCGTGGCGAAGACCGGAGACGATTCGAGCACTTCCCCCGCCGCGTTGACGACCTGGATAGTGAACGCACCTTCGGCGCCGCCCACGATGACTTTCCAGCCGTTCTGCGTGGTACCGGAACCGGAAGCCTTGACTTCCATCGTTTCGGCAGAGGCGCTGTCTTTCAGGGCGATGGACGCCGCTTTCGCGGTCGCGCCCTGGAAGCGCAGGATGACGACCTCAGAGCCGCCCCGTAGGAAGAACGCTTCGATGGAGTCGTAGAAGGTGGCCGCGAAGTTGATCGAGCTGATACGCGGGCCAAACACCTTCTGGAACTGCGCGAAGCTCCTGCACGTGTACGGCGTGGTGGGGCCGGTGGCCGTCGGGCCGATGGCAAACCACGTGCCGGTTTCAGTTGCGGGGGTCAGCGGCGGCAGGGCCGTGGACCCCTGGACGTTAGTTCCCGGCCTCATCGGCGGCAGGCTCCTTTACGTCGTCGGTGGTGGCGGGCGCCTCGACTGGCGCCTCGGGAGCGGCGGGGGCAGGGGCTTCCGGCTCGGCCGGCGCTTCCTCCACCACGGGGATCACGAATCCGTTGTCGATCAGTCGCTGATCCGGGTCGGCAATGACGTCGCCGTAGGCAACGAGCTGGTCGCCCTGGACGTCCACGTGTCCCGCTACATAGCGGTAGTCCATGTGTCTCCTCTTACTGCGAGGTGCGGGAGCGGACGGCGATGTCCACTCGTTGAACGGTGTGCGGTGCAGGCGCTTCCTGACCGGGTTCCGTTTTCGGGTTCGGCAGCCCTTCGGTGCTGACGGGTCCGCCGAGGCGCTGAGCAGCGCCGCGTACTTCGGTGCTGAAGTGAATCTCGGCCGAGGCGATGGTCCGCTGCGAGCGGTTGGCGACCTCGGGGTTGATCTTGGTCGCCTTCCAGATCGTCGCCCAACCTTTGTGACCGAGGGAACCCCGGTGAAGGATGAGCTGCCTGATGGCGCCCTCGTAGAGCTTTGCTAGACGCTCGGTCGCGTCACGATTCTTGGACTCGACAAAGATGCCGACTCGGAGCGGGAACGTGGCGCGGTATTCGCGCCTGCCGTCCGCGATGGGGTTCATGATCTCCCCGCACTCCAGGAGAACCGCTGGGCACTTCTCTTCGGGGAAGTGATCGAAGTCAGAGGTGGCGACGTAGGACTTCGGGTCCGGAAGGAAGCCGGGTTTACCCGCTTTCCGCGAGACGTACGCGGCGTAGTACGGTATCCATTCCTTCAAGGTCGCTTCGAGCGAGTCCTCGACCTCAGGGATGAGGACTAGGGACCCGTAGGTGGAGAGATCGCTCACTTCCACTTCCCTCCCTGGCCTTTACCGACCATCCCCATGCGCTCGACAGACGTCGATCCCATGATGTACCACTCGATGAAGCCGGTGATTATCATGGCGTCGTCGGTGCTGATCGCCAGAATGCGCCGTTTGTTGCCCTTCACGTTCTGGACGAACCGGGCGTAGAAGAACGGCCCTTGGCCGGCGGACTGGAGGCCGAACGTGGCGGTCGTGCGCGTCGCGTGCTTTAGCTGCCCCGGTGCCGACACCTGCGTCAGCGCGCGGTAGAGCGCATCGCGGTCGCGCGTGTCCTCGCACCGGATTCGGCGGCGCTCATCCCGGAAAAGCTCGGGGATCTCGCCTTCCTTCTCCTTGCGTTCGGCCGTCGAGTCTTCGAGGGGCCTGTACGGGTACGTCTCGACGCGGGCCTGCTGCTGTTTCTGGAGCAGCGGGACCAGCTCCTCCATCAACGGGAGCGTGTTACGCGCGCGTTCCCCGATCCGCTTCACGAGAAAGGCCGCCTGTGCGTCGCCGTTGACTTCGATGTGGGCGCGAAACGCTGACGGTTTCGCCATCGCCTAGTACGTCTCCAGCGCGTACCCGGGGTATTCGGTCTGGACCTTGATCGAGTGAAGGTGCGCGCTCTGGTCGTTCGGCTCCAGGCCGCGCGCCGTCTCGTCGTAGTCGCAGAGGGCGTCTTTGAACTCCGTGCGGAGCGCGTTGTACGGGGACATGCCCGTCTCCGCCTGCTCCGGGAAGAAGGAAAGCTCGACCATGTATGCAGCGCGCAGCGCTGCGAGCGCGCGGGCCTGCGGTTCGAGACGGTCGGCCATCGGTCCGAGGCGTAGCGCGAGGAAGTCCACGGCCTGCTTGATGACCTCGATTACCTGCTCGTCGGTCGGCTCTGTTTCGCTGTTGAAGGTGCCAGCAAGCTCGCCGTTGTCCATGCGCGTGCGCGCGCTGATGCGAGCTGCGACCGCCTCCAGCGTCGGGGTCCACTTCATTGTGACTCCCTAGAAAGCTTTGAAGTGACGCGGCCCCATCGGGATTCCGACCGGAGCGGTGTCAATGTCACCAACGTCGTTGGCGAATTCGTACCACGCCGGCCGTCGGCCGGTGAGGTCTGCGGGGCGGAAGGTGGAGAAGCCGATGGGTTTGCCTTCGGTCTGAAGGGCTGTCACCCGCATCCACTGCTCCGTGTCGCCGCCGCCGGGTTGAACCTGCGTGGGGCGCCGTAGAAGGCGCCCCAGCAAGCTCTCGACGTAGACGAGACGGCCACCGGGGAATAGCTGCTGCTTGGTGGCGTCCATCTGTGTCTAGTCCTTCCGAACCTGGATGAAGTGCGGGCCAGCCAGAGCGCTGTCCGGCTCGTACTTCACGAACTCGTAGCTAGCGGCACCGACAGGTCGCTGCACCGTCGGAACGGTGACGTTGACCAGGGCCTCGATGCGCTCGGCCTCGGCGCGAGCTGTGTCCGCATCCTGGAGTAGATCGTGGACCTCAGGCGGCGCCTCAGGAGGCGTCTCCGTGCTGTCATCGTTCTCCTCTGCCAGTTTGGCCAGCTCTGCCTCGGAGGGCGGCGGGACCTGGACAGCATCGTCAGCGGGCGCGGGGGCCGGCTCGACGGGCTGCGTCTCCACAACGGGAGCGGGGTCCTGCACGGGAGTCTCCGGGGCCTGAGGGGACCCGGCCGGAGCCGGGTCCGTGGGCGTAGCCTCCTCAGACATGCGCGTCCTAGAAGTACAGCGGGACGATGCAGCGGCCCTGGTCGTGGACCATGTAGCCGAGGCGCGTCTCGTACAGGATCGCGTGGAGGTTCTGTTCAAACAGGTTCACGGTTTCGCCGGGAGCGATTTCGATGCTCGCCTCGTTGGAGACGCGCACTTCGATGTCGCTGCGCAGACGAACGTGAATGTTCGGACGGTGAACCAGGCAGCCAACCTGACGCTTCAGTTTGGCGGTGCCGGCGGCGGTCGCTTCCGCGTTCACGGCGACGATGGCGCCGTTTTCCCATTTGCCAAGTTCGATTTCCGTCTCAGCGCCGGGTTTACCGACGATGGCGCGGATGACCGAGTTGGCCGGGATTTTGCCCGCCAGGGTAATCGGCTGGCCGACCGACAGCGCAGCGGTGCCGCGCGTGGTGATCGACACTTTCGGGCTGCCCGAGGTGAACGAGCATTCCAGAGCCGGTTCCGCAGCCGCAGCGCTCACGAGGTTGGTCGAGTGACCACGGGTGAGCGTGTAGAGGGGGTCGATGCTCTGGCCGGCGTAGGTGCCACCGTCGTAGAGCGGGCGGTTCTGGTTGTCTCGGGCGTCACGGAACGTCTGCTGGAAGCCGAAGCCGAGCAGGATTCCGATGTCGGCCGGGTTGCCGTAACCGTTGGCCTCCAGCTTCCCGAGCGCGGCGGAGACAGCGGCCTGGACCGCCATGCCCTGCTTCTGCGCTTCCGCTTCTTTCGGGATGATGATGCCTTCGGCGGCGCCCGTGTTGGTCGTCACCGATTCGCTGGATTTGGCCGGAGCGATGGGGGCGCCGAGCAGGTTCGAGTCGAAGACCGAGCTGCCGGCCACCTTGACGCCTTCTTCGGCACCGACGGCGTGAGCGTCGATGGAGAGGCTGAGCGCCTGACGGACACCCGCGTCCACGAGGACGTTGAGGTCGCCGTTCTGGAGGTCCGCGATCTGCTCGTCCGTGAAGAGGACGATGGACGCGAACTTCTTGACGTTCATGGTGGTCTGACCGAAGCCAGCACCCGTCACAGGCTTTTTGCCACCCTCACCGACGGGACCGGCGGTCGGACGACCGAGCCAGATCGGGAAGTTGGTCTTGCGCGAGGTCGTGGCACGAGCGTCCCCGGCGAGCTGGATTGCACCAGTCTCAACCAGGAGGCCGTTGACCAGAATCTCGCCCTGCTCCGGGGGCAGGAGGTAGCCACCCGAGGCATTTGCCGCCCCGGAAAGGGGAGCGAAGTTGGTCATTTACCTTCCTTTGGGTAAACGGTTGGCTTAGGCGCGTCGCACGCCTTTCCCTCGCGTGGCTACTGGCGCGCGGCCTGTGAACCAGCGAGGAGGCTGGCGACGAACCCGTTGTGATCCTTGACCGGGTCCGGCGTAGCCGGGGGAGTGGGGCGCGTGCCACCGTCGGGCGGCGCCGTGGGCGCCGACGATGCGGCGCTCGCAAACGGCTTCAGTGTCTCGGCGTCCGCCTCCAGGGCAGCGCGGTCGTCACCTTTGAGCCGATCTGCGAAGTCGAGAGGAAGACCGGCCGCGACGGCGACTTCGATCTTCGTGGCGCGCAGTTCGGCAGCCTCGCGGGCTTCCGTTGCGGAGGCGATGCGCTCCTCAGCGGGGCGCTCGGCTTCCTCTTTTGCACGCTTGTCAGCTTCGGCCGCACGAGCGCGGGCGTTAGCCTCGCGGGCGGCTTTGCGTTCCTGTTTGATGAGGTTGTCAACGGCGTCGGGGTTCTCGGCCGCCGCGAGAATCGCGGGGTCAACCTCGTCGTCGTCGGGAACCTCAGGCTCGGCGGGAGCTGCGGGCGCGGCAGGCTCGGCCGGGGCCGCCGGAGCGGCTGGCGCAGCGGGCGCCTCGGGGGTGGGGGCGGCAGGCTCAGCCGGAGCGGCCGGAGCCGGCTCAGCGGAAGCCGCCGGAGCAGCGGGAGCGCCGTCGCCAAGGGCAGCCTCCAGCGCAGTCCCGGCCGAGGGCGCAGCCTCGGGGGCGGGGGTAGCCATCGCGGTAATACCTCCTACGCGCACGAGGCGCGAGCTTGATGTGAGCGTTACGCCTGACGCGCGACGCGGGCCGCCTGCGTGGCGGCCGTCTGCTGTTTGAGGTTGCCCTCGGGGCCTTCACCCTTTTCGAGCTCGGCCGGCCTGACACCGAACTCCGTGGAGTTCGGGTCCTGGCCCATTTTCTTCTTTTCCTCGTGCATCCGTTCAATTTCTTCCGGGGTGAAGCCCATCTCACGCCAGAGGACGTCCTGCGGGACACCGAGCGTGCTCATCTTCACCGCGCCATCAATGCGCTGCGAGCGGATGCGCTGCTCCGGGTCGCGCCACAGGGCGTGAACGGTCTGCGGGGAGGCGGTGCCCTTGGCCTGCTGGCCGAGGAACATGCCCTCCTCCCAAGTCGGACCGAAGTCCACCGTCTTGGCCGTCGTCTTGGCCGTCAGACCCGTCTCCGTCGCCGTGAGGGAGTCCCCGGAGGGGAAGTTCCCGGACTGGCCGAGGAGGTAGTGCGGGGGGGTCCTGGTCAGGGCTGCGAGGTGCTGAATCAGCATCTCGATCGCCTTGACGTAGTTTCCGAGATCAGACGCCTCGAACTGGCCGAACTTGGCGTTCTCATCCTCGGAGGCCCAGATCCGGCCGGCGCTCGCAAGGAACGCCTCCGTGTTGATCGGCTGGCCGGTCCTCGCGTCCTTCGGGATTTCGATGCCGGTGGCCCAGCGCTGGGCGAACGACGCGAACTCGGACGCGATTATCATGTCCGACACGAGCTTGTTGATCGCGTCCTGGATCGGGATAACCACGGCGAGATCCGACGTGCCGCCGGTCTTCAGCGTCGGGTTATTCCGGAAGGGGATCAGGGAGACTCGTTTGAGCCTATTCTCGGTGGCGAACTCGACGCCATCGCGCGCCTCCCAGCGCGCCTCGGTGGCGCCCACCTGCGACGAGGGACTGTTCATGTAGTCCGTCGGGTACGCGAGGCCGCTCGGGCTGAGCGAGGAGTGCTCCTCGTGGCCCTTCTCGGTGGCCTGGTAGCGGAAGGTCCACTTGGGCGTGTACACCGTGGCGTTGACGCGACCCGTCGTCGGGTCCGTCCACTCTTTCAGGCCCGCGAGCCGACGACGCATGTTCGTCGGGTCTTTCATGACGATGGCCTGCGAGGGGTGCTCAATGGTAATGAGCGGAGACTCAGTGTCGCCGGCTTTATTGCCGTCGGGGTCCACAAGTAGGTAGGACTCCCCAAGCTTGACCGCCTCGGTGTGCGCGATGCGCGAGTCAGAGTCGAGGTAGTTGTCACGCCAGATTTCCATGACGTTCTTCACGACGTCATCGCCGGAATCGGCGCGGAAGCCGTCAACGTGCAGGCGCTCGACGCTGGCGTTCACCACGAGGGCGCACCAATTGTCAGCGAACTCGCGGAAAAGGTTGCCGAATGTCGCCCGAAAACGGGAAGTGGCGAACTGCATCCGATGGAAGCCCTCGAAATACTGCTCCCAGAGCGTGATCTCGGGCTGGCGAGCGCGGAGGTGGCCGTCCATGTGTTCCAGGTACTTCAGCGCCGTCGCTGCTTCGGCGGTAGCTGTGGCATCGGCCATTGACTCGCTCCATCGTGGAAGGGTCCGCCGGCCCCGACCTCTACCGGCGTGTGCGCAGCCCCGAGCTGCGCGCCTCTTGCGACCCGTTAGGCGCCTCCGAGAGGTCACCACGGTGCTCCGCTGGTAGTGGGTCTGACTCCAGCGCCTCGAAGCCCGCCAATGACGGGCGTAGAAACCGAGGGCGGCGGGCGTCCCCGCCGTTGGTCCCTCGGTCCGCTGCCTGGAACCCGGCGCGCGCTTCAAGGGCGTGCCGTGAGGCTGCCCATCGGGTCCGGCGCAGCTACATGATCGACACGGGGCGTCGGCTCCGGCGCGATGACGCCTGGATACCGGCAGCGAGGGCGTCTCGGTACGCCTCCCAAGAGAGGCACCCGGCCATCGCAATGTCGATCTTCAGCGGTGAATCTGGCCTCTCCTTGCGGACTAGGTACAGGTTCACCTCATCCTCATCGAGGATGTGGATTGGGTACTTCCGTGCGTTCCCGAGGTGAGAGCGGAATCTCTCATCGCCGTCGAATTTCCACGTGCCCTCGCGCATCGAGGCGATGTACGCCTTTAGCGAGAGCGCCATGCGCTTGTGGACGTTCGTCGGCCACTCGAAGACCCGGGGCTTTCCGCGTTCCGGACCTTTTCGGTGTGGGTATTTCGCTACCCAATCCGCGACGTGTGTGTCCCAATAGTAGGGATCGGCGTACATCCGCCACACGTCCCAGCGGTCGAAGGCGAGCTTGACCGCTTCATCGACCTCGCGGCCGTCTACGCGCCAGTCCCGACCTGTTCCGGGATTGGCCCATACGCCGACGAGGAACTGCGTGCCAGAAGCGAGGTGCGTTCCGACGATGGCCGTTGTATCGCGGGTCTGCGCGCCGTCGAAGCCGAGGACGATCTTCTCTCCCGGCTCCGGCTTCCACAGTTGGTCCGAATACTCCGGCGGCCTCCCGGTGAGCGCGCCCGTGCCAGCCACGAGCACGCGCTTCTTCGGGACGACGAGGTTGTCAACACGGTCCATCGGGAACGCCTGCCCCGACTGCTGGACCGGCCGGTTGAGCCACACCCGCTCCCAATACTCCGGAGGGTTCTGCGGGTCGAGGCCCAGCTCGACAATCCCGTCAATGTCGATCCACGAGGCGGCCAGCCCGGAGGCTTCGATGACCGCTTCGCGCATGTTTTCTACGAGGGGTTCGTTTTTCTCGTTGCGCAGCTTCCACTTGTCGTCCGCTTGGCGGTGATAGAAGAAGAGGCGCGAGTCTTCGATTTTCCCCTCGGCCACCGCGCGGGCGTATTCCATCGTGCCCTCGGCTACGGAGCCGAGCCCCGGCTCGTACGCAGTGGTGATCTCCAGCGTCCACGCATCGGCTGCGTAGCGCTTGGGGATGTTGGCGAGCATCGTCTGATGCGCTTTGACGAGGTTTTCCAGCACCATGCGGTGCGTCTCATCGAAGACCTGGAAGGTGGTGCGCGCGCCGTCTCGTGCGTTCGGTGAGGAGGCGAGCGCCACGGCGCGGCCAGCGGCACGACCGGCGGCGTCGAGGACCACGATCCGTTCGTTGCCGATGTCGAAGGCGTCTCCGACCTGACCCTCTTCGAGCATCACCTTCAGAGCCGAGTACGCCAACTCTTCAGACTGCTCCGCCGTGAAGGCGACCATCGGAATGTAGGGGTCCTTGACCCCTTTCCCGATGGGTTCACCAGGACGGTAGACCCACGGACCGACCCCGGCGTCACCCATTGCGCACGGGCACGTCTCGGGATCGTGATGGTGGTCCCACACCGAGCACTCGCCGCCCTGCGCCCAGAAGTCGAAGCGCACGGGCGCGTCGGGGTGAAGCTCGGCGCCCGCGACCGCAGCCGCGAACTCGGTCTTAGCCCAGCCCTTTCGGACGGAGAGGGCGACACGCTTGAAGCGGCGCCGGCCACCGATCTCTTTGCCGTCACGGTCCTTCTGACCCTTGAGCCAGATTTCGTAGGCGCGGCTGAGGACTAGGCTCTTTTCCTTGTCCAGCGAGTAGCGCTCACCTCGGACATCGCCGGGGCCGTGGACGAGGTTGAACTCCATCCACGCGCGCACCTGCGGTCCGAGCGTGACGCCCGTTCCCTGCCCCTTGCCGGGGATCGAGAAGACACCCATCTAGGCGAAAAGGTCGTCAGGGTCTTCCTGGACAGCGCCAGGAGGAAGCTCCAAGACCGGCTCGGGTACCGTCACATCACCAACGTCGAGGGGACGCTGCGGTGCGCGGCGCACGGCCGCCGCCCGGGCTTCAGACTCGTCGGTCTGTGCGACCACCCACCCGAGGACCCGGCGCCTCATGACGGTGAGGCCCGCCTCCTTGATGATCGCGTTTATCTGTTCGTTGAGGGTGACGATTCCCCGTTCGTCACGCTCCGACCTCTCCCAATACTTCGTTTCCAGGTCGAGCAGGCGAATGAACGTGCCGATGTCCACGCGGAAGAACTCATCCGCCATCTCGGAATCCCAGATGGAGTTCCAGACGGCGACGGCGTTGGGGTGCCAGTCCTTCTCGATGCGCTCCCCCGAGTCCTTATCCACGACATAGCGAGTCGGGAGCTGGGGCTTCTCGAAGTCAACGCGCGTGATCTCTTTTGTCACGTTCGGCTGATTCCGCCTCGCGCGGACCGAAGGGTGCTTTACCGGAGCGGGCATCGCGCCCTCCTCGGAGCTAGGGAGTGATCGTGAGCGGAAGTGCTCGGGGGTACTCGACGGTGAGGCTCATCGGCATGGGCGGCCGAACCGTCACGTAGACGGGCGGCGGGGGACCGCTGGGGGCCACACCCCCGGCCGTGGTGACACGAGCGCCGCCTCGGACGATGGCAACGCCACCCGTGACGACGAGCGCGGTAGTAGCCGACTGGCCACCGACGGTGACAAGCGCGTCGCCGTGAACGATGACGTGCCCCTTCGTGCTGGCCGCGCTGCCGGACTGGACGCGAGCGGCGTCCGTGCGGATTGCGACGCCGGCCGTGAGGACCCGAGCGCCGCCCCGCGCAATGGGGGAGCCTTCCCCCGTGAGGCGGCCCGCCGAATCGGCAACGACGCCGCCGCCCGTCACCGTAGCGGACCCGAGCACAATGGCGCTGCCCGCCGGAAGGAAGCGCGCGCCCGCCTGGACGAGCGCCTGCCCGACGGCAATGGCCTTGCCCGAGTCAATGGCGCGGGCACCGGAGGCTATGAGAGCCTGGCCGCGTGCGACCTTGATGCCCTTGCCAGAGCTACCCGCGCCGCCGGTAATAACCGCCGAGCCTTCCCCGACCGTTTTGCCGGATTCGGCCCGCTGGACTTTGACAACGACGTACGTCTCGTAGACTTCCGTGACGGAGGCTTTGCCGGTGATGAACGTGAGCTGGAAGTTCCCGGTGGCGCCGCTGAGTTTTTCGAGCTGGGCCAGCGACCAGGGCGTCCAAGGGAAGACGCCAGTCGCGCCTTTGAGATTGATCCAGAGCGTTTCACCGTTCGCCCAATGGAGGTGCGTGCCCGTGCTCGCTTCGATTTCGCTTTCCGTGATGCCAAAGCCGGTCGAGTCCGAGGCATTGATCCGGAATTTCGTTGTCCAGTTCCCGTTGAAGTGAACAACGGCCGAGACGATCTTGTCCCCGGCGCCGAGTTCGGGCCAGCGGAAGTGAATGCTCTGACCTCTGTTCGCTTCTGCCGGGGACACGATGCCACGCGACGTCAGCGGTTCGGCGGGTTCGGTCGCTTCTTGCGCGACTTCCTGCCACGCTTCGAGCGCGCCCTTGGGGGTCCAGGCGTTGACCGTCCCGTTCGCGGTCGGGCGGAGGACCAGCGTTTCTTCGGGCACGGGTTCCTCCTACGCCAGGCCGTTCTCTTCCAGCTTCCCTTCGGTCAGCCTGTAGATGTCGGCTTCGGACAGAGGCTTTTCGGTCACTTCGGAGACGGCTATCAACGTGCCGGCCGTTTCTTCGGTGAAGTAGAGCGCCCACCTAACCGTTACGGTGCCCGACATTTCGATTTCGTGAGCCGTCGAGTCAACAACAACGCCTTTACTCGGAGCGCCGAAGCTCGTGGCTTTCCGTTTCGTTTTCGCGCCCGTGTGCTCAGTGATGACCGCGAACACGGAGGCGGCTTCCAGCGTCGTGGTCCAAGACTCCGCCGCGCCACCAGAGGTCACGGAGAGTTCAAATTCGTTGGCCGTGGCATTGACGACCCGGTAGACGCGGCCTGAAACCAGGCCGGCGCCCCCGCTGAGCGAGGTCGGGACCAGGATGGTGCCGTTTGCCAGACCGTGCGCTGTCTTTTTGAATTTTGAGCCGGCCGCCGAGGCTTCCGGGCTGATGGTCGTACTGCCGCCAACGCCGACGAATTTGGCGAGTTCGCCCGCCTTTTTCATCTGTTCGTTCTTGGCCTCGCCTGTGAAGGCGCCCATTTAGGCTCCGATCCGTTTCGTGAAGGTGAAGTGCCCGTCGAACGGCGGGACGGCGTCCGTTTCTTCTTCGAGGGCGAACGTGAACTCGTGGAGCGCGCTCGGCGCGTCTTCGGTCTGTTCGCGCGTGAGCACGATTTCGAGGACATTGCCGCCCGCGCCCCCGATCACGAGGCCGCCGTTGCCGGTTTCGAGGGTGAGATAGCCCTCAAATTCCAGCTTCGGCGTGTAGCTATTGAGGTCGAGAGGTTCGGTCTTCGCGGTGTCCTTGAAGAATTCGACCTTCGCGCGGAAGGTGAAGCCCCGCTTGGCCTCGAAGTGAACCCTGACGGGGACGATCCCCGGTGAGAAGGTCATGGCGACCCCTTAGACGATGGGGATGAGCTGCGTGGTGCCCGGTTCCGCCTGGACAGTGAGCTGTCCCTCTGCGATGGTCACGACCGACGAGTCAGTCAGCGTGGCGCGCAGCGAGTAGTCGTAGCAGCCGGCAGGCACGGCGCGAGTCTGCTCGTGCGTGACGTCGAGGTGCGCGACGTGAGTTGGCGCCCCCGTGGGCATCGTGCCGGTCCAGGAGATTGGCAGGGCGACATGGATGTCCGGGTTGTGGAAGCCGATGACCAACTCCAGCGTGGCGCCCGCGAGATCGGGCGCCTCGGGGCAATACCACGTCAGCGAGCGGCCATCGGCGGCCAGGTAGTCGTCTCCGGCGACGATACCCGGGTGGTCTTCGTTCACAGCCCTCGCCTCGACAGCTCAGCGTCGTCAAGTACGGTGCTGACCCTGACCGGGGGCAGGGAGTTGATCGCGCGCTCGACGCGGCGCAGCTCGCGCAGCATCGGCTCCGCGTCACAGCGAACGACGAGGGTGACCGACTTAGGCGGCGACGTGCAATCCGCGAGGCGGCGAAGCAGTCGTGCGATGCGCTGTCTCATGCTTCCCTCCAGAGGCCACGGAATTCGGTGACGGACTCGCGGATGAAGCCCGGGAGCTCCTGCGCCAGGTAGACGGCGACGGAGGGCGCGACAAGCGCTACCAGTAGGAAGCGCCTCAGGGGACGCCTAACGCACGGCTGAAGGCTCTCTGTGAGCGTCCAGACGGTCATCGAGGCACCTCGGGACGGAGACGCCTACCCGACCAGCCGCGCATCTTACAGCGGCGGCACTCCTCCCACAGCGAGACGCGGTTCCGGCGCATCTCGAACTGATGGAAGTGGAAGTGGCAGAGCAGGCGTCCCAGCATGTCGTCCTCCTAGTGAGAGGCCGCTTCGAGAGCGGCGTAGGCGAGCTTGTGGGCGCCGGAGTGCGTCTCGACGCCGTATCCGCCGCCTTCCTTTTCGTCGCGGTAGCCGAAGAACGTGACGGCAGCCACGTAGCCAGTCGAGCGCGCCCAGGAGACGAACCCCGTGCACGCCTGGGCCTGTTCGGCTTCGGTGTACTTCAGGCTGTCGCTGGTCGGTCCGGCGGTCGGGAAACCGACCTCGGTGATGAACACCGGCTTGTGGGTCAGTTCCTCGGTACGTTCGACCGAGCTGCGCCGGCCGAGGATGGCCTTCGAGCGTTCGCCCGTCCCGCCGTAGGGATGGTTGGTGACCCCGTCGCAGGCTTCCAGCGCCCCAGGGACCCGCTCCCAGGCTTCACCCCAGGCGTCCGAGTCCAGATGCCCTCCGTCGAAGGAGCACAGCTCCAGCGGCCTGTGAGAGCCGAAGTTCGCCACGAGCGCGGTGTGAACGTCGATCAGGAGGTGCGCGTAGGATTCCCTGTTGGCTGGCGATTCGGAGTGTTCACCCCAGAACCAGTTGCCGCCAGGCTCGTTCAACACCTCGACCGCGTAGAGACTCGGGTTCGAGCGCACGAGCGCGAGCACCCGTTCGACGTAGGCTGCGACGTTGACGCCGCTGACGCCGTTCGTGTGGTCGTACGGGCCGGAGAGGTCCGCGATGACACGGATGCCCTTCGATTCGTACGCCGCGAGGCTGCCCGAGGGGCTGTCCAGGCGCACAACGCCGCCGAGGCGCAGGATGTCCGGCACTTCGGTCGAGGCACCCCACCCGCCAGCGTTGATGCCGAGCGCGAGCGTTGAGGGGGCCGGGATAGGCGTAGGTTCCGGGAGCGGCGTCGGAATGGGAACGGGAGTCGGTTCCGGTGCCGGAGGGGGCGGAGGAGGCGTCACGCCGCCCGGGACGGTCTGCTTGCGACCCGCCCAGGACCCGATGGGCCGAGAGGAGGCCCACGCCTGCACGTCGAGCACGGGATCGGCGCTGTTCGGCGTCCTGATCGTGCGCGTCGAGGTGGAGACGCTGAAGTATTTGACCGCCGAGCTGCCGGAGCTGAGCGACGGCATGTAGGCAACGCCGATGTGTGACGTGCCGTAGGGCAGGCAGGTGACTTCGACGGCTGCCTTGTTGGCGCTGAGCCGGTCCTGGGCCGAGCTACACGACGCCGCGTGGGCGTGTGGCCGATGCCAGTGGGACCGATGCGCTGACGCAGGGGCCGGCGCTGCGAGCGAGAGCGCCACCGCCGCCCCCGCTAGTACACTACGGAGACGCATTGGGTCGCTCCTGTTCCTCGCTGTTCAGGTCAGCGTTCGTGCCGACCCAGCCCGCGTCCGTGCAGGAGTATTGCTGTCAGTTCGTGACAGAACGCACGCGGGTTTGAACACCCTCTGAAGCGTACGCAACAAAATCATCTAGTCGCCAGGCGTGGACGTGCCGATGT
>Ga0134125_10003361_pt1 | contig 18564 bp, 11 predicted proteins | sample KB31751_FD_96464 | JGI IMG/M metagenome (GOLD analysis project Ga0134125, IMG submission 96464) | Terrestrial soil microbial communities with excess Nitrogen fertilizer from Kellogg Biological Station, Michigan, USA - KB3-175-1 | ecosystem: Environmental > Terrestrial > Soil > Unclassified ... | reverse complement strand
CGAGAGGCGCATCATGCGCGTCTTGTCGCCGAGGATGGCGCCGCCCGAGAGCGCGCTCGACGGATCGACGGCGAGCACGGCGACGCGATGGCCGGCGGCGACGAGACGCGTGCCGAGCTCGTCGATGAAGGTCGACTTGCCGACGCCGGGCACGCCGGTGATGCCGACGCGCCACGCGCGGCCGGTGTGCGGCAGCAGACGCTGCAGGAGCGCCTGCCCGTCGTCGGCGTCGCGGGCGGCGCTCGATTCGATGAGCGTGATCGCGCGCGCGAGCACGCTGCGATCGCCGGCGAGCACGCCGCGCTCGTAGTCGTCGAGCGTCAGGCGCGGCCGGTCATGGTTCATCCGTGCGTTTCCAGCTTGTCGAGGAGCGCGCCGGCGGCGTCGGCGATCACCGTGCCCGGGCCGAAGATGGCGGTGGCGCCGGCATCGTAGAGCGCCTGATAGTCATCGGGCGGAACGACGCCGCCGACGACGACGAGGATGTCGGGGCGGCCGAGCGCGGCCAGCGCCTGGCGCAAGGCCGGCACCAGCGTGAGGTGGCCGGCGGCGAGCGAGCTGGCGCCGATGAGGTGCACGTCGTTCTCGACGGCGGCGCGCGCCGTCTCTTCCGGCGTCTGGAACAGCGGGCCGACGTCGACGTCGAAGCCGAGATCGGCGAAGGCCGACGCGATTACCTTCTGTCCGCGGTCGTGGCCGTCCTGGCCCATCTTGGCGACGAGGATGCGCGGGCGCCGCCCTTCGCGCTCGGCGAACGCGGCCGTGCGCGCGCGGATCTTGGTGATCGACTCCGACGACTCGCCCACCTCTCCACTGTACACGCCCGAGATGCTGCGGATCTCGGCCTGATGGCGGCCCCACACCTTTTCCAGCGCCCACGAGATCTCGCCCACCGAGGCGCGCGCCCGCGCGGCGTCGACGGCGAGCGCGAGCAGGTTGCCGCCGCGCCCTTCGGCGCAGGCGGTGAGCGCGTCGAGCGCACGCGTGCAGGCGGCTTGATCGCGTTCGCGTCGCAGCTGCTCGAGCCGCGCGATCTGCGTCTTGCGCACGGCGGCGTTGTCGACCTTGAGCACCGGCACCGGCTCTTCGCGCGTCGGCCGGAAGCGGTTGACGCCGACGATGGTCTGGCGCCCGGAGTCGATGCGCGCCTGCGTGCGCGCCGCCGCCTCCTCGATGCGCAGCTTCGGCAGCCCGGCCTCGATCGCCTTGACCATGCCGCCCATGCCTTCGACCTCGTCGATGTGCGCTTGCGCGCGCGCCGCCAGCTCGTGCGTGAGCCACTCGACGTAATAGCTGCCGCCCCACGGATCGACGGGCCGCGTGGTGCCCGACTCGAGCTGCAGTTGCAGCTGCGTGTTGCGCGCGATGCGCGCCGAGAAGTCGGTCGGCAGCGCCAGCGCCTCGTCGAGCGAGTTGGTGTGCAAGCTCTGCGTGTGCCCTTGCGACGCGGCCATCGCCTCGATGCAGGTGCGCACCACGTTGTTGTAGACGTCCTGCGCCGTCAGCGACCAACCCGAGGTCTGACAGTGCGTGCGCAGCGCCAGGCTCTTGTTGCTCCTGGGCGAGAAGGTCGCCATGTGCCGCGCCCACAGGAGGCGCGCGGCGCGGAGCTTGGCCACCTCCATGAAGAAGTTCATGCCGATGGCGAAGAAGAACGACAGGCGCGGCGCGAACGCGTCGACGCTCATGCCCGACGCGACGCCGGTGCGCACGTACTCGAGCCCGTCGGCGATGGTGTAGCCGAGCTCGAGATCGGCGGTCGCGCCGGCCTCCTGCATGTGATAGCCGGAGATCGAGATCGAGTTGAACTTGGGCATCTTCTGCGACGTGAACGCGAAGATGTCGGCGATGATCTTCATCGAGGGCGCGGGCGGATATATGTACGTGTTCCGCACCATGAACTCTTTGAGTATGTCGTTCTGGATGGTGCCGGCGAGCTTCTCGGGCGGCACCCCCTGCTCCTCGGCGGCGACGATGTAGAGCGCGAGCACCGGCAGGACGGCGCCGTTCATCGTCATCGACACCGACATCTTGTCGAGCGGGATGCCGTCGAAGAGGATGCGCATGTCGAGGATCGAGTCGATGGCCACGCCGGCCATGCCGACGTCGCCGACGACGCGCGGGTGATCGCTGTCGTAGCCGCGGTGGGTGGCGAGATCGAACGCGATCGACAGGCCCATCTGCCCGGCGGCGAGGTTGCGCCGGTAGAAGGCGTTGGAGTCCTCGGCCGTCGAGAAGCCGGCGTACTGGCGCACCGTCCACGGCTTCTGCACGTACATCGTGGAGTAGGGGCCGCGCACGAACGGCGGGAAGCCGGGGAGGCCGCCGAGGTGATCGGCGGCGGCGAGATCGGCGGCGGTGTACTGCGATCGATGCGGGATGCCCTCGGGCGTGTCCCAGCCGTCGGACGCGGCGGCGTCGCGCGGCGCGGCCGGCGCCGGCGTGGCGATGGCGTCGAAGTCGAGCGCGGACCAATCGACGCGGCGGTTCTGACCGGCGCTCACGAGCGCACCTCCAGGAGATCGGCGAGCGTGGCGGCGACGTCGCAGCCGGCGAAGACGAAGCCGTCGACGCCGGCCTCGCGCAGGGACGCTTCGAGCGCGCCGGGGCGGCCGGCGACGAGCACGCGCGCGCAGCCGGCGGCCTTGAGCGCACGCGCGGCATCCGCGGCGTCGGTGGCGTAGCGCTCGTCGCTGCCACAGAGGCAGGCGATGGTGGCGCGCTCGCTTGTCGACGTCGTGGTGCGCGCGCGCAGCCCGCCGACGGCGAACAACGCGTGGGTCCAGCCCAGGCGCGCGCGATGCTCGGCCGCGGGCCCCAGCGTCACGATCGCCAGCGTCGGCAGCGCGTCGCTCTTGGCGAGCGCATCGGCGCGGTCGCGCAGCGCCTCGAACGCCTCGGCGTCGCGATGGCCGCCCGCCGGCGCGGCTGCGCGCGGCAGCGGCTTCTCGTCGAGGTTGGCGAACTCGGAGACGCCGAGGACCGGCTCCTTGCGCCTGGCGAGCGCGTCCTGGCGCTTCTTCCACGCTGCTTCGAGCCGCGCCTGCCAACGGCCGTCGGCGGCGAGCGCGGCGACGCCACCTTCGGCCTCGAGCGCGCGGAAGCGCTTCCACGCCTCGCGCGCGAGCGCATCGGTGCGCGTCTCCAGATAATAGGAGCCGGCGGCCGGATCGACGACGCGGCCGAGCAGGCTCTCCTCGCGCAGGACGAGCGCGGTGTTGCGCGCGACGCGGCGTCCGAGCGCGCTCGCCGGGCCGGCCGCCTCGTCGTACGCGATCGGCGTGACCAGGTCGGCGCCGCCGAGGATCGCGGCGAACGCTTCGGTCGTGCCGCGCAGCATGTTGACCCACGGATCGCGCACGCTCGCCGTGCGCGTCGAGGCCACCGCGTGCACCAGCGCGGGCGCGGTCGCGCCGGCGCCGGCCGCGGCGAGGAGCTTTTGCCACACCACGCGCAGCGCGCGCAGCTTGCACAGCTCGCCGAAGGTGTCGCGTCCGACGGCCAGTTGCACGGCGATCGCTGACGGCGCCGCGCCGGCGTCGAGCCGCGCGGCCAGAAGAGACAGCGCCGCGGCCAGCTCGTCGGCAGCGTCGGCACCAGCTGCGTGCGCGGTCAGCGTCGAGATCAGCACCGGCGCCGCGGGCGTGGCCGGCGCAGCGAGCGCCGCCGCGCTCGCTTCATTCACGACGCGCCAACTGGCGCCGCTCGCTTGGATGCGCACCACGCCGGCCTTGCGATCCCAGATCGCCTCGGCGCCGCCCGCGAGATCCTCCGCGCGCGCTGCGTCGTCGCCGTCATACGGCATGCAAATGAGGAACGGCGCTTGCGCCTGCCGCCTTGGCACCGGCGGCAGCTCGGCCGCGGTGTAGAGCGGCTCGACGCGCAGCCCCTCGGCGGTCGTGTGGACCAGCGCCTTGTCGAAGGGAACGCCAGCCAGCTCCTTCTCTACCTGCGTGCGCCAATCGGCAATGGAGACCTGGGGAAACTTCATGCGGGTGGGATCCTCGATCACATGTTGCGGCGGTACTGTCCGCCCACTTCATACAGCGCGTGCGACAGCTGTCCGAGCGTGCACACCTTGCAAGCGTCCATCAGCGCGGAAAAGATGTTGCCGCCGTCGAGCGCGGCGCGCCGCACCTCGCCGAGCGCCGCCGGCGCCGTTTTCTCGTTGCGCTTCCAGAAGGCATCGCGCGCGACGATGGCGTAGTCCTTCTCGTCCTTGTTGGCGCGGATGACCGCGGGCGGCTGCGCCGTGGGCGAGCCGTTGGGATCGAGGAAGGTGTTGACGCCGATGATCGGCAGCGTGCCGTCGTGCTTGAGCGTCTCGTAGTAGAGCGACTCTTCCTGGATCTTGCTGCGCTGGTACATGCGCTCCATGGCGCCGAGCACGCCGCCGCGCTCGGAGATCGCGCGGAACTCGGCCAGCACCGCGCCCTCGACGAGATCGGTCAGCTCCTCGATGATGAACGAGCCCTGGTTCGGGTTCTCGTTCTTCGCCAGGCCAAACTCCTTGTTGATCACGAGCTGGATGGCGAGCGCGCGCCGCACGCTCTCCTCGGTCGGCGTGGTGATCGCCTCGTCGTAGGCGTTGGTGTGGAGCGAGTTGCAGTTGTCGTTCAAGGCGAGCAGCGCCTGCAGCGTGGTGCGGATGTCGTTGAACGCGATCTCCTGCGCGTGCAGCGAGCGGCCCGACGTTTGGATGTGATACTTGAGCTTCTGCGAGCGGTCGTTGCCGCCGTATTTGTCGCGCATCGCCTTGGCCCAGATGCGGCGCGCGACGCGGCCGAGCACCGCGTACTCCGGATCCATGCCGTTCGAGAAGAAGAACGACAGATTCGGCGCGAAGTCGTCGATGTGCATCCCGCGCGACAGGTAGTACTCGACGAAGGTGAAGCCGTTGGCGAGCGTGAAGGCGAGCTGCGAGATGGGGTTCGCGCCGGCTTCGGCGATGTGATAGCCGGAGATCGAAACCGAATAGAAGTTCCGAACCTTCTGGTCGATGAAGTACTGCTGGATGTCGCCCATGAGGCGCAGCGCGAACTCCGTCGAGAAGATGCAGGTGTTCTGCGCCTGATCCTCTTTGAGGATGTCGGCCTGCACCGTGCCGCGCACCGCCGACAGCGTCGCGGCGCGGATCTTCTCGTAGGTCTCCCTGGGCAGCACCTCGTCGCCCGAGACGCCGAGGAGCATGAGGCCGAGCCCGTCGTTGCCCTCGGGCAGCTCGCCCTGGTAGCGCGGCCGCGGCACCCCGCGCGCGGCGTAGAGCTCGTCGATGCGCTTGTCGACCTCGGCGACCTTGCCCGCCTTCTTGATCCACTTCTCGCACTGCTGATCGATGGCGGCGTTCAGGAAGAAGCCGAGCAGCATCGGCGCCGGACCGTTGATGGTCATCGACACCGACGTCGACGGATCGGCGAGGTCGAACCCCGAGTAGAGCTTCTTGGCGTCGTCGACATTGGCGATCGACACGCCCGAGTTGCCGACCTTGCCGTAGATGTCCGGGCGATGATCGGGATCCTCGCCGTAGAGCGTGACCGAGTCGAACGCCGTCGACAGCCGCTTGGCGGGCAGCCCGCGCGAGACGTAGTGGAAGCGCTTGTTGGTGCGCTCGGGACCGCCTTCGCCGGCGAACATGCGCGCCGGATCTTCGCCTTCGCGCTTGAGCGGGAAGACGCCGGCAGTGAAGGGGAAGTGGCCCGGCGTGTTCTCGCGCAGGAGCCACGTCAGGATGTCGCCCCAATCCTCGTAGCGCGGCAGCGCCACCTTGGGCACGCGCAGGTGCGAGAGCGTCTCGGTGTAGAGATCGAGGTCGATGACCTTGTCGCGCACCTGGAACTGATACTTGGCCGCCGCGTAGCGCCGCCGGGTCGCCGGCCAATCGGCCAGCAGGCGCTTGCAGTCGGGATGCAGGCGCGCCTCGAGATCGTGGTAGAGCGCGACCAGCTCGTCGAGGAACGCGGGCTCGCCCTCGACGCGCTCGGTGACCTGCACGATGTCCGACGGATTCTTGGGCTCGACGATCTCGAGCTTCTTGCGCCCGACGTTGGCGCGCAGCGCCTCGATCGTCCCGTGCAGCTGGTACATGCGCCGCGCCAGCGCCGCCTGCGCGCGCACGAACGCGTCGTAGCCTTCGCAGGTCTCGACGATCTCGGCGAGGTAGCGGGTGCGCTCCGGCGGGATGATCCACTTCTTCTCGCTCATCCCCTCGGTCATCTCGAACTGCGAGCGGAGCGGGGCGCCGGTGCGCTCGGCGATCCGATCCATGAGCACGCGATAGAGGCGGTTCATCCCCGGATCGTTGAACTGCGACGCGATCGTGCCGTAGACCGGCAGGTCGTCGTCCTTGGCGGCGAAGGCGTTGTGGTTGCGCCGCCACTGCTTCTTGACGTCGCGCAGCGCGTCGAGCGAGCCGCGCTTGTCGAACTTGTTGATGGCGATGAGATCGGCGAAGTCGAGCATGTCGATCTTCTCGAGCTGCGTCGCCGCGCCGTACTCGGCGGTCATGACGTAGAGCGAGACGTCGGCGTGCTCGGTGATCTCGGTGTCCGACTGGCCGATGCCCGAGGTCTCGACGACGATGAGGTCGAAGCCGGCCGCCTTGCACACCTCGATCGACTCGCGCACGTGCTTGGAGAGCGCGAGGTTCGACTGCCGCGTGGCGAGCGAGCGCATGTAGACGCGCGCGTCGCCGATGGCGTTCATGCGGATGCGATCGCCGAGCAGCGCGCCGCCCGACTTGCGCTTCGATGGATCGACCGAGAGCACCGCCAGCGTCTTGTCGGGGAAGTCGGTGAGGAAGCGGCGCACCAGCTCGTCGACGAGGCTCGACTTTCCGGCGCCGCCAGTGCCGGTGACGCCGAGGACCGGCGCGCGCCTGGACGCGCTGACCAGCGGGGTCAGCGCCGCGCGCAGCCCGTCGCCGGCGTCGGGGAAGTTCTCGGCGACGGTGATGAGCGACGCGACCGTCTCGGGCGCGCGTCCGCCGAGCTTGGCCAGGGCGCCCTCGAAGGCGGGGCCGCGCCGCTCGAAGTCGGCCTTCTCGAGGAGATCGTCGATCATGCCCTGCAGGCCGAGGGCGCGCCCGTCGTCGGGCGAGTAGATGCGTGTGACGCCATAGGCGTGCAGCTCGTCGATCTCCGACGGCAGGATCGTTCCGCCGCCGCCGCCGAACACCTTGATGTCGGCGCCGCGCTGACGCAAAAGATCGATCATGTACTTGAAGTACTCGACGTGACCGCCCTGGTAGGACGTGATGGCGATGGCCTGCGCGTCCTCCTGGATGGCGGTGTCCACGATCTCGGCGACCGAGCGGTTGTGGCCGAGGTGGATGACCTCGGCGCCCGACGCCTGCATGAGGCGGCGCATGACGTTGATCGACGCGTCGTGGCCGTCGAACAGCGAAGCCGCCGTCACGATTCGCAGGTGATGGCGCGGTTTGTACGGAGCTTTGGCGGCGGTCTGTTTCACGGTCGGTAGAGTAGCGCCATGTGCCCGTCGTGCGTCAAATGGCCAGCGCCTTGCGCACCGCGGCAGCGAAGCGCTCCTCGGCCTCGTCGAAGCCGCCGGCGCTGGCGACGAAGTTCGCCGCCCCGCCCAGCGACTCCTCGAGCAGGCGCTCCCCGGCTCGACCCCATTCGAGCCGCGCCCAGCGACGGAAGAAGTGCGCCTCCTTGTCGCCGAGGCCGTTGGCCGGCCGCGCGACGTGCCCGAGGATGTCCTCGGCGAGCGCCTCGATGCCCTCGCCGGTGGTGCCCGAGGTCTGCAACACCGCCGGCGGCCCGTCGCCGAACGGGCGTGACAGCGGCAGCGACGTGGTCAGCGAGGCCAGGAGGCGCCGCGCCGCTTTGGCCTCGTCGCACTTGTTGACGACGATGGCGTCGGGCACCTCCATGATGCCGGCCTTGAGCATCTGGATCTCGTCGCCGCCGAGCGGCTGGAGCACGAGGTACATGCGGTCGGCCAGCCAGCGCACGTCGACCTCGCTCTGCCCGATGCCCACGGTCTCGACGAACACGAGGTCGAAGAGGTGGTGCAAAAGCCGGCAGACCTGGAAGGTGTCGGGGCCGAGGCCGCCGAGCTCGCTCTCGCTCGACTGGCTGCGGAAGTAGAGCTGCGGGCGATCGACGGGGAAGCGCACGCGCACGCGATCGCCGAGCAGCGCGCCGCCCGAGGCCAGGCTCGACGGATCGACGGCGACCACCGCGATCGACAGATCGCGCGCAGCCGAGAGCGCGAGCGCCACGCGGCCGATCAAGGTCGACTTGCCGCTGCCGGGCGTGCCGGTGATGCCGATGAGGGCGGCGTGGCGGCGCTGCGGATGGGCGCCGAGGAGCTCGAGGATCCGACGGCGCCGCGCGGGCGCGTCGGGCCGCGCGTCCTCGAAGACGCCGACGAGATCGGCGATCGACAGCGTGTGAAACGCGAGCGCCCGCTCGATGGTTGCGGCGATCGCCCCGTCGCTGGCGTCGGGCGCGCTCACCGCTGGTCCACGCGCTCCTCGATGAGCCCGACGATGTCGGCCATCACGTCGACGAGCCCGAAGTCGGCGGGCGTGAAGATGCGGCGCACGCCGCGCTTCTTCAGCGCTTCGAAGTCGTCGGACGGGATGATGCCGCCCATCACGAGCTGGATGCGATCGGCGGCGCCGGCCTTGGCGAGCCCGTCGAGGATCTGGCCGGCCAGCTCGACGTGCGAGCCGGACAGGATCGACGCGCCGATGACGTCCGCGCCCTCGGCGACGGCCGACTGCACGATCTCCTCGGGCGTGAGCCGAATGCCCGAGTAGATGACGTCGAAGCCGACGTGGCGCGCGGAGACCGCGATGACCTCGGCGCCGTTGGAGTGCCCGTCGAGGCCCGGCTTGCCGACGAGCAGGCGCGGCCGCCGCCCGAGGCGCGTCGTCAGCTTGGCGATGCGCGCGCGCAGCTCGGCGACGCGGTCGGTCTCGAGGCCGAGCTTCTGCCCGTCGACGCCGGTGGCGGGGCGGAACTCGCCGAAGACCTCGCGCAGCGTGTTGGCCCACTCGCCGGTGGTGACGCGGGCGAGCGCGCACTCGATCGACGGCTCCATCAGGTTCTCGCTGCCGCGGGCGGCGGCGCGCAGCCGCTCGAGCGCCGCGGCGGCGCGCTTCGGATCGCGCGATTTTCGCGTCTTTTCGAGCATCGCCAGCGTCTCGGTCACGGCGCTGTCGTCGACGCGGAAGATGCCGCCGTCCGACCCCGTGAGCAGCGGCGAGGGCAGCCCCTCGGAAAACTTGTTCTCCCCGACGACGATCTTCTCGCCGGTGTTGATGCGCCGCATGCGCTCGGCCATCGAGCGCACCAGCCGCGTCTTCATGTAGCCGCTCTCGATCGCCGACTTCACGCCGCCCATGTCGAGGATGCGCGCGATCTCGGCGCTCGCCTCCTTCTTGAGCGCCGCCACCTTCGAGGCGATGACCGGGCTGCCGTCGAAGAGATCGGCGTACTCGAGAAGATCGGTCTCGTAGGCGAGGATCTGCTGCAGGCGCAGCGACCACTGTTGATCCCACGGCCGCGGCAGCGACAGCGCCTCGTTCCACGCCGGCAGCTGCAGCGCGCGGCAGCGGGCGTTGCGCGACAGCGTCACGCCCAGGGTCTCGAGGAGGATGCGCCAGGCGTTGTTCTCCGGTTGCTCGGCGGTCAGCCCGAGCGAGTTGACCTGCACGCCGTAGCGGAAGCGCCGCAGCTTCTCGTCGGTGACGCCGTAGCGGTCGCGGCACAGCTCGTCCCACAGCTCGGTGAACGCCCGCATCTTGCACATCTCTTCGATGAAGCGGATGCCGGCGTTGACGAAGAAGCTGATACGCCCGACGAGGCGCGGAAAGTCGGCGGGCGGCACGTGGCCGCGGCTGCGCACGGTGTCGAGGACGCCGATCGCCGTCGAGAGCGCAAACGCGAGCTCTTCGACCGGCGTCGCGCCCGCTTCCTGCAGGTGATACGAGCAGACGTTCGACGCGTTCCAGTCGGGCACGCGATCGAGGCAGTACTCGTACATCTCGGCGATGAGACGGAAGCTCGCCTCGGGCGGAAAGATGTAGGTGCCGCGCGCGAGGTACTCCTTGACGATGTCGTTCTGCGTGGTGCCGGTGAGCTTGTCCTCGGGGATGCCGCGCTCGCGTGCCAGGCCGATGTAGAGCGAGAGCAGCCACATCGACGTGGCGTTGATGGTCATCGACGTGTTCATCTTGTCGAGCGGGATCTCGTCGAACAGAAGATGCATGTCGTCGAGCGAGTTCACCGGCACGCCGACCTTGCCGACCTCGGGGCGCGCGATCGGATGATCGGAGTCGTATCCGCACTGCGTCGGCAGGTCGAAGGCGATCGACAGGCCGGTCTGGCCGCGCGCCAGGTTCGAGCGGTAGAGCTGATTCGACGCGCGTGGGCTCGAGTGGCCGGCGTAGGTGCGGAAGATCCAGGGGCGATCCGGCGCCGGCTTCCCCTCTTTGTCGACGACGAGGTGCATGAGGGGAGTGTAATGCGCTAGACGCGGTGTGTCATCAGGGCGATTGGAAGGCGATGGCGGAGGGCGTGTCGCCGAGGTCGATCGGCGCGCCCGCCGTCGCCAGCGTGCCGTCGGCGGCGCCGACGTAGAGGCCCTGGGCGAGCTTGGTCGCATCGGCCGCGCCCGCGAAGACGCCGACGCCGAGGTAGACCCTTTGATCGTTGCCGATCTGCACGAAGTTGATGAAGCCGGCCTTGCCGGTCACGTCGCTGCCGACGGCGCCCGTCGACGGATCCCAGGCCACGACCTTGGCCGAGCTGAGCTGCACCTGGCCCATCGCGTTCGGCTGCGGATCGAAGTACATGCCGACGTACCACAACTTCGACGACACGCGCGTGATCGAGAACGGCCGCCCGCCGAGCGCCGTGTCGGTCGTGACGAAGCCGCTCGACTTCTGCGCCGCGAGATCGACGCGCTCGATGCCGCTCGAGCCGTCGGGCACGGTGGTCAGATCCGATGACGTGGCGACGAGCACCTTGGAGCAGTCATCGCCCTCGGCCACGATGGCGCTCGGGTTCTTGCCGGTGAGCGAGATGAAGCCGGTGAGCGTGTCGGTCGCCTCGTCGATGACGGCGATGCGGCCGCCGGCGTAGGTCACCGTCGCGCCCTGGTAGGTGTAGCTCTCCGAGAGCGCGTAGATCGAGCCCTTGCACGCGTAGAGGTTGGCGAGCTCGGGCATGCCGTCGCTGTCGGCGGCGTCGGCGGGCACGTTCACGAAGTGGGTGACGCCGGCGTTGGGCATCGACTCGTCGAGCACGCCGAGCGCGTGGGCGGCGTCGTTGCCGGCGAGCGTCACGTAGATCTTGGTCGACGCCGGATCGCGCAGGAAGTCGAACGGCGCCGAGGTGGTGTTGGGCGCCTCCGCCGAGCCGGTGGCGATCTCGGTCTCGACCTGGAGCTGCGCGAAGTCGTAGCGGCGCAGCGAGCCGACGGTGCGGTTGAGGACGTAGAGCTTGGTGCCGTCGGCGTTGGTGTACATGGTGACGTCGGGATCGAGCGTGGTGTCGAGCGCGGGCACGATCTTCTGCGTCGACATCTCGACGGCGTCGAGCGTGCCGACGCCGCTGAAGTCGGGGTTGTAGTGCGACGTCGTCACCATGGCGCAGCCGACGCCCCAGCAGCCGCGGACGTCGCCGGGCGCGGGCGCGATCGAATTGCCGTTGCCGCAGCCGGAGACGGCGGCGGCAGCGACGACGAGCGAGAGGATCCTTTGCATGTTCGTGGTCTCCTTCATTTGCGAAACGTGAGCGACGCGTAGAACGCGCGTCCCGGCAGCGGGTAGTTGAAGTAGTCGACGAGCGGGTTGGAAACGGTGGTCGTGCCGCCGGCGGGCAGTTGCACCACGCGCAGGTCGGCGAGGTTGCGCACCTCGACGGTGGCGTAGAGCCAACGCCACTGGAACGACGCGCCGATGGCGTGCAGCACGCGCGCCGGGATCCAGGCGTTGTTCGCCTCGTCGCGATAGAGGCGGTCGACGTATTCGAGCTCGTACCAGGCGCCGAAGTGCCAGAGCGTGCCGTCGAGGCGCGCGGTGAGCTGATTCTGCGGCCGGCCGGGGATTTGGCCGCCGGGGCCGCTGAGCTCGCGCGCGTCGGTGTACGAGTAGTCGACGCGGGCCGCGACGTAGCGGCCCAAGGCGGCGCGCGCGCGCAGCTCGACGCCGAGCATGCGCGTGGGGCCGATGTTCTGCGCCGTGGTCGCGCGCGAGGCCGGCAGGTAGGCGATGGTGTCGTCGACGGCGCGGCCGAAGAAGCTCGACTCGAGCGAGGCGTGCAGCCGGCGCCGGTCGAGCGCGAGCGTGGCGCCGACGTCGCCGGCCCACGCCGCTTCGGGTTTGAGCGTCTGCTGCGGCAGGATGAAGGCGCCGTCGCCGAAGAGCTCGAGCAGCGTCGGGAAGCGCACGAAGCGGCCGGCGGCGCCGCGGATCGTCAGCCAGCGGTTGACCCACAGGCGCGCGGTGACGCGGCCGGTGGGCGCCACGTCGCTCGTCGGCTCGAGCGCGCCGGCGAGCGGCACCGACAGATGGCTGTCTTCGCCGTCGAGGCGCAGGCCGGCGGTGAGCGTGAGCCGATCGGCGAACAAATCGAGCTCGTCCTCGACGCCGACGGCACCGATGAGGCGCTCGGAGGCGCCGCCCGATTGCGACGGGAAGAGGAGATCGGTGGGCCAGCGCTCCTCGCCGCGCAGATCGGCGAGCAGGAGCCAGCGCTGATGGCGGCCCCAGGGCACGCGCACGCGCGCGTAGAGCCCCTGGGTGAACGCTTGCGCCTCGCTGATGGCGGCGCCGAACGGTCCCTGCTCGTCGCCCGGCGGGTTGGTGAAGCCGAGCCGCTCGTAGAGCAGCGACGCGGCGACGCGCCAGCGCCAGTCACCGATGCTGCCGTCGGTTTCGCCGTCGACGAGCGCGCGCGCCGAGACGAGGCGCGCGTGCAGGGATTCGGCGCCGGCGAGCCCGACGCCGGGCGCCCCCTGCTGCTTGACGTAGCCGTGCGTGCCGAGGCGAAAGTGGCGTCCGCTCACGGTGGCGTCGAGGGCGCCCTGATCGAAGCCGTTGTTGCGGCGCGTGCTGATGCGATCGTCCGACTGGTTGAAGAGGGTGCCGGCGGTGTCGTAGTAGGTGAAGTCGCCGGTGGCGCCGTTGTACGCGGCCGACAGATCGATGCGCAGGCCGCGATCCGAGCCGCTCCAGCCGACCGACGCGGCGCGCGCGCCGAACGAGCCGCCGCCGACCGATGCGCGCAGCTCGGGCACGAGCCGGCCCCGGCGCGTCACGAGGTTGATGGCGCCACCGACGGCGTCGGCGCCAAATTCGATGGGCGGCACGCCCGGCCAGACCTCGACGCGCTCGAGCCCGGCGACCGAGAGCGCCGAGAGATCGATCGCGCCCACGGTGGCGCGCGTCAGCGGCAGGCCGTCGACGAGGATGGCGACTTCGTTGTCGGCCGAGCCGCGAATCGAGACCGAGGTGAACGAGCCGAGCCCGCCGCGCGACTTGACGAACACGCCGCTCTGGCCCTCGAGCAGATCGGCGACCGACGTCAGGCGCGCCGACGGCTGCGTGGCGTCGATCGAGGTGACCGTGGTCTGCGGCGCCGCGTGCACCGTCGACTGATAGGCGGCCGCGTCGGGCTCGTCGGCGCGCGCGCGACGCGACACGGCCGCGGCGACGCCCACGAGCGCGCAGCAGAAGAGCAAAAGGGATGGGTGGCCGGTCCGGTCGCACACGATCGCCGCTTCCTCCCGAAGGGCGGGTCATGACGCGTTGGGCCGGTCTCCTGGCTCGGACGCTCCGCTGCGGCCCTTCCCGACGAGAAATCCGTCAGTGGGTGGCTTTCGACCACCGCAGCTTCGGCGCATCCTTACAGTCGCGGGGGCGGCTCCGGCTTTTCACCGGCTTCCCGTTCACCCAAGACGCGTGATGTCGCTGTTTGTCGTTGTTACGTCGCTCGCATCTGTGCCTCGCCGGAGGCGCGCTGTCAAGCGGGCTGGATCTGAACGTCGGAGCGGCGCGCCGACTTCTCGGCGGCGGCGGCGGAGAGGATGTTCTCGCCTTCGGTGAGCTGGCGCTTGCGCAGGCGGAACAGGCGCAGCGCCAGCCACGGCGGACGCAGCTTGAGGTCGTCTTCGTGCAAGAACAGGCGCGCCAGGTTCTCGGCGTAGGCGCGCGAGAGCTCGGCGAAGCTGATGCCGTCGAACGACTGCGCCACGCGCCGGCTCGCTGCCGACGAGGCGATCAGCATCCAGAAGAGCACGTGGTAGACGATGGCCAGCCGCACGCGGTCGCGCGCCGACACGCCGTGATGCTTTCTGAACTCGCGGATGAAGTGGACGTTGAGCGGCACGTGAAACGACTCGTCGCGCGCCAGGATGGTCAACATCTTGCGCACCGCCGGCTGCTTCACGCGCCCGAGCGCGATGCGATAGGTCGTCGAGCCGATGACCTCGAACATGAGGTTCGACAGCATGATCGTCGGCAGGTGGCGCGCCTTGGCGTACGTGCGATAGAAGAAGCCGGTCAAGCCGCCGAGCGGCTGCACGTCGGCGCCGATGTCGCGCAGAAAGTCGACGATGAGGCCGCGGTGCCAGTTCTCCTCGGCGCCGTAGAGGCGCAGGCACTCCGCGAGATCGGGATCGATCGCTTGCATCGCGGCGGCCAGGTTCTCCGCCTGCGACGAGCCCGACTCCTCGGCGCGCAACGCGGCGTTGAAGAACGAGATGCACGCCCGGCGCTCGGCCTCGCTGGCGAACTCCATCGGCGGCAGCTGCTCGTCGCCTTCGTACATGCTCTCGGCGCGCTGACGAAGCGTCTTCAGCCACCACGAGGTGGGACGGGAGACTGCGCTTCCAATGCGCCCGCGGCGCGCTGAGTGCAACTCGTTCATCCACTCGCCTCGCAAAAATCGGCAGCGATATCCACGCTTGCCAGCTGGTCTGAATACTCCAGATATGGACGGATGTCACGTCCCTGATGCGACGATTGGGGCCGAGGCTGCATTCACCGGCATGTTACGGTCGAGGACGCGAATCTTGTCTGCGCATGGGTTGTATGCACCCTGGGTCACGGCGCGATGATCCGTTGGCCGGCAACCTCGTACGCGCTCGCCGTCGCGTGGCTGGCCGCGGTCGCGTGCGCCGCGATCGGCTGCGCGCATCCGGCCGCATCCTCGCCGTCACCGGCGCCGCCGCCGGCCGCCGCCGGAGAGCCGTTCGGCGATCCCACCGGGATGATGATCGCGCTCGAGGACGTGCGCGGCATCTACCTGCCCAAGCGGCCGCGCATGGTGCCGCTCGACGACGCCGCGTTCACCGAGGCGTGCCTGAAGAACCGGCGCGCGGTGGCGTGGCACGTCGGCGACGAAGCCGACTGGCAGGCGTCGGGCCGGGCCGGCCAGGCGGAGACGAGCTTTCGCGCCGACTGCGTCGTCACGGTCGCGTTCTACGAGCGCGCCGGCGATCGCGTGGTCCTCCGGCGCGACACCTTCGCGCGGCTGCCGCAGCCCAAGCAGGTCGAGCTCGTCGCGCACGAGCTGGTGCACGCGCTACAGGTGCACGCGCTGCCGCCGCCGCCGCCGGAGATGACGACCGACGCGCGGTTCGCGCTCGCCGCGCTCGTCGAAGGCGACGCCAACGTCACGACGCTCGCCTTCGTGCTGAAGCTCGAGGGCAAGTCGCTCGCGAGCGAGCGGGCGCGGCTGTGGACCGGCATCAGCGCGCGCGAGGCCCGCTCGCTCCGCGACATGCGCTTCTTCCAGGACTGGCTCGGCGCGCGCTTCGTGCTCGAGCTCTACCAACGCGGCGGGTTCGCCGCCGTCGACGACGCCTTCGCGCATCCGCCGAAGTCGACGGCCGAGATCATTCACGCCAACCGCTACCTCGAGCCGCAGGCGCCGCCGACCAACGTGTCGACGCAGCTGCCGCTGCCGGCGCCGTTCGCCACCTTCGGCACGCTGGTGTTCGGCGAGCGCGGGATGCGGGGGATCCTGGCGGAGTGCGTGCCGCCCGACGTGGCGATGGAGGTGGCGGCCGAATGGGACGGCGACGAGATCACCGTGGCGAAGTCGCCGCCGTCGGTGACGCCGATGCGCCGCTGGGTGACCGCCTGGCGCAGCGAGGAGGCGGCGAAGCGCTTCGGCGAGGTCGTCGGCGCCAGCAACGTCTGCCTGTTTCACGGCGGCGCGAGCATCGCCGCGCGCGGACGCGTCGTCGTCATCGTGACCGGCGCCGAGGCCGCGGTGCGTCAGCGGCACGCGCGCGAGGTGCTCGCCGACGTGCTGCAGCCTTGAGCGCGGATGCGGAGTGTTGAGGTAAACTGCCGGACATGTACGAAGTCGAGGTTCGCGTCGGGCGGCTGATCGAGGCGCGCTTGGTGTCGCTCGCCGACGTCGATGAAGTGGGGCGCTTCGAGCGCGCGATGGGCGACGCCTTCGCCGCCGTGCAGGGGCGCTCGGTGGTCTGCGCCGATTGGCGGCGCGCCAACATCTTGCCGCCGCCGGTGGCGGAGCGGCTGATGGCGCTGCTCCAGCGCGGCAATCCGCACGTCGAGCGCAGCGCGATCCTTTTGGCGCAAAAGCACGCCACCTTCAACCTGCAGGTCGAGCGGCTGGTGCGCGAAGCGGCCAATCCGGCGCGGCGCACCTTCCGCGATCCGGCGGCGATGGTCACGTTCCTCGGCGAGACCTTGACGCCCGAGGAGAAGGCGCGCGCGGCGCAGTTCCTGGTCTAGCGTCGGATCGCCGCTTGCACGCCTCCGGTGCATGAAAACGACGAGAATCGCGACGGCCGTGCTGGCGCTCGCTCTCCCGGCGGCGGCGCTCGCGGCGGATGCTCCCGTGATGCCGGGGCAGGCGGTCGGCCGCAGCGCGTTGCCGTCGCCGGTGGATGAGAGCGTGGCGCGCGAGGCGGGCGCGGTGCGCGGCGAGATCGGCCGGCTACGCGTGCAGCAGCGCGGCGGGCACGAGGTCTATAGCGCGGACCTGCAGGGCGCGCGCAACGAGATCGTCACGCTCGACGCGCACGGCCGCGTGTTGTCGCGCACGAGCTATTGAACGAGGAGGGCGGCGAGGCGGGCGACGGCGGCGTCGAGCGGCTCGTCGCCGACGGTGGCTTCGCGCAGGCGCGCCGCGCCGACCCGCTCGCGCACTTCGGCGGCGGCGCTCTCCGCGCCCACGAGGCAGATGGTGACGAGGCCGGCGTCGCTGCAGGCGCGCGCGGCCGCGGCCAGCCCCGCGGCGCTGCCTTCGCCCCCGAACAGCACGTGCGCGATGCGCCCCGACGCCGACAGCCGCTGTTCGAGCGCGAAGGCGACCGCGCGCCGCCGCGCCTCGTCGCCGCCGCCGAGGACGAGCGCCACGCCGCCGTCGGGCCGCGGCTCGCGCTCGGTTGCGCCGTCGCCGTCGACGATCATGCCCGCGCCGACGGTGTTGTTGGTCAGCGGATCGACGATGACGAACGATCCGGTCGCGCGGTTGCGCGCGTAGGCGTCGACGTAGAGCGGCTGATGGCAGGTGACCGTGGCGCGCCCGATGTCGTTGAGGCCGAGCGTCTCCGCCGGCACCTCGGCGAGCGTGGCGAGGTCGACGCGGAAGCGCACGGCGTCGACCTGCATGCGCACCATGCGCGTGGTGTGCTTGAGCCAGTAGCTCTTGTGCGGATCGAGCGGCTGTTCGTGCAGCCAGACCACGTGCGCGTCGAAGCTGCGCGCCACGCGCGGGCGGCTGTCGGGGTGCACGATCATGTCGCCGCGCGAGCAGTCGACCTCGTCGTCGAGGCGCAAGGTCACGCTCTGGGGCGCGAAGGCCTCGGCGCGCTCGCCTTCGAACGTGTCGATGGCGCGCACGCGCGTGCGCTTGCCCGACGGCAGGATCACGACCTCGTCGCCCTTTTTGACCACGCCCGAGGCGAGCTGGCCGCTAAAGCCGCGATAGTCGAGGTTGGGGCGCAGCACGTACTGCACGGGATAACGGAAGTCGTCGAGGTTGCGATCCTCGGCGATGGGCACGCGCTCGAGGAAGCCGAGCACCGTCGGGCCGACGTACCACGGCATCTCCGCGGCGCGCTCGACCACGTTGGCGCCGCGCAAGGCGCTCACCGGCACGAAGGTGACGTCGCGGAAGCCGAGCCCGTCGACGAAGCGGCGGAACTCGTCGCGGATCGCGGTGAAGGTCGCCTCCGACCAGTCGCGCAGATCCATCTTGTTGACCGCGACGAGCAGGTGCGGAATGCCGAGCAAGGAAGCGATGTAGGCGTGGCGCCGCGACTGCTCGAGCACGCCGAGGCGCGCGTCGATGAGGATGACGCCGACGTCGGCCGTCGACGCGCCGGTGACCATGTTGCGCGTGTACTGCACGTGGCCGGGCGTGTCGGCGACGATGAACTTGCGCTTCTCGGTGGCGAAGTAGCGGTAGGCGACGTCGATGGTGATGCCCTGCTCGCGCTCGGCGGCGAGGCCGTCGGTGAAGAGCGAGTAGTCGATGGCCTCGCCGGCCATGGTGGTGGCGCGCTTGACCGCCGAGAGCTGGTCCTCGTAGACGGCGCTGATGTCGT
>Ga0134125_10003358_pt1 | contig 18570 bp, 18 predicted proteins | sample KB31751_FD_96464 | JGI IMG/M metagenome (GOLD analysis project Ga0134125, IMG submission 96464) | Terrestrial soil microbial communities with excess Nitrogen fertilizer from Kellogg Biological Station, Michigan, USA - KB3-175-1 | ecosystem: Environmental > Terrestrial > Soil > Unclassified ... | reverse complement strand
TCATTCCCGAGTGGTCAGCCGTGAACCGGCTCGTTCTCACGGCATCGCGGCCAACCTGGATCGTCGATGGGCTCAGCCTGCTTAATCCGAAGCTTGCAATCGATCAATATCCCGAGCTGCGGACCTGGCTCCGCAGCTACGAACCCGCCTACCGGACCCCCCGCACCGTGGTCTATCGCCGGTGCTATCATTGCCCTTCGATGCCGAAATGACGCAATCCTTATCGGGCAAAATCGCCATTGTTACTGGCGCTTCGGAAGGCATCGGGGCACGCCTGGCAGCCGCGCTGCGTGGGCGCGGAGCGCGTCTTGCGCTCGTCGCGCGCAGTGAGAGCAAGCTCAGGGCAGTCGCGGGTCCCGAAGATCTGGTCATCCCCTGCGATCTGACACAGGACGCGACACGATCCACGGTGATCGACCGGGCCCTCGAACATTTTGGCGGGATCGATATCCTGATCAACAATGCGGGGCGCGGGTCGTATTACAGCGCAATCGACAATCCGCTGGAGGACGCGCGCAGCATGTTCGACCTGAACTTTTTCGCGCCGTTTCATCTCGCGCAACTCGCCGCGCCGTGGCTGCAGAAGTCCAGAGGAACGCTTGTCAACGTCAGTTCCATCGCCGGACAGATGAGCCTGCCGTGGCTGGCTATGTACTCGGCCAGCAAGTTCGCGCTCGCTTCGCTCACTTCGACGCAACGGATGGAACTCCGGCGCGACGGCGTTAACGTGATGGCGGTTTTCCCCGGCTACGTCGATACGGACTTCCAGACGAACGCGGCGGGCGCGGCGCCGCCGCCATCCATTGTGAAGGGCAAGCGGTTCGCGGTGACCTCGGCGGAATGTGCGGAGGCGATCGTGCGCGGCATCGAGCAGCGGCGAAGCGTGGTCGTCACACCGCGTATCGGGTGGGTACTGGTCTGGATGAACCGCTTGTTTCCGGCTATGGTGGAATCACAGGTAGGGAAGGCGTGATATGCACCTGAAGCTGAAGCGTACTCCGGGTATCTTCATCACGGGCTTCATGGGCTCGGGAAAGACGACCGTCGGACGCATCGTTGCGGAGCGGCTGGGGTGGGAGTTCGTCGACCTTGACCGCGACATTGAAGCGCGCGAGAACGATACGGTCGCGAACATTTTCGCGAAGCGCGGTGAGGCTGAATTCCGCCGTATTGAAACCGACGCTATCCAGCGATGGCTGCGGAAGATCGAATGCGGCGCGCCGACCGTGATCGCGCTCGGCGGGGGCGCGTTTGTGCAGCCCAACAATTACGAAATGCTGGGAAACAACGGCATTTCGGTGTGGCTCGATTGCTCGCTGGAAGTCGCGGAAGCACGCATCGCGGAGTGCGGCGATACGCGTCCGCTCGCGCGCGATAAGGAAGCGTTGCGCAAACTTTATAACGAGCGCAAGGTGCTGTACGGGCGGGCCGATTACCGGGTCAACGGCGATCTGGAGTCCGATCAGGCCGCCGGCGAAATTGTGAATCTGCCTCTCTGGATTTAAATGTTCCGGAATTTGCGGCGCGATGCTCGCGCAATCTTCAAGGCCGCGGTAGACGCGGCGAACCCCGCCGCGATGGTGGAGAAGACGCTCGGTTCACGGAAGGATCTCGATCGTTACGAGCGGATCTTCGTGGTGGGCGGCGGCAAGGCCGGCGGCACCATGGCGAAGGCTGCCGAGCGCGTTCTGGGGAAGCGCATCACCGCGGGCTGTGTGGCGGTCAAAGACGGCGATCCCGCAAAGTGCCGCCATATCGAACTGCGCGCGAGCGGACATCCGGTGCCGGATCAGCGCGGCGTGGAAGCGGCGAAGCGGGTGGCGTCGCTCTGTGAAGCCGCCGGGGCGAAGGATCTGGTGCTGTGTCTGCTGTCGGGTGGCGCATCGGCGCTGCTGCCCGCGCCGGTTCCACCGATCACGCTCGCAGAGAAGCAGGAGACAACGAAATTGCTACTCGCCTGCGGCGCGACGATTCATGAGATCAACGCTGTCCGCAAACATGTTTCGGTCATCAAGGGCGGGCGCCTGGCGAAGGTTGCCGCGCCCGCGCGCGTGTTGACGCTGGCCCTTTCGGACGTGGTGGGCGATCAGCCTGACGTGATCGGTTCCGGCCCGACGGCGCCGGACGAGGCCACATTTGCCACGGCGCTTGGCGTTCTCGATCGCTACGGCATCCGCGCGAGAGTCCCGGCCAGCGTGCGTGAGGTGCTGGAGCAGGGAATCGACGAATCGCCGAAGCCGGGCGATTCGTTGTTCGCGCGCGTCGAGAACGTGATTGTGGGCAGCAACCAGAAATCGCTCGAAGCCGCGGCCGCCCACGCGAACGCGCTCGGTTACAGGACGATGATTCTCGCGAGCACGATTGAGGGTGAGACGCGCGATGTCGCGCGGCTGCATGCGGCAATCGCGCGGCAGATTCGCATGACCGGCCAGCCGTTGAAGGCGCCAGCCTGCGTCGTTTCAGGCGGCGAGACGACGGTGACGATTCACGGCAAGGGCAAAGGTGGACGCAATCAGGAATTCGCGCTGGCGGCGGCAATCGATCTGGCGGAGGTGAAGGATGCGCTTGTGTTCAGCGCGGGCACGGACGGCACGGATGGCCCGACCGACGCGGCCGGAGCGCTGGCGGACGGGAAGACGTGTGAGCGAGCGGGAATGGATGCCGCGAAACGGGCACTCGCAGAGAACGATTCTTATCCGTTCTTCGACAAGCTGGGGGATCTGGTCATCACGGGGGCGACGGGCACGAACGTGATGGACGTTCATCTGGTGCTGGTCAGTTAGTTTGCCGTGCGCAACTTCTCTGCGTGATCAACGATCAGAGAATCCACTGGGCCAAGCGTAGTTCTAAGCTTTAATCCGAGTTGCTCCTGCAAGGCGTCCTTCAAGCTATCGGCATCTTCCTGAACCCAGGAAAGAGGCCGCATCGGAAGATACTGGCCGCACGAGACCATGGCGTCGTTCGCAGCGTACCTCACTGCTTTCATGAAAACGTTCGTCCATGATGCCACCAGACTTAACGGAGAATACGAAACCAGCCCCCGGAGGGACCTTCGCCGAAATGTCAAACATCTGGTCCTCCATCCACTGCGGCGCCTTGACCTGGAACGAGTTCGACGAATAAGCCTGACCGATAAGACCCGCCAGACTCATGTTCACGCACCGAAGCAATGTTGGGTCCACCATTCCGGGTCCGCCGGTAAATACGACGCGGTAGTTGCCCCGATTTCCAGGAGGCGACAGCTTCACCGACGCGGCTTCGAATCGGGGTGTAGCCGCGCCAATCATGACCGGCACCGCGAAGACTGTCAGTCCAGCCGTCGCCAGAGCGATCTTCTGTTTCGCGGTCCATTCGCGGGCGATGGTTCCTGTGAGAATTGCGCGGAGGCGCTTCTTCACGTCCGCGCCGGTTACTCCGGAAACACACGGCAGCGGGGATTCTGTGTAGAGCCGGCAGACTTGCAGGATGCTCTCCGCGTAGTCCGCTGGTTCGCAGCCAGTCCGGAGAACTTCTTCGTCACAGGCGCGTTCGCGCTCTTCGACCATGCGGGAGCCGATCCATCAGACGAGCGGGTTAAACCAGAAGATCGCTTCCACCAGCATATGGGCCGCGGCGAAAAAGTTATCGCGGCGGACGTGGCACATTTCATGGGCGAGTACCGCGCTCAACTGTTGTGCGTTCAGGTTTTCGATTAACCGGGGTGGTAACACCAGGACCGGGCGGAGAAAGCCCACGGCTTTGGCCGCTTCGTCCGGGCCAATCTTACTTATGGAATGGTAATCAGGTCAAGAGTGGGTGATCTGGAGTTTAGCCGTGACCGAGTTTCATGGCCCAACCGATGCCGAACAGGGCGACGATGAAGCAGCCGAAGCAGTAGAGGCCATAGCGGAAGCGCTCATCCTGCGTTTTTTTCGTCGTGATGCCCATGACGACGGAGGTGAAGAGCGAGAACAGGAAAGCGGCTTCGAAATGCGAGAGATTGATTTTCGGCATGGGTTAGTCCTTCTTCCCCGTGGCGATCTCGAACGCATCGACCATGGCGAGTATGTTCAGGAGCCCGGCCGTCACCAGAAACTTGGTGCCGTAATCGTGGACGTCGCCTGGCATATCGGGCTGCGAGTAGCCGAACATCATGCTCAGGACGTAGATGCCACCCGCAGCGAGATCGGAAACAAAACCGCCGTAATTGATCAGGGTGGTGAGGTAATCGGTGCCCTTCTCGGGGGAGAACATCATCCCGCTCATGGAGAGCCCGAGCAGGAACATCAGAATGACGCAACTAAACAGGAGAAGTCCGCGGCCGGTTCTTTTGAGAAGGAAATGGCCCGCGCCAGGGATTGCCCAGGCCGCCACGACCGGCCAGAGCCACACACTCATGGGTGGCATCGGTTCAGCGGCGGGAGGTGCGGTGGTTTCCATCTTTTGGGCTAAATTTGAGGGTATCACGCGGCTGGTGAGCCTTCGCGCTCTCCCCACTTCAGCTTCTGACGCAGCACGTCAAAGAAGGTTTTGTCCGGATTCTGGATGAGGAGCACTTCGGAGGTTGACGCCGTGCATTCCACCTGATCGCCGGGCTCCAGGGCGCCGCCGACCTGGCCGTCAACGGTCAGGAAGGAGTCATCGTCCTTCACGTGGCTGATGACGCGCACCGGAAGGTTGCCGGGAATCAGCAGCGGCCGGTTGGTGAGGGTGTGGGGGCAGATGGGGGTGACGCAGACGGCGTTGACCGTAGGAAAAATGATCGGTCCCCCGGCGGCGAGGGAGTATGCCGTGGAACCGGTGGGAGTGGAGACGATGAGGCCGTCGGCTTTGTACTCGGAGACGAAGGTGTCGCCTGCCCAGACATCGAGGTCAACAATGCGGGCAATGGATGATTTGGCGATGACGACGTCATTCAGCGCATCGTATTCAGCCACCCGCTCACCGCCGCGAATGACGGCGACATGGAGCAGGCCGCGCCGCGTGATGCGGAAATCGCCCGAGAGCGTGCGTTCGAGCTCCGGAAAGAAGTCTTTGATCGGAATCGAGGTCAGAAAACCGAGGCTGCCGAGATTGACGGCGAGCAGCGGAATGGCGCGGCCGCCGAGCGCGCGGGCCGCGGAGAGGAGGGTGCCGTCTCCGCCGAGAACGATGGCAAGATCGCAGCCTTCGGCCACGGAGGAGCGGGGAAGTCCGATGGCGCCCGCGTAGCTGGCGGCCACTTCATCCAGGCGCACTTCGATGCCGCGCGCAGCCAGCCAGACTAGAAGTTCCGGAACCAGCCGCGTCGCGGCGGGGGCTTTCGGCTTGGCAAAAACGCCGACGGTTTTGACGCCCGCTTTATCGGTGCCCATACAGCAGGAATTCCCTGTTCCCCTCTGCGCCGGTGATCGGACTTTCTGTAATCTCGACGGCGAAATTCAATTCTTCCACACAGGCGCGTATTTTTTCGCACGCGGCCTGATGGAGTTCCGGATCGCGCACGATGCCACCTTTGCCCACCTGTCCGCGGCCGACTTCGAATTGCGGCTTGATCAGAATTACCATGCGTCCGGTTTCCGGCCTGAGGATACGCGCGATGGACGGTGCGATGAGCGTGGCCGAGATGAAACTGACGTCGCAGACAGCAACATCGACGGGCTCGCCCAGATCGGCGAGCTCGAGATTGCGGGCATTGAAATTTTCGAGCAGGAAAACGCGCGGGTCGCTGCGCAGGCGCCAGTCTATCTGGCCAGCGCCCGTATCGACCGCATGAACTTTGGCCGCGCCGTGCTGGAGCAGGCAATCGGTGAAGCCGCCGGTGGAGGTGCCGATATCGGCGCAGACAGCGCCGGCGGGATTGACGGGGAAGCGCTTCAGCGCGGCTTCCAGCTTGAGGCCGCCGCGGCTGACGTAACGAAGCCGGCCGCGCACTTCGATGTGAGCGCCGGGGGAAATGGCACGTCCGGCCTTATCGGCGCGCACGCCATCGACGAAAACGTCTCCCGCCATGATGAGGGCGCGGGCCTTCTCGCCGGTTTCCGCGAAACCGTTTTCCACCATCCAGCGATCGAGCCGGATTTTCTCCACAGTCTCAGGATTTGCGCCGCACGATGAGATCCGCGATCTCGTGCAGCCATTTTGCGGATTCGCCGAAGACCGAGAGAGCCTCGTGCGCGCGGGCGCATTCTTCGCTCGCCATTGCGCGCGAGCGATCGAGGCCGTAGACGGCGGGGAAGGTGATTTTGCCCTGGGCTTCATCCTTGCCGGCGGTTTTGCCGAGGGCTTCGGAAGATTCCTCGACGTCGAGGATATCGTCCACAATCTGAAAGGCGAGGCCGGCATGCTCGCCGTATTGCGAGAGCGCGTCGAGCTGCGCGGCGTTCGCACCCGCGGCGATGCCGCCCATGCGAACGCTGGCGCGAAGAAGAGCGCCGGTCTTGGCGCGATGGATGCTGTCGAGCAGTTCGGGCGTTGGCTTCTGACGCTCGCCTTCGATATCGGTCACTTGTCCGCCGATCATGCCATCGACTGTGCCGGAGGCGAAGGAGAGCTCGCGGATCAGCGCGACGACGCGGGCGGGCTCGGTGTGGTCCATGATGCTGAGCGTCTGGATCGCGAGCGTGAAGAGGGAATCGCCGGCGAGGATCGCCATGGCTTCTCCGAATACTTTGTGGCAGGTGGGCTTGCCGCGCCGGAAATCGTCGTTATCGAGCGCAGGGAGATCGTCGTGTATCAGTGAATACGTGTGGATCATCTCCAGCGAACACGCGGCGTTCATAATGTCCGGCGCGTCTTTGGCGACAGCAGCCGCGGCGGAGATGCAGAGTATGGGGCGGATGCGCTTGCCGCCCGCGAAGAGGCTGTGGCGCATGGCGCGATGAATGGTTGCGGGATGCGCGGATTCGGCCGGCGTGAGACGATCGAGCGCGGCATCGACGAGGCGCTGCTGTTCGGCGAGAAATTCCTGAAGGGTCATACCTGGCACAAACCTGGAGCGGGCGGGGCTACTTTCCATCGGCGAAAGGTTCCGGCTGCCACGAGCCTTCCCGGCGGATGAGTTGCTCCACGCGGGTTTCGGCCTCTTCGAGTTGTTTGCGGCAGGTTTCGCTGAGCTGCATGCCACGGGAGAAGAGCTGGAGAGAGCGATCGAGCGGCAGATCGCCCGATTCGAGCTCTTTCACGACTTTTTCAAGCTCGTCGAGCGACGACTCGAAATTCCCTGGATTGCCGGGAACTGGTTCGGAAGCGGCCATCGGTTCATTTTAGCGTGCGGCGGGTGTGGCCCTTTTCTTGCGGGTGCGGCACCGTGGTGTGTCCGGTTTGCGAGCGTGAGATTGTGCCGGTGGAGTCACGCCCGGCGCGGATCGAGCGGGAGAACGAGATTCGCGAGTCATTTGTCACGGAACGGCTGGGGCATCGGGCGGAAGATCCGGAAAACATGGATCTGACGAAGTTCATGCATGGAGGGCCGGGACGGCTTCTGCGCTGTTCGTGCTGCGGGCTCATTTCGCGTGATGAAGAAACGCGAGCTCACTATGAGGACGACCTGTACGATCCGGCGCTGATGAAGCATTTGTATCCGCGGTACGTACGGGCGTTCGAGCAGAAGCGTCCGCTCTACCAGCCGCTGCTGGGGAATCACGCGGAGGTGCTGGAAGTCGGGAGCCATCTGGGAGCGTTTCTGCAAACGGCGGAGGAGTGGGGATGGCGGCCGACGGGCCTGGATATTGGGGCGGCGACGAGCGAGTTCGCGCGGCGGCAGGGCGGAACGGTGAAGCGGATTTCGCTCGATGATTATTCGCCACGGTTGCGGAGGCCGGAAGCGATTTTCATCTGGAATTGTTTCGAGCAACTGGAAGATCCGGGAGCGACGTTGCGACGGGCGCGAAGCATGCTGGATCGGCATGGCCTTTTGGTGGTGCGGGTGCCGAATGCGGAGTTCTATCTTCGTGAGCGCGAGCGCGAGCGCGGGGCGGGGCGGCGATTACTGGGTTATAACAATCTGCTTGGGTTTCCTTACCGATTTGGTTACTCGCGGGCATCCCTGGCGCGTGTGCTGGCGCATTCCGGGTTTACGCCGATTTCGGTGTATGACAGTGGATTGTTGACGCCGCCTTATCCGGATTTGTCTCCGCGAATCCGGCAGGAATGGAAGGCTGTTCGCGAGCGCGGGGGGTGGATTGAGATGGTTTGCCGCTGAGCCGTGCTCTTCATTGCGGCGATTCATTGAGGTTCAGAGTTCAGGGCTACTCAACAAGCCGGACCGGGGGTCCGGCCCGGACGAAGGCGTCCGCCCCCCAGTTGGATCAGATTCGCGCTTCAGGGCAGAAGTTACTCTAAAGATTAGGCCTTAATCTCTCTCTCATGCTATCCATTCCTGAAAAGATCGCGCTGGCGGTCCTGATCGTGGCCTCCCTGACGGGGTTCTGGCTCCGGTTCGGGCCAGTGGTTCGGATTATCCGAGCGTCGAAGCCGGAGGCGAATGCCGGACTGGGGAGCCTGGCGCTTCGCGTTCAGCGGTTTGTGTGGGAGGTGCTGCTGCAGGGCAAGGTCATCAAAGACCGTCCGGTGGCGGGCGCCGCGCATGCGCTGGTGTTCTGGGGATTCTGCGCGTTCGCGCTGATCACGATCAACCATATTGCCGGAGGATTCGGGGCGCCGGTACTTTCGCGGTCCGGAGTGTTCGGGGCTTTCTATTTCGGGCTCGCGGCAATTTTCGCGGTTGTGGTGGCGGTGGCGATTTCGTATCTGGCGTTCCGGCGGTACGTGCTGCGGCCAGTATGGCTGGGCAAGCTGGCGCCGGAATCGGGCGTGATCGCGGCGCTGATTTTCATCCTGATGGTGACGTATCTGGGCGGGCTCGCGATGGATGAGGGTTCGGTCGGCGAGCGGATTTTCTGGTGGGGGCATACGCTGGCGCTGCTCGGCTTTATGCCGCTGATCCCGCATACGAAGCATCTGCATCTGGTGCTGAGTCCGCTGACGGTGTTCGTGAAGCGGCAGAAGTTCAGCGATATTCCGAAGCTGGCGGGCGATGAGGATTTCGGGCTGGTGAACGGGAAGGACGTGACGCAGCTCGATGCACTGCAGGCGTTCTCGTGCGTGGAGTGCGGGCGGTGCACGGAGCAGTGTCCGGCGTTTAATACCGGGAAGGTTTTGAATCCGAAGGAAGTGATTCTGGGGCTGCGGTCTTATCTGCGGGACGAGGGGACTACTTCAGAAGCTCCGCTGCTGGGGCCGCATATTTCGGAAGAAGCCATTTTCGAATGCACGACGTGCGGCGGATGCGAGGAATCGTGTCCGGTGGGGATTCAGCATCTGCCGGTGATCATCGGGCTGCGGCGCGGTGCGGTGAACACGGGGACGTGGGAAGACTCGTATGGCACGAAGTTGTTCCTGACGATGGAACGGAATGGCAATTCGCTCGGGATGCAATCGGGCGAACGCGCGAAATTTATCGAAAAGGCGGGGCTGCCGCTCTATGACGGGACGCAGGAGTATTGCCTGTGGCTCGGGTGCATGGGGGCGTACGATCCGGCTGGCCGTGAGACGGTGATGGCGCTGGTGAAAGTGCTGCGGCATCTGGGGATCACGTTCGGGGTGCTGCGCAAGGAGAAGTGCAACGGGGATCCGGCGCGGCGGCTGGGGAATGATTTGCTGTTCACGTCGCTGGCGGAGGAGAATCTGCAGACGATCGCAGGGGCGTCGAAGGAGAAGCCGCCGAAGTTCCTCAGTATTTGTCCGCATTGCGTGCGTACGATGAGCACGGATTGGGCGGAGGCGGGGAAGACGGTCGAGATCGAGCATCATTCGGAATTGCTGGCGCGGCATGCTTCGCGGCTGCCTTCGGGTGGTGGTGGGGAACGCGAGAAGGTGGTGTATCACGATCCGTGCTATCTGGGCCGGTATCGCGGCGTTTACGATGAGCCGCGGGCGGTGCTGGACCGGTCTGTGGATGTGGTGGAAGCGCCGCGGAACCGGAGTAAATCGTTCTGCTGCGGGGCGGGCGGCGGGCAGATGTTTCTGGGCGAGGAGAAGGGCGAGCGCGTGAATGTGACGCGGGCGAAGGAACTGGTGGAGACGGGGGCGGAGACGGTGGCGGCGGCGTGTCCGTTCTGCGCGTCGATGTTCCGGGATGCGCTGAAGGTGGTTTCGGAGAATCCGCCGAAGCTGCTGGATATTGCTCAGATTGCGGCGAGAGGGCTGGATGACTGATGGTGGACAATGAGACGTCCAATCTAAAGCGCTCCCGCTCCGAAAGCGTCGATATTCCGGTTAGCACGTGTACAGGCGGGGTGTGGCCGGGCATCGACATCAACAGTGCGGAACTCTTCGCGATCATGGAAGGCGAGATTGACGCGTAAGACTTTCAGAAAACTGTAAAGCCCCGGGCCGATCGAGACGCGAATTCTCGCTAATTCATACACGCGGGGCGGTCATCGAGCGTCATCGTAGCAAGATGCTTACTGTCACTTGCCATAGACTCATGATGGCCGCTCTTGCTGTTTGCTTCTCATCCACGGTGACGATTGCCCAACCTGCTGCCGGAAACGCTGGAGCGCCTTCTCCCCGGTTCGAGGCAACTTCTATACGGCCGACGGCCATTCCAGCGCCGACGGGCGGTGCGCGCAGCGGGGGACAAGGCGGTCCCGCCTGCGACGAGCGCGTTAGTGTGGACGCGTCGATTATCCGCTACAGTTGTGTCACAGTAAATGCTTTGCTCGTTCGCGCCTTTGGCAGGCGAATCGCCGGACCCGAATGGATTTTCCAGGGTGATGCTCCGAGATTCGACATCACAGCAAGAATTCCAGCAGGCACATCCGGCGAGCAGCTCCCGAAAATGCTCCAGGCGCTCCTTGTAGAGCGATTTAAGCTCGTGTTTCATAGCGGTGATCAGGAGGAACGCGTCCTCGGGTTGGTGGTGGATCGTGGAGGGCCGAAGCTGCAGCCGCCATCGGAGGACACGAAGAACTCCTCCGCACCCTGTTTCGCCTTCAATGACGGATGCGGCGCCCGTATCAGAAATGTGAATGGCGAACAGGTTTTCCTGACGCCAATATCAACAACCGTGACGAGCTACAGCAGTCCCAGTGTCGGCATCGCGCTGCGTACTATCGTTCCTGGCGACACACTTGTTATAGATACGAAAGCTTCGAGTACAACACTGGCGGGACTTGCGATTCTGGCCAGTCTGCTGCCCACGGGTCAACCGCCAATCGTTGACATGACTGGAATCGCGGGCCGATATTTCGTTGAGCTTGAGACGCCCGTAAATGTGAGAGCCAGCAATGAGCGGCTGGGACCCCTGAGTCAAGCGGCGGAGGCCGCGGGAAGAGTTGGGACACCAGAAGGCGAGGCGTGGCGCACCGCGCTGATGGAAGAGATATCCAACACCGATGCTGTTGCGCGCCAAGCCCTGGCGAACGATCTACGGAAACTCGGTCTTCGACTGGAACCGAGAGTGCTGCCGATGAGCAGTATCATTGTTGATCACCTGGAGAAGTCCCCCACTGAAAACTGACATGTGAATCAGGTACGTTTGAATCGATAGTCGAGCGCGTTGTGGCGGATGGTGGTTAGTTCTGCTTCGGTCAGGCCGAAGACTTCTTTTGCGAGGCGGAATTCGGTGGCGAGGTCGGAGCCGAACATGCCGGGATCGTCTGTGTTCAGGGTGACGATGAGGCCGGCATCGAACAGGCGTTTTATCGGATGAGCTTCGAGCGAGGGTACTGCGCCAGTGCGGACGTTGCTGGTGATGCAGACTTCGAGCGGGATGCGTTGGTCGCGGAGGCGGCGGCAGAGATCGGGATCTTCGATGGCGCGAATGCCGTGGCCGATTCGTTCGGCGCCGATATCGAGGGCGTGGCGGACTGATTCAGGGCCGTCGGTTTCGCCGGCGTGGGCGGTCAGACGCAGACCGGCGTCCTTCGCGTACTGGTAGGCTTTGCGGAATTCGTGCGCGGGGCCGCGCTGCTCGTCTCCGCCAATGCCGAATGACACGACGCCGTCATGGACGTAACGCGCGGTGAGCTTCGCCATTTCCATGACGTGGTCCGGACCGAGTTGGCGGATGGCATCGAGATTCCACCAGATTTCGACCGGCCACTGTTTGTATGCGTCTTTCTGCGCCTCGCGGATTTCGCGCCAGATGCTGTCAAATTCGTAGCCGAGCCACTGAACGACGCCTGCGCCGATCGTCACTTCGGCGTACGAAATGGTCTGCCGGTGGAGCGCCTGCATCATGCGGCGTGTGATGAGAGCGTAATCGGCTGGCCCTCGCAGGCGGCGCGCGACGAACTTGAAGCATTCGAGAAAGCCAGCGAAATCGGTGAACGCCCAGACGCGGTCGACCTCGGCGCGATCGGCCAGGGGATCCAGCATGCGGACGGTGTCCTGGTCGACAGTTCCCTCCAGGTGCAGATGTAACTCGGCGAAACCCATAAGATAGAAGTTGCCATGGACGAGCTGAAAAAGATAGTGGCCGGTGAAATGGGGCACGGCGGAAATGCTCCCGGCGTTGTGGACGCGGTTGCCGGGGGCTATTGTTCGGACCCGTTTGCGGTTCTCGGCCCGCACAAGGTGTTGTCGCGCGATGCATGGATTGTTCGCGCGTTCCTGCCGCAGGCGGAAACGGCGGAGGTTGTGCTGGAGGATGGCCGGCGCATTCCGCTCGAGCGAGTGCACAAAGAGGGCGTGTTCGAGGCGAGCATTCCGGGAGGGCAATCGCGTTATCGGCTGGCGCTGCGCGACTGGCACGGGATCGAGAGCGAAATTGAAGATCCCTACCGGTTCGGCACGATCATCACCGGGTTCGATCTGCATCTGCATTCGGAAGGCAAGCTCAACGAGGCCTGGAATACGCTGGGCGCGCACTGCATGACGATTGATGACGTGGCGGGCGTGCATTTCGCGGTGTGGGCGCCGAATGCGGAGGTGGTGTCGGTCGCCGGCGATTTCAACTCGTGGGATACACGGCGGCATCCGATGCGGCTGCGCGATGCCGGTGTGTGGGAGATTTTTTTGCCGGGGGCGAAGGCAGGGGATGCGTACAAGTATCTGGTGCGGTCGCGGCATCAGGGATATCAGCAGCTGAAGTCCGACCCGTTTGGATTCGGGAGCGAGAAGCCTCCGAAGTCGGCTTCGATCGTGTGCGATCTGGATGAACACCAGTGGGGCGACGCCGCCTGGATGGATGCGCGTGGGGAAACGAACTGGCTGCACGCGCCGGTGTCCGTTTATGAGGTGCATCTGGAATCGTGGCGGCGCGGTGAGGATGGGCAGCCGCTGACCTATCGGGAGCTGGCAGCGCAGCTTGTGCCTTACGTGAAGGAGATGGCCTACACGCATGTGGAGCTAATGCCGGTGCAGGAGCATCCATTCTCCGGTTCGTGGGGATATCAGGTGACCGGCTATTTTGGGCCGACTGCCCGCTTCGGCTCGCCGGCGGATTTCATGTACTTCGTGGATGCGTGCCATCAGGCCGGCGTCGGCGTGATTATGGACTGGGTGCCGGCGCATTTTCCGAAAGATGCGCATGGACTGGCGTACTTCGATGGCACGGCGCTCTACGAGCATGCGGACCCGCGGCAGGGCGAGCATCGCGACTGGGGAACGCTGATTTTTAATTTCGGCCGCAACGAGGTGCGCGAGTTTCTCGTCTCGAACGCGCTGTTCTGGCTGAAGCGCTATCACATTGATGGGTTGCGGGTGGATGCGGTGGCATCCATGCTGTATCTCGATTATTCGCGCAAGGACGGCGAGTGGATGCCGAATGCGTTCGGCGGGCGCGAGAATCTGGAGGCGATCGATTTCCTGCGCAGCTTCAACGAGCACGCGCACACCGTGCCGGGCGCGTTCACGGTAGCGGAGGAATCGACAGCGTTTCCGGGCGTATCGCGGCCTGTTTATGCCGGCGGCCTGGGCTTCACGATGAAGTGGAACATGGGGTGGATGCACGACATGCTGCACTACTTCAGCGAAGATCCGGTACATCGGAAGTATCACCACCACAACATCACGTTCAGCATGCTGTACGCGTTCAGCGAGAATTTTCTGCTGCCGATTTCGCACGATGAGGTGGTTTACGGAAAACGGTCGCTGATCGGCAAGATGCCGGGCGATCAGTGGCAGAAATTTGCCAACGCGCGCGCATTTCTGGGATACATGTTCACGCATCCGGGGAAGAAGCTGCTGTTCATGGGTTCCGATATCGGGACGTATGACGAGTGGGATTCGAATGGGAGCGTGCCGTGGGATCTGCTGCGCTTTCCGATTCACGACAGCTTACGGGCTTATGTGCGGGAGCTGAACCGAATCTATCGCGAACAGCCGGCGCTGCATGAGGTGGACGCGGAGCATACCGGGTTCGAGTGGATCGATTTTTCGGATGTGGATCAGTCTTCGATTTCCTTTCTGCGGCGCGCGAAGGACCTGAAGGAATTTGTCGTGGTGGCGTGTAATTTCACGCCGGTGCCACGCGAGAACTACCGAATCGGCGTGCCGGAGCCGGGATTCTATCGCGAGATTCTGAATTCCGATGCGGCGATGTTCGGCGGGAGCAATCTGGGTAATGCCGGGGGCGTGATCGCGTCGGAAACGATGCGGCACGCACGGCCGTATGCGATCACAATCACGCTGCCTCCGCTGGCTGTTGTCGTGTTCCGGCCCGAGCGCTGAGTATGGCCGGGCGGTATGACGCCATCATCGTTGGCGGTGGCCACAACGGTTTGGTGACGGCAGCGTACCTGGTGCGAGCGGGGCGGAGCGTGCTGGTGCTGGAGCGCCGCGAGATGCCGGGCGGCTGCGCGGTGACGGAGGAGATCTGGCCGGGATATCGCGTTTCGACCGGTGCGTATCTTGTCAGCCTGCTGCAGGAGCGCGTGGTGCGGGAACTGGAGCTCGAGCGCTTCGGCTATCGCGTGACGCCGAAAGACCCGTCTTTCTTCTCGGTTTATCCGGATGGGCGGCATCTGTTCTTCTGGGGCGATGAGCGGAGGACGCTCGGGGAGATTGCGAAATTTTCCACGCGCGATGCGGAGGCCTTTCCGAAATACGAGGCGCACCTGGAGCGGCTGGCGCGGGTGGTGGAATCGCTGCTGCTGGTGACGCCGCCGGAGTTGCCGCCGAAGCGTCCGGCGGATTTCCTTGAATACCTGAAGCTGCTGGCGAAGTTCCGCGGGCTTAGCGCGCGTGAGATCACGGGGCTGGTGAAGGTATTCACGCAGAGTGCGGCGGATCTGCTCGACGAATGGTTCGAATCGCCGGAGATCAAGGTGACGCTGGCGACGGATGGAGTGATTGGGGCGAACGGCGGGCCGCGATCGGCGGGGACGGCTTACATCCTGATGCATCACTGTATGGGAGGCGTGGGCGGCCGGCGCGGGCTGTGGGGATTCGTGCATGGCGGGATGGGCGCGGTGTCGGAGGCGATTGCGGCGTCGGCGCGGAGTCACGGGGCGGAGATCCGGATGAATGCGGCGGTGCAGCATGTGCTGGTGCGCGGCGGGCGTGCGCGCGGCGTGGTGCTGGAGAACGGGGATGAGATCGAGGCGAAGATTGTGGCTTCGAATCTCGATCCGAAAGTTACGTTTCTGAAGCTGGTGGATGCCGCGGAGCTCGATCCGGAATTTCGTGGAGCGGTGGAGCGGTATCGGGTGGAGGGGACGTCGCTCAAGATCAATCTGGCGCTGGAGGGGCTGCCGGATTTTGCGGCGCTGCCGGGCGCGCCGGGCCCACAGCATGGCGCGACGATGCATATCTGCCCGTCGATCGATTATGTGGAGCGCGCGTGGGATGACGCGAAGTATGGGCTTCCGTCGCGGAATCCGCTGCTGGAGATGACTTGTCCGACGGTCTATGATGCGTCGCTCGCGCCGGCGGGCCGGCACATCATGGGGATTTTTCTGCAATATGCTCCGTACACGCTGCGGGAGGCGACCTGGGATGAACTGCGGGAGCCGTATGGAGATCGTGTGCTGGACGTGATTGCGGAGTATGCGCCGAATATGGGGGAGATTGTTCGGGAGCGTCAGGTGCTGAGTCCGCTGGATCTGGAGCGGCGGTTTGGGATTTCGGGCGGGAATATTTTCCATGGCGAGATGAGTTTGGATCAGATGTTCGCGATGCGGCCGGTGGCGGGATGGGCGAGGTATCGGACGCCTGTGAAAGGGCTGTATTTATGCGGGTCCGGAGCGCATCCGGGTGGGGGCGTGATGGGCGCGCCGGGGTTCAATGCGGCACGGGAAATATTGAAAGATTGGTGAGATAATTTAAGGCGTGATCCTTCCGAAGGCGTATCAGCATGAGCCGGAATTTGCGGCGGAGGTGCTGAGGTTGAACAGCAGCGTCGGCCAGAGGCCGTGCGCATTCGCTGCTGCCCCGAGGACGGCGCGACCGGTGATCCGGCAGTCTTTTTTCTGGTCCTGCTTTCAGATGAGGCCAGCCGACTCGACGAAGAACCTCCGCGGCAGGCGAGTCTGCGGCGGGCGGTTTCAACAGCATATTACGCGCTCTTTCACCTCCTGATATCGGAGTCGCCGTCGAACTGGGATCGTCCTGAACTTCGTTCGCGCCTCGGACGCGCCTACGAACACAGTGTGATGAAAGCCGCTTCCGGAAGGCTGATTTCCGAGCTGGACAGCCCGATTACGATACCGCGTTTGGACGCGTACCGACGTGCTCGATCTGGTTAACGCCGGTAGCAAAGGCGTTCGAAAGCTGGGAATTGGTCCGCGAAGATCCACGAGCGCAAAAATATCTTGTCTCTCTTCTCCTGAAAAGGAACATTAGAGTTCAGGCGAGTTTCGCGCCGCGTTCTTTGAGTAGCTCGCGCAGGACGTAGCGGTGGCAGCGGGTTTCGTCTTCGCAGTAGCAGCCGATAGAGAAGTTCGAATGATGGGACAACGCGGCGAGAAGGTCGAGCTCTCGTGAGCGGTCGGGGTGGGCCATCTCGGCGCGGAACTTGCGGCGGAAGGTGTTGATGGCGCGGTCGTCCTTCGCGGCCAGGGCTTGCTTGACCAACGCCGCGGTAGGTGAGAGATTCGGATACCAGATGTCGTAGTAGTTCTTCTTTGCGAAATCGGATTTCTTCACGCCGCGCGGTGGGCGGCGGACGGTACCGATCCGAAGGCCTTCATTCGATTTTCGCGGCGTGCCGAGCTGGACGATCGAAATGGCCATCGTAGTTATTTCCTGTGCGCCGCGAGCAGCGCAGGCAGAATCGTGCTGATCATGATTTTGTTCGGCGGTGCGCCATCCGAGTTGTAATCGCCCGCGGTGAAAACGCCAATGAAATCGTATTGGGGCAACAGATAGATTTTCTGGCCGCCGTTTCCCTGGGCCGCGATGAGATCGACGCGCTGGTTGCCGGACGGCATCGGCACGTTGAGCCAGGGACGCCACCAGAAATAGCCATAACCGGTATTGTCGACGCGGCTGTGCTCGGCGAGTGAGTCTTTCACCCATCCTGACGAGATCACCTGCCTGCCTTGCCAGCGTCCTCCATCGGCGAAGAGCATGCCGAGCTTCAACATGTCGCGCGGACGCAGGTGGATCTGGGAGAACTCCTTGTCGGCGTTCGTCAGATCGTAGTTCCAGAACCAGTCGCTGCGTTTGATGCGGAGCGGGCCGAAAAGATTAGCCTGGGCGAAATCGGGAAGCTTCATGCGGACGGCGTTTTCAATGACGCGTCCAACGACCGCGACGCCGCCGGAGCAATAGAAACCCCGCGTGCCGGGATTATCGATCATCGGCAGATCCATTGTGGCCTTCACCCAGTCGGGGGTCTCGTCGATCACGGTTTCGCGGCCGGGAGAGTCGGAGCTGTGATCGTTACAGTCGAGGCCGGAACTCATCGAGAGGAAGTTGCTCAGGGTGATCTTCCCTTTGCGCGGATCGGGATTGGCGTAGCTTGCGTAGGCGAGGTGCGGCGCGACCGGTTCGTTGACGCCGGGAAGGGCGCCGCGATCAATGGCGATGCCTGCCAGCGTACTCACGACGGACTTCGTGGCGGAGCGCATCTCGTGAGTTCTGGCCGCCGTGTAGCCGTAGAAGTATTCCTCCATGACGAGACGGCCGTGATGGAACAGCAGGACGCTGTGGACGTCTTTCCAGGTTCCGTCCAGCACGCCCTGGACAATGGCATTCGCGGTTGCTGTGCCGAGCTCCGATTTCGCGATATCGCCGACGGGAATTCCATCGTGCGCGTCAGCGGGCGGACGATATTTGTACGCAGTCCCCGCCGGACGAGGCCGCATGAGTTCGAGCGACTCGCTTTTTACTGTGTCAGACAGGCGGGCGTGGAAGACACCGGCTTCTTCGAAGCCGGTCACGCGGCCTTTGGCATCGCGGCGGAAGGGGAGTTCCTGGCCGCCGCCATTCTTAAATACATCGGTTCGAACAGCGGGGAGTCTGTATTTGGATTCGCCGAGAATCGCATAGAGGTCGCTGTCCGCTACGATCTCCACGGTTCCCCCGGAACCATACGCGTAGGTTCCGACGTAATCGGTAAGCGGCGGCGATTGCTGCGCAACGATGTTCGCGGCGAATGTGAGAAACGCGGCTATCAGGAACCGGATTTTCACCTGACGAGTCTCGCTTTGCGATTGCGAC
>Ga0134125_10003357_pt1 | contig 18572 bp, 18 predicted proteins | sample KB31751_FD_96464 | JGI IMG/M metagenome (GOLD analysis project Ga0134125, IMG submission 96464) | Terrestrial soil microbial communities with excess Nitrogen fertilizer from Kellogg Biological Station, Michigan, USA - KB3-175-1 | ecosystem: Environmental > Terrestrial > Soil > Unclassified ... | reverse complement strand
GGAGAAGGTGAAGTGAGGGTACCCCCTCCCCCCGTACCTTTGTCGCAAAATCTTCTTTCTAAAAAGATTACGGGCGAGCCAACCGTAAGATATTGAAAAATATGGAATCGAAAATTCCCGGAGACTTCGCCTGCCTCTATTTATTTTAGCTTAGCGTGCCTCGAAGTGAGTGCCGCATAAGCGACTCAATAATAAAGACTTACAAAGAAATTGCTTGACAGCACTGAGAAGGTCACACTATTGGCCCAAATATGACTTGACAAAGAGTACTCTATAATGCAGAGTACTTGTTGTTGATGCAAACTCCCGACTTGGACCCCCTGGAGATAAAGATGATCAGTGCTCGCAACTTCTACCGCAACCTCGGTCTGACTATCGGCAGCTTGTGGTTGATCTCCGTGGGAGGAGCCTTCGCGGCGTGGTCTTTAATCGCCGTGCGGTCCGTGCTCGCCTATTCGCTGCTTGTATTCCTCGGCATCGCGGCAGGGACGCTTCTCACTACCGGCGTGCGACTGATCGTCTCGTCGCGGCGCCTGCTGCGCGGGGTTGCGGCCGACGCAGTGCAACGGCGCAGACTTTCTTTCCGGTTCGGACTGGTTGTGGCGGCAGAGGTTGTTGCGTGCAATGTGGTTTCGATGATGTGCCTGCGAGCGCATCGCTGGGAGCTGATTGTGCCGCTCACCCTGATCGTTGTGGGGCTGCACTTCCTTCCGCTGGCCCGGCTATTCCATGTGCCGCGGTATAACGTGACCGGGGTGTTGTTCTGCCTGATTCCCGCCGCGACACTGGTTGCGTTCAGCCCGGCGGCGCATCTGGGTCATGCGCTGAGCTGGGTGGCGATACCAGAAATCGGGTGTGGCCTGGCGGCATTGATCACAGGAGCGGCAGGACTGGACGAGGTTCAGCAGTTCTTGAACCGCTCCACCGTTTCCATGGGATGGCGATCCGCAACACGTTCCGCCTGATACGGGCGAGGCGCATTTCCTTCTCATCAGGTTCACACTGCAAAGGAGACATTGATGCCGGATCATTCTGAAGCCGCACCGAATCGCGACGATCTGGTCGCGCGGCTTGACCTGATGCAAGCCATGATTGCTGAAGGCCGCGCTACCACTGCGCGGTTCGGCTGGATCTTCGTGATGTGGGGGCTGATTTACAGCATCGCGATGACGTGGACCGCGTTTCTCCCGCACCGCAACTGGGCGTGGCCCATCTGCATCACCTTTGGTGTCGTTGCGTCCATCACGGTCAGGCACCGGCAGCGGCGCGCCGGCGCCAATTTCGGCAATCCGCGGGAGCGCAGCATAGCCTCCATCTGGAGGGCGATGGGTACCGGCGTGACATTGTTTTCCATCGCCTGCGCCGCGAGCCACCAGATTACCGGACCGGTGTACATCAGCGCAGTCCTCTTTATGGTTGGCACAGCCCACGCCACGAGCGCAATGACGCTGCGCTGGGCCGAGCAGGGAATGGCTGCCGCTGTGTGGTGGGTTGCCGGCATCGGGTCCCTCTTCTTTACGACCCCTGAGCAACTCTTCGTTATCTATATGCTGGCTACTTTCTTCGGAATGATTCTGTTCGGTATCTACGCCATGGTGCGCGAGCGCAAACGAACATTGCCGCCCGCGGTCCCGAGGCACGCGTGACGACCACTCGTTCGCAGATGGTTCCGGGGCTAAAGCCCGCGAGGAGTTGGGACGAGCTTTACCGCGGGCTAAAGCCCGCTGCTACTCCGGCATCCTTCGGCCCGGCTCAGGAAAGGCTTTCGAGGCGTTGCCGTTAACAAGGCAAATGCAAATAAAAATCCTCAGCAAATGGAGTTAAGTCGATGCCCACCACGCCTGAACCCAACGCAACACCAGATCGCGACGAGATCGTCGCCCGAATCAACCTGATGGAAACCATGATCGCGGAGGGCCGCCAGGCCACCTGCCAGTTTGGATGGATCTTTGTCCTGTGGGGATTGGTCGACCTCTCGGGCATGGCGCTGCAATGGGAGCGCCCGAACCACTGGTGGAACTGGCCTCTCGCTATCGGGCTTGGCCTGGTGCTTCAGTATGCGGGGTTCGGGCTGCGGCGGCGTTCGCGCGGGGTGTGCCGACCGAATACGCAGTCGCGGGCGATCTCGGCGATCTGGGGCATGATGGGGGCGACGCTGATCCTGTTCTGCTTTACCGCCATCTTTACGCATCAGTCCTGGGGCGCGGGCTATCTTGCGGCGATCTTCATGACCATTGGGCTGGCGCATACGGCAAGCGGCATCATCCTGCGGTGGGGCGTGCAGTTCGCGGTGGGAGCGATCTTCTGGGCGGGCGGTCTTGCGTGCTTCTTCGTCAACAACGAGCGATGGTTCCTGTACATTTTCGGCCTGGAGATGCTCTTCGGCATGATCCTGTTCGGCATTTACGCCATGATTCTGGAGCGCCGCACGCCTCCGCCCATGATGCTTGCCCAATGACCTCAGGGGCTAAAGCCCCTGCTCAAAAGTCCACCTTTCCGGCACGGCTGAAGCCGTGCCCTTAACAAGACGAAACGCGCCGCTTAGGGCAACGCCGATGGTTCTGGCTTGAACGAGACAAGTGCAAACTGATCAACCGCTTCTACCTGAACTCGATCCCGTGGTGCATGGCAAACTGCGTCTCGCCGTGCTGTCGCTGCTGGTCGCCGTCGAGGAGGCGGACTTCACCTGGCTCCGCCAGAAGACGGGCGCGACCGACGGCAATCTTGGCGCGCAAATGCTCAAGCTGGAGGAGGCGGGCTATGTCTCGGTGGAGAAGCGATTCGTGGCCCGCAAGCCGCAGACGCTGTATCGCATGACCAGCAAAGGCCGCGACGCGCTGACGGAATACGTCGCGGCGCTGAAATCCATTCTCGGCGGTGCGCTTTAGCGAACCGGAGAGGTGAAATTCGCGTAACAGGGAGCAGTCGAAAAGCTTGACCCCAGGGGCTAAAGAGGATGCTGAAGGATATGGTTCTATCTTGCAGGGTCACGACCCACGGCTAAAGCCGCAGTGATGCAATTGCGTCCCTTCCCGCGCGCTAAAGCGCGCTGCTACTTCAGGTAGACGGCCTGACAAAAAGCTGTAGTTACTCGAAAGAGAAAGGTGCACTATGAAAACCCGCTTGCTGCTTCTCGCAACGTTGTCGTCGATGCTTGCTCCTATGGTCAACGCGCAGACCACCCCGGTGGCGACAGCGAATCTGGCGTTTGAGGTCGCTTCCGTGCATCAGTCGCCGCCGCCGGACATGCAGAAGCTCATCGCTGGACTGAATGCCGGTATCAAGCCCGAGTCCATCCACGTTGACGGGTCACGTGTCGTCTTTACATTCATGTCGCTCAAGCGGCTGGTGGCGTATGCGTATGGGGCGCAGACCTACCAGATCGCAGGTCCGGACTGGCTCCCCACGGACCGTTTCGACATTGTGGCGACGCTGCCTGCCGGCGCGACGAAGGACAACGCTCCCGCGATGATGCAGACGCTGCTGCGGGACCGCTTCCACCTCGAAGCTCATCGCGCCACGCTGGACGATCAGCCGGTGCTTGCGATCGTTCAGGGCAAGAATGGTTTCAAGCTGAAGGCAACGACCGCAGCCGCGCAGCCGCTGGACCTGACGCAGCCTTTGAAGCCCGGCCAGGCGATCATTGAATCGCCTTCGGGCCCGATCCTGCTGACGCGGAACCCCGACGGGTCGTCGACCTACAACATGGGCGAGCGGGGCCAGTTCAATCTAAGGTTCGACCAGACGACCCTGTCCATGCACATGACCTCGAGCGCGCTGACGATGAAGGGCGTCGCAGTGATGATCAATGTCCTGGGCGGCGGGGAGGGCCGTGAGGTTGTGGATATGACCGAGCTTCCGGGCACGTATGAAGCTTCGCTCGAGTTTGCGCTGAGTGACCTGCAGGGCAGCCTGCATGACGATGGCATCGATCTTCCTCCTCCGCCTCCCGGCTATGGAGGGGCGGCAACGGATCCGGAGAACGGCGCCACGCTTGCCGCATCGCTCAACCGGTTGGGCCTCCGCCTGGATAAGACCCACGCGAGCATTGCGCGCCTGGTAGTGGACAAGATCGACAAAGAACCAACGGAGAATTGAGGCGCTCGTTGATCGAGAAGGTTGTGGACAACAAAAGACCACCCCAGGAAGCGGGTGGTCTTTTGGGTGCTGATGAGTTCTCTACTTTGCCATTGCTTCGCGAACAGGTTCCTGTGGCGCGGCGAAGAGAGCGCGTGAGAATACTGCTCCGATGATCGCACCAAGGATCGGCGCTACCCAGAACATCCAGACCTGGCTGAGCGCCCATCCGCGCTGATAGATGGCAGGTCCCAATGCGCGGGCGGGGTTGATGGCTGCATTGGTCACGGGGATCGCGACCAGATTGGTGAGGGTGAGCGCGAGGCCGATGGCGATGGGCGCGAAGCCTTTCGGCGCGCGCTCATCGGTCGCTCCAAGGATCACGATCATGAAGAATCCGGTGAGGATGAGCTCGGTAAGGAAACATGCGAGCAGGCTGTAGTGATCCGGAGAATGATCGCCGAAGCCATTGCAGGCGAAGTTGCCGGGAATCCAGCCTGGTTTGCCTTCGGCGATCTTGTACAGCACTCCGCCCGCCAGGATGCCCCCGAGCACCTGCGCGGCAATGTAGGAGATGAGGTCCTTTGCGGGGAAGCGTTTGGCGACCACGAGGCCGATGGAGACTGCGGGATTGAGATGGCACCCGGAGATATGTCCGATGGCGAATGCCATGGTCAGCACGGTGAGGCCGAAGGCGAAGGCAACGCCGAAGAAACCGATGCCGAGGTTGGGGTAGGCAGCCGCGATGACCGCCGAGCCACAACCGGCGAAGACCAGCCAGAAGGTGCCGAACAGCTCCGCTGCAGAACGCTTGAAGAGAGGCATAGTCGTACCTGTCCTTCCTGAAGTAGCTTCAGTTCACGGACCCGCCGGTCTCGCGATCCGCCGCCGGAGAGGAATCGTAACACTCTCATACGACAGCATCAAAACTGATTCTGAGGGTAGGAACCAGCGGCCGCACCGGGTCCTGACTGCGTTCACTCCGCGCGGCGGGCTGTCACAAGGCCGCTCCGGCGTCTAACATTTAACGATGACCGCGTTACGCCGCCTCACGGCCCGCTTCGAAACCGCCCTGGGCGTACCGTCCCGCTGTAAAGTTGTGAAACGCACGGCGGCTGGTCTGCTTTTCGCTTTCCCGCTGGCGAGTTTGCTTGTTTGCGGGGTTGCGCGCGCCGACAACGCACGGTTCGATCTGACGGGGCCGCGTATCGACGTTCGAGTTACCCGCGCGGGCGTGACGCTTCCAATTGCTTCTGTGCCCAACCTGCAGCCGGGTGACCGCATCTGGCTGCATCCCGATCTTCCCACGAGTCAGTCGGTTCGCTATTTGATGGTATTGGCGTTCCTGCGCGGCACGACGAATCCTCCACCGGACAAGTGGTTTATCCGCATCGAGACCTGGGATAAGAAGGTCCGCGCGGAAGGGGTCGAGGTGAAGGTGCCGGATGAGGCGCAGCAGGCCGTGCTGTTTCTTGCTCCGGTAACCGGCGGAGACTTCTCGACGCTGCGCTCGGCGGTGCAGGGAAGGCCGGGCGTCTTTGTGCGCGCGTCGCAGGACCTGACGGCTGCCGGGTTTGAGGAGGCGCGGATCGAGAAGTACATTGCGTCGATGCGGGAGCTTCCGCCGGATGAGACTTCCGACGCGAAGCAACTGCAACAGCACTCGAACGTGATCGCGTCGACACTCGCGCTGAAGCCGAACGGCGACTGCGTGAAGCTGGCGCCGGACCAGCAGTACACGTGTCTGACGCAATCCGGCAGCCAGACGCTGCTGGACGACGGGCACGGCGAGTCGATCATCACGTCGCTGACGGGCGGAGCGAGCGCGGGGCTGATTGGCACGGCGTCATATACGCAGCTTGCCGGTGCAGGCCTCTATTCCGCCTATGTGGGCACGGTGGTCGATCTGGTGCACATCATGGGATCGCTGCATACCGCGCGGTACCAGTACATCCCGGCGATCGCGTTTCCGGAGCAGGAGGCGCTGAACCTGCGGCTGAATACCGCGCCGTCATTTCACAATCCGAAGTCGGTGATTGTGATTGGACTGCCTTCCGTGCAGAAGTCTGTCCCGCCGCCGCTGCGTGCGGCCGACCCGAAACAGGTTGCGTGTCTGGTGAATCCGAAGATGGTGCTGCCGGTCGAAGGCGCGCCGCTGGTTTTCTCGACCGGCTTCGCGCATGATCTTGTGCTGCATCTGAACGAGGCGCCCGGCGCAAATTCGGCGCAGCCAGAGGACATTCCGCTGACGGCTGACGCTTTCCGCGGCGGCCTCGTGCTTGCACCGAATGAGAAGCGGCGGGTGCTGCACGATTCCGCGACTGTGGGTCACGAATCCGGATCGCGTGCGAAGGCGACAGCCGGAACTCGTGCGGAGGCATCCGTCTCCAAGCCGATGGCACAGGGAGAGAAAGGCGCGCATTCGGCTTCCGAAACATCGCCTACGGGGACGATCAGAGGCTACTGGGGCTTCGACCCTTTCACCGGTCCTACCGTGCCGCTGCAGGAGGCAGCGGGTAAGGACTGGCATGTGTCGGGCGACAACACCTCGGGTCACTGGCTGATCGCGGGCAAAGATCGTCACATCGAGCTTGCCTCCACGGGAACGGCGTGCGTTGAGAGCATTGAGCTGGAACTGGGCAGCGATAAGCCGGAAACGGCTACGTGGAAGGCAGCCGATAAGCCGAATACGATCGACGTTTCAGTGGATGTGCCTTCCCGAGATGCGGGAGCGATGCATCTTGCCATTCGGCAATTCGGCGCGGCAAAGCCGGATGCGGTCGCGCTGACGGCATATTCCGAGCCGGCGAAGCTGGATGCGCTTGCATACCATGCGGGCGACAGCGCGGTGACCCTTACGGGTACGAGTCTCGATCAGGTGCGCCGCGTGTCGTTTGGGGGAATGAGCTTTGAGCCGGCGGGGAAGGGAAGCATCACGGCGCAAGCGAATGGGAAGTCTGAGCTTCGGCTGTCTCTGGCTGCCAATACCGCGGCGGCGGCGCTGCACGCTGCAACAAAGGAAACCGCTGAAGTGGCCCTGGATGACGGCCGCACGCTGAGCCTGCCGTTCACGATCGAAGCGGCGCGCCCGGTGGTTACGCTTCTCAGCCGCGCGGCGATCGCGCAGGCCTCGGCAGCAAAATCGTCCTTTCCGATTCAGCTCGGCAGCCAGGGCGATCTTCCTGTCGGCGATGCGCTGACGTTCTCACTGCATTCCGCGCAGGCGTTTCCGCGCGACGGCGCCGTGGAGATCGCCAGCCCGGATGGCTCGCTGCATACAAGGCTGAGCGTTGCGGCGAGCACGATGGTGCTCGAAGACCCGCATACTGTGCTCGCGACTTTGGAGCCGCTGGAGGTCTTCGGCGCATCGGCGTTTGGGCCGATCCAGCTGCGGGCAATTGCGCCGGACGGAACGGCGGGCGACTGGATCCCGCTGGCCACGCTGGTGCGGCTGCCGTCGTTTACGGGTCTGGCCTGTGCCACTCCGGCGGCGCAGACGCCCGCGGGAAGTTCTGTGCCAAAAAAATCCGGCGTGACGAAAGCAGCCGGTGGGAGCGATACGCAAAAGAGCGACACTTCCGATGGTGCGAAGTCCGCGGCAACAGCGTCATCGGATAGCGATCAGGCTGAACCGGCGGCCGCCCCAACGTGCACGCTGACCGGCACGGGGCTGTACCTGATCGATTCTGTCGCTACGACGGAGGCATTTGCCGATCCGACGCATGTGCCGGAGGGGTACGTGGGAGCGACGATTGAAGTTCCTCCGCCGACGGGCGATGCGTACTATTTGCGCCTGCGTGACGATCCGGCGACGATCGACACGGTTGCGCTGCCGAGCGGGCCGCTGGACAAGCCGGCTGCGCCGTAATTCGCCGACGCGGCTATTCGGGCGCGGCGGGCGGCAGGCCCCTCTGCACGCGGCTGTGCGAGCGGCTGTAGGTGAAGTAGACGACCATGCCGACCGCCAACCAGACAACCAGGCGGATCCAAGTGATGCCCGGCAGACCGGCCATCATTGCGAACGAAACGAGAATTCCCAGGATCGGTGTGACGGGCATGAAGGGCGCACGGAAGGGCCGAGGCAGGTCGGGCCGCGTCTTGCGCAGCACCATGATGCCGCAGCAGACGATGATGAATGCCATCAGCGTGCCAATGCTTGTCATCTCATCGAGCGAGTTCAGCGGCACCAGCGATGCAAATGTCGCGACGACGATCCCCACGGTGAGTGACGAGATCCACGGCGTGCGGAACTTCGGGTGCACCTTGGAGAATGCCTCAGGCAACAGGCCATCCTTTGCCATGGAGAAGAAGACCCGGCTCTGGCCAAGGAGCATGACGATCATGGTGCTGGTAAGGCCGCCGAGCGCCCCGATCTTTACCAACAGGCTGCCCCACTTGTAGCCGGTTGCGTCGATGCCAACCGCTAACGCGTCGGGCACGTCGAGAAACTTGTAATTGATGAGGCCCGTCAATACTAGCGCTACAGCGATATAGAGAACCGTGCATACCGCGAGCGAGCCGAGAATTCCCATCGGCATATCGCGCTTGGGATTCTTTGCCTCCTGCGCCGCGGTAGAGACGGCATCGAAACCGATATACGCGAAGAAAATGAGGCCGGCACCCCGCAGCGCGCCGGACCAGCCGAAGTCGCCGAACTTGCCGGTATTGGGCGGAAGGAATGGGTGCCAATTCGCGGCGAGCAACTCGCGGTGATGCATGAGCGTGATTCCGCCGAGCGCGAGAAAGATCAGCAGCACCGAGACTTTGACCAGCACGATGAAGTTGTTGAAGTTTGCCGACTCGCGGATGCCAATGATGAGGATCGTGGTCGCGAACATGATGCCGAGAAACGCGATGACGTTGAAGACGCCATGCTTTTGCGGCAGCGTCGCCGGATCGATCCCGAGTTCGCTCAATTTTTTTGCGACGCGACCCAGGTACTCCCAATGCCCCTGGAAGTAGACGAAAGTCGAGCCGGGCACACCGGCGATGGCCGGAGGGAGCCGGATGCCTAAGTCCTGGCCGAGCGACAGCACATAACCGCTCCATCCGGAGCAGACCGTTGCTGCGCCGCAGGCATACTCAAGGATGAGATCCCAGCCGATGATCCATGCGAAGATTTCGCCAAGCGTGGCGTAGCCATAGGTGTATGCGGAGCCGGCCACAGGAATCATGGCGGCGAACTCCGCGTAGCAGAGGCCGGCGAAGACGCAGGCGATGGCCGAGATGATGAATGAGTAGACGACGCCCGGACCCGAGTGCTCCGCGGCGACCGTTCCGGTGAGGACGAAAATTCCTGTACCGATAATGGCGCCGATGCCGAGCGAGACCAGGTTGGTGGCGCCGAGGGAGCGTTTCAGGGTGTGTTCGCCGGTCTCGGCGGCCTCATGGAGGATGGTGTCGAGCGGCTTCTTCAACAGCAGATTCGCCATACGTACGGTGGTCTCCCGTTTTCAGTCAGAGATGCGTTCCCAACACGCTATCCCAAAATGCTGAGAAAGTCCCGCGCAACCTGCTCGACACTCTGGCCGGGGACGATGAGGCCGGAGATCACGGCCAACGAATCCGCGCCCGCGTCGATTACGCTGTGGGCATTCTGGCGGGTGATGCCGCCGATGGCGACCAGCGGTTTGGTTGTGAGCGCGCGAGCGCGGCGGATGCCCTCGAGGCCAACTACGGGGGAGGGATTCTCCTTTGTGTCCGTCGCAAAGATGGGCCCGAAGGCAATGTAGTCTGCGCAGCCCGCGTCTGCTGCACCCACCTGCGCGTCGCTGTGGGTAGATACTCCCACCATGCGAGCTGGTCCAAGCACGGTTCGCGCATCTTCGGGGTTAAGGTCTTCCTGCCCGACGTGTACGCCGTCGAACCCTGCCAGCAACGCGAGGTCCGCGCGGTCATTCATGATGAGCTTTGCGCCGGGGCCGGCGAAAACATTGCGCAGTATATCCGCAGAGCGCAGGATCTCCTGCGGCGAACCGCTCTTGTGGCGATACTGGACGAGCGTGACGCCGGCGTCGCGGAGTCCACGAGCAAAATCTTCCAAGGCCAGTTGGCGAGCGGCGAGAAGCTGCGCATCGGCGATGGCATACAGGCGCGGCAAGTCGCTCATCTGAATCCCGCCTCATGTGATCGGACCAGCATCATCTTTTGATATTGACCTCAGCGGCTAAAGCCGTACCGATTTCATGCGGCTTTGCGGCACGGCTGAAGCCGTGCCCTTAAGCAAGACATCTTTTCTTGACCCTTTCAGGCCGTGCACTCTGCTAACGAGACCAGCTTGTTAGCTCGATATGCCAGGTGAGGTGAGCGTTGGCAGAGTTCCTGCTTCGGCGGCCTTGCGCGCGGCTTCGCGTTCGGCAAACCGCTCCATGAACTTGGTGTCGATTTTTCCGGAGCGGAATTCCTCGTCCGCGAAGATGCGCTGGTGCAGCGGAATCGAGGTGTGGATGCCCTGCACGATGAACTGCGAGAGCGCACGCTGCGTCTTGTCCATGGCCTCTTCGCGGTCCTTGCCATGGCAGATGAGCTTCGCGATGAGGGAGTCATAGTATGGCGGGACGACTCCTTCAGCATATTGCGCCGTATCGACGCGCACGCCGTTGCCGCCGGGCAGGTTGAAGGCGGTGATCTTGCCGGCGCTGGGCGTGAATTTCTCCGGGTGCTCGGCATTGATGCGGCACTCGATGGCGTGCCCGCTGATTGTGACGGGCCTGGTAATGATATCGGTGAGCTTTTCACCCGCCGCGATGCGCAGTTGGGCCTTGACGAGGTCGATTCCGGTAACCATTTCGGTGACGCAGTGCTCAACCTGGATGCGGGTGTTCATCTCGATGAAGTAGATTTTGCCGTCCTCGTCCATCAGAAATTCGATGGTGCCGGCATTCCAGTAGCCGACGTCCTTGAGGCACTTCTGGATGGTGGCGCCGAGTTCCGCGCGCAGCTTGGAAGAAACCACCAGGCTCGGCGCCTCTTCGATCAGCTTCTGGTGGCGGCGCTGAATGGAACACTCGCGCTCGCCAAGCGAGAGCACGTTGCCGTGCTCGTCGGCCAGCACCTGAAACTCGATGTGGCGTGGCCGCTCGATAAATTTCTCCATGTAGAGATCGCCATTGCCAAACGCGCCTGCCGCCTCCGACGATGCCTGTTGATAGAGGCCGGGAAGTTCCTCGGCGTTGCGGCAGATGCGCATGCCGCGTCCCCCACCGCCGGCGACTGCTTTAAGGATGACGGGATAGCCGACCTGCTTCGCCCAGTCCAGCGCGGCGGCTTCGCTTTCAATGATGCCGTCGGAGCCGGGCAGGATGGGCACCTTGGCCTTCTTCATGGTCTGGCGCGCGGTGGATTTTTCGCCCATCAGCCGCGTGACTTCGGGCGGCGGCCCGATGAACTTGATGTTGGAGGCGCGGCACACCTCGGCGAAGTTTGCGTTCTCGCTGAGAAGGCCGTAGCCGGGATGGATCGCCTCCGCGTCGGCGAGTTCCGCGGCGGAGATGACGGCGGGAACATTGAGGTAGCTTTCGGCGGAGCGCGGCGGCCCGATGCAGATGGCCTCATCGGCGAACTTGACGTGCAGCGAGTTGCGGTCGGCTTCGCTGTAGACCGCTACGGTGCGGATGCCCATCTCGCGGCACGCGGAGATCACCCGCAGCGCAATCTCCCCGCGATTTGCAATCAGAACCTTACGAAACATGCTGTCCAAGAACCTTCCCGGCTCGCGTGACTAGTTCGATTTTCGGCGCTCTTCGCGCGCGCGGATCAAGAACAGCGGCTGGCCGTATTCCACCGGCTGGCCGCTGGACGCGATGCGCTTTACGATCTCGCCGGCGACATCGCTCTCGATCTCGTTCATCAGCTTCATCGCCTCGACGATGCACAGCGTATCGCCGGCCTCGACCGTGTCGCCCACCTTGACGAATGGCGGCGCACCCGGCGAGGGGGATTCATAGAAGGTGCCTACGATCGGCGACTTGACCTCATGCAGGTCTTCTTCGGGAGGCGCGGCCGCACCGGCGGAAGCGGCGGCGGGCGCCGCAGTTGCTGCGGGCGTTGTGCCGGCGAATGGAGAAGGGAAGGCCGCGCCGCCACCCCCCATGAGTATCGCAAGCTGGGCCGGAGTCAGCCCGCCTGCGGCTGCAGGAGCAGCAGCTCCCTCAAACTTAATGCGCACCTTCCATTTGCCGCGGTCCATTTCGAATTCGGCGATGCCGTTGGCCTTTAGAAAGTCGACCAGTTCGCGAAGCTCTTCCAGATTGTTCTCATCCGCCATCGATTCTTCCTCGAGTCACAAACCAGCAATTGCTCTGCTACAACTCAATCCACGCCTTGGTGCACGGCGTCAGAATCTCTCCTCCGCTCGCAGTTACCAGCACCATATCTTCGATGCGCACGCCAAACCTGCCGGGCATATATACGCCGGGTTCAATTGTAACCACCATTCCCGGCTCCAGTTTCTGTTTCTGCTTCGCCCCCAGACGCGGCCCTTCGTGAATCTCCAGGCCAACGCCGTGGCCGGTGGAGTGGGTGAACCATTTATCGAGCTTTGCCGTGCGTAGAACGGCGCGTCCAGCTTCGTCAACTTCGCCACCTGTTACACCTGAGCGCACAGCGGCTACGCCTGCCTCCTGCGCGGCGAGCACTGCGTCATAAACCGCGCGCTCTTCATCGGAAGCTCGCCCCATCTGTACGGTGCGGGTCATGTCGGAGCAGTATCCATCCAGCACCACACCAAAGTCGAGTGTTACGAATCCGCGCCGGGGCAGCTTCGCGGCGCTTGCCTTGCCATGCGGCAGTGCGCTGCGTTCGCCCGAGGCGACGATGGTGGGAAAGCTCATGGCCTCCGCTCCGGCGAGGCGTGCGCGATATTCGAGATCTGCCGCGACGGCGTTTTCTGTCATGCCCGGCTCCATCAGGCCGAGAATCTCCTCAAATAGTTGACAGCCCAATGCAGCAGCACGGCGCATTTTCGCGATTTCATCCGCGTCCTTCACCCAGCGCAACTCGGATACCAGCGCGCCGACGGGCTGAAGCATCGCACGCCGCTTTTTGGGGATTGCTGTGCGCATCTGTTTCAGGGATGCGACGGTAGTGTTGTCGTCGTCGAATCCGCAGCGGCGAATCTTCGCCTCAACGAGCCATTCGCAAGCGGCCAGCGCAGCGTTCTTCTGCGCGATCACCACTCGTGTCCCGGGAGTTTCGGCCTTTGCCTGCGCCGTGTAGCGGCCGTCGGTGAAAAGGACGGCCTTCGCAGGGCGGGACTTTGGGACCGTCAGCAGCAGCGCTGCGTTCGATCCGGTGAACCCGCTGAGCCAGCGCACGTCGGGCAGATGGGTGATGAGCAGTGCGTCTACACCGGCAGATCGGCCTGCGCTGCGTGCAGCTTGCACCGCACGCCTTCTTCTTGCACTCAAAGCCATGGCCATTGATTCGATTCTATCGAAGCTGCATGGCAGGCGGCGTGAGCGGCATTCGCAAACACACGCATCTCACTTGCCATCAACGCGTCTTTTGGCTCCGGTATCATTAACTATGACCGTGAAACTCGCCGATCCACCTGTGGCTGAGCACGAAACGAAAAAATTTCTCACGCGCCGAAAGTTCCTGTATGGCGCGGGGCTCGCGACGGCAGGCGCGGCCTTGTACCCGACCGAGATCGCCCGTCACGAGATCAGTGTCCCGACTCTGGACATCGCCATCAGGAACCTGCCGACGGCGTTCGACGGCTTCCGCATCGCGCAGATCTCCGATATCCACTACGACGAGTACACGGAGCCGTGGTTTGTGCGCCGCGTGATCGACCGCGTCAACTCGCTTGCGCCCGACCTTGTAGCATTCACCGGCGACTACATCAGCTTTGCGCCGCTTGGCCGCGACTTTGTGATCGGCGCGATGCGCCGCTGCGCTGAAGCGATGGCGCGTGTCAACTGCTCTCAGCGGTTTGCCGTGATGGGCAACCACGACTCTTACCTCGGCGCGCCGACGATCGTGCCCATTCTGGCCGAAGTCGGCATCCCGATGCTGGTCAATCAGCATGCTCCCGTCGAACGCCAGGGCCAGCGCATCTGGATCGCCGGTGTTCATGATCCAATCACTCACGTGCCGGACCTGGATGCTGCAATTCCGTCCCACCCGGACGCGCCCGTCATTCTGCTGTCGCATGGTCCCGATTATGCGGACACGGTCGCTTCTCATCCGCGCGGTCCGCTCGTGAACCTGATGCTATCCGGTCATTCGCATGGAGGGCAGGTGCGCTTCCCGTTCGTCGGCCCGATGCACTTGCCGGAGGGAGGGCGGAAATACGTGGAAGGACTATTCCGCATCGGCGGCATGCAGCTTTATGTCAACCGCGGGATTGGTACGGTGGGGCTGCCCATTCGGCTCAACTGTCCGCCGGAGATTACTCTGTTTACGCTCTGGCGCGCGTAGTTGCCGAACTACTGTAGAGTTGCGTCTGCGTGTCTTCGCGTTCCGTCTGCGCGATGCGCGCGACAGACCGCTATCTCGCTCTTGCCGCCGGTTTTTTCTGGCGCGGCATCACGGTCACGTTGCTGGGAGCCTTGGGGCTGCTCATCTTCACCATCCAGGCGTCCAGCAGGCTGCGCTTGAACTTCCAGCGATTGCCCAGCCGGAAGGCCGGCACAGTGCCTTCGGAGGCGTAGCGATAGAGCGTGTCCGCGCTGATGCCGAGGTACTCGGCCGCCTGCCGGATGTCCATTACCTCACGCAGCATCTGCTCAACCGCACCCGCCATGGAAGATACGCTCCTTTACCGCAGAATCCGGCAAAGCCCGAAGATACCGGGCCGCTGCCGTCAAAACCGGCAATCGCCAGTGCCTTCCTTTTGTACTGCCTCCGCGGCGGCGCGGCAAGGGGTTCCGTATCCCACGGCGGTGGAATCCTCCGGGCTGCTACTAACTGATTGATAACCGAGGCGCCGGTCACACTCGGCGATGCCATTGCACGGGACTCCGGCTCCCATGGAAGCATGCGACAACGGTAACGGTCTCATCGGGCTTTATGACGAAGATCAGTGCATACGGAAAGCGATGCAATAAAGCACGCCTGAGGCTTGCGCGGACAGCTGGAAATTGCCTGGGGTTCTTCCGCACGCGGCGAAGAACATCGTTGATCGCTACCTCAAATCGTTTTCCCAGTCCGTGAAGTTCCGCTTCATACCAATCATGCGCACGGATCATCTCGGCGCGCGCTGCCGGAGTGAAGAGAATGGTTCGCATCAGGCGCGGCGCTGCTGGAGTTCCACCTTCAACGCTTCCCAGGTAATGCCGTCGCGTTCATCTTCTTCCAGCGTCTCCATCCGCCTATCGAGTTCGGCGGCTTGTTCGGCAGTTAGCTGGAGCTCTTCGTCTTCAAGGCTGTCCCACAACTGCGAAATTAATGAGAGCCGCTCAGTTGGAGTCAGACGTTCGAGTTCGCTGTGGCTCAATACGCTCATGACCTCCAGCTTAACCCGAAACGGCAGTGGCTTCCACCAGAAAGCCACCGCTTTCCGCAGTCTCTGGCAATTAGTCCCCTGTCCTATTTCTTTGGCGGTTGCAGCCCTGCAATCACGCCGAAGAGGTCTTCGCCGACGGTGCGGGTTTTCGCGATCGCGTCGGCGATCGGGATATGCGTGATCGCATTGCCACGGAGCACAACGAGTTCGCCAAACTTGCCCTGATGCACAAGATCGATGGCCGCGACGCCATAGCGAGTCGCCAGCATGCGGTCGTATGCGGTCGGAGTGCCGCCGCGCTGCGTATGGCCCAGGTTTACCGCGCGCGTCTCAAACCCGGTGCGCTTCTGAATTTCTTCCGCCAGGGCATCGCCAATGCCGCTGAGACGCGCGTGCCCGAACGAATCCTTCTTTTCGCCGATGGTGGCCTGGCCCTCAGCGTGGGGCAACTGCGCGCCTTCCGCGACGACTACGATAGCGAAGCGCTTGCTCGATTCGTAGCGGGCCTTCACAAGGCGGACAACCTCGTCCATGTCGATCGGTTTCTCCGGCGCAAGGACCACATCGGCGCCGCCGGCGATACCGGCGGTCACGGCGATCCAGCCGGCGTCGCGGCCCATCACCTCGACCACCTGCACGCGGCTGTGGGATTCAGTTGTCGAGTGCAGCCGGTCGACCGCTTCGGTTGCGATGGAGACGGCGGTATCGAAGCCGAAGCAGGCATCGGTGCCGCTGAGATCGTTGTCGATGGTCTTGGGCACGCCGACGCATGGCACTCCGCGCTTGATCAGTTCAACGGAGATCGACTGCGTGTCGTCTCCGCCGAGGGCGATTAGTGCGTCCAGCTTTTGAGCCTGGAGCGCCGCGAGACACTTCTCGAATCCGCCATCGATTTTCTTGATATTGGTTCGAGACGAGCGCAGGATCGTGCCACCCTTTTGCAGGATGCCGCTGGTTGTTTCCAGATTCAACGGCATGGTGCGGTTCTCGAGCACTCCGAGCCAGCCTTCCAGGAAGCCGACGAACTCGTCGCCGTAATGCCAAACGCCCTTGCGCACCGCCGCACGAATCACTGCATTCAGCCCGGGGCAGTCCCCGCCGCCGGTCAACATCCCAATCCGCATCTTACAAACCCCTTTTTTGGAAATTTTTCGATTCAAACAAAATCATACTGGATTGGCGGTATCGACTTCTCGGCAGTGACCGATGCGCGGAGCCGCGGCATATATTTCTTCTCTGTGGCCTCGACGGCCTGCATCCAACCGGAGATGACGATCAAACCAAAGCGCGAAGTGGAAGAAGAAGAGAAGATCGGCCTCGGTGTGGACGAAGAACCGAAGGATGAGATTGTGAACGATTCTCTCGGAACCATCGATCCGGCGGACACCGCAGACACCGAGCCCAATGACGACCCTGAGATCGGCGGCAAAGGATCCGGGAGGAAAGAAGAGGCAGCTTAGACCGGCGACTGCTTCCACCAGTCCGAGCGCAGTTCCACGCCACGAACAACATCCGTGGGCCGGCCCGGCTCCGGCGACCAGATGCGGAAGCCTTCCACGTCCGCAATGTGCATCATCTGCACGATCGGTTGCTGCCATCCGTGCAACGCCAGGTCGAACAGACCCCAGTGAATCGGCATCAGCAGACCATGCGCCGCCATGGTGCGAAAAGCCTGCGCGGCGCCCTCGGGCCCCATATGGATCGATTGCCAGAGGTCGTTGTAAGCGCCGATTTCCAGCATGGTCAGATCGAACGGGCCGTGCGCCGCGCCGATCTCCGCGAACCCCTCCCAGTAGCCGGAGTCCGCGCCGTAATAGACGCTGTGGCCGCTGCCGTGCAGCGTGTAGGAGGCCCACAGGGTCTCCATGCGATGGAACATGCTCCGCCCGGAGAAGTGGCGCGCGGGGAGAGAGGTGACGGTCAATTCCGTGTCTTTCCCGGCTATGTGTGTCGAATCGGTCCAGTCGAGTTCCGTAATCTTGCGCGCACTCACTCCGAATCTAAGCAGGATTGCGCCCACACCGAGCGGGACGATCCATCGCGCTGCCGGTTGAAGCTGCGCGAGCTTGCGTGCGGTCTGTTCGCCGAGGTGGTCGTAGTGGTCGTGCGAGATGAGCACTGCATCGAGCTTCGGAAGGCTTTCGAGAGCTATCGTCGGCTCGAAGAAGCGCTTGGGGCCGGCCCAGGTGAGCGGCGAGGCGCGCTCATCCCAAACCGGGTCGGTGAGAACCCGCACGCCGTCCATCTCGATCAGCGACGACGAGTGGCCGAACCATGTTATGCGCAGGCCGCTGGCAGGTGGGCGCAGGTAGATTGCCGGGTCAGTGCGGAATGGGCCAATTGCGGACTTCGGCTCGCGCTGCGACTGGCCGAACAACATCTCGGGCAGAACTTTGAACATCAGTCCCGGGCCGCCCAGCGGGGTGGGCACCGGGTTCACAAATTTCGAGCCATCCTTCAGCGCGCGCTTCAAAAAGGTGGCCGTCCGAACTTCCGCCTCCACGACGCTCATCGTGAGGATTGGATGTATGAGAGCGATGCGGAGACGCTTGGGAAGTGGAACATTCGCGTGGGATTGGTGTGAGGACTATGAATGCGCGGCTGCGGTCGCTTCATCTTTATAGAACTCGGCGATCTGGGCGGCATGCTTTTGTTCGACGACGCGGCGCTTGAGTTTCATGCTGGGTGTCAGCTCGTCGCCTTCAACAGACCATTCCCGGTCGACCACAGCCATACGCTTCATGGTCTCGAAGGGGGCCAGAGTCGCGTTTACTTCGTCCACGATGCGCTGATAACGGGCGATGACGGTGGGGTTGCGGACAAGAGAAACGCGATCGGTCGCTGCAATGTTGTGGACCCTCGCCCAGCCCTCCAGCGCGGCGAAGTTTGGTGAGATCAACACGCAGGCGAATTTGTGCTTGTCGCCGACGAGGGCGGCGTTGCCGACCAGGTTATGCGCCTTGAGCTTGTTCTCGATGGGCTGCGGCGCGATGAGCTTGCCGCCGGAGGTTTTGAGGAGTTCTTTCTTGCGGTCGGTGATGGAGAG
>Ga0134125_10003356_pt1 | contig 18577 bp, 17 predicted proteins | sample KB31751_FD_96464 | JGI IMG/M metagenome (GOLD analysis project Ga0134125, IMG submission 96464) | Terrestrial soil microbial communities with excess Nitrogen fertilizer from Kellogg Biological Station, Michigan, USA - KB3-175-1 | ecosystem: Environmental > Terrestrial > Soil > Unclassified ... | reverse complement strand
TCTGCGCTTCACCCATGAGCTCGTAGGCCAGAGCTTTGAGGTCAGTCATAGGGCGCCGACCACCGGGGCCAACATGTCTTTCAAGGTTTCGCGGCGGCGAATCAGGCGTGCGCGAGAGCCATCGACAAGGACCTCTGCGGTGCGCGGCCTGGTATTGTAATTTGAAGCCAGGGACATACCGTAAGCGCCGGCATCGTACACGCAAAGCAGAGAGCCGGAGTTGACCGCGGGCAGCGCGGCGTCCCGAGCCAGAAAATCGCCAGTCTCGCAGATAGGGCCGCAGATGTCCGTGGTGTCGGTCTGCGCAGGCGCGGAGTCCAGTTTCACTGGAACAATCTCATGTCGAGCCTGGTAGAGTGAGGGCCGGATGAGGTCGTTCATGGCGGCGTCCACAATGGTGAAACGTTTCGCGCCGTTTTGCTTGCGATAGAGCACGCGAGTTACAAGTGCGCCGGCGGACGCGACGATCGAGCGGCCCGGTTCCAGAAGAAGATGTGGTTTGTTCCGTTTCAGCCTTTGCAAGGGAACGCTGATTGCCTCCGCATAGCAACGCGCTCGTTCTCGAAAATCCATGGCTTGATTGCTCTGGTATGAGATGCCAAGGCCGCCGCCTGCGTCGAGGAAGCGGATACGATGTTCTTCGCCGGAGAGTTGCTCAACCAACTCTACAGCTCGTTCCATGGCCAGCCGGAACGGAGCCGTGTCATTGATTTGCGACCCGATGTGAAGGCTGACACCGGCGACGCGCAGGTATTTGTGAGACACAGCCCGCCGGTACAGCGCCTGCGCTTCTCTGATCGGTACTCCAAATTTGTGTTCACGCAAGCCGGTTGAGATATAGGGGTGAGTTTCCGCCGGGACATCAGGATTGACGCGCACCGCGATACTAGCCTTCTTGCGAAGCTCGGCTGCGCAAGCCGCGAGAGCTTCCAGTTCGCTTTCGCTTTCGAGGTTAAATAACAAGATGCCGGCGCGCAGGGCTGCCATCAATTCATCGCGTGTCTTGCCTACGCCGGAAAAAACAACTTTGCTGAGGGATTTCCTATGCGCCAGTCGAACCCGCTCCAGTTCACCGCCGGAAACAATGTCGAACCCGGCGCCCGATTTTGCCAGGAGGCGAAGAATGCTCAGGTTTGAATTGGCTTTTACGGAATAGCAAATGGTGTGGGGTACCGCCCGAAAAGCGCGGTCCAGAATCTCAAAGCGTTCTCGAATTGCGGTGGCGGAATAAACATAGAGTGGGGTGCCGAACTTCTGCGCCAGGCGTTCAATTGGGACACGCTCGCACTGCAGTTGATTGTTTTTATAGGTGAACGCCGGGGGCCGCGAGAACATGACGGCGATTGTAGCAAAGCGTTATTTTGATCAGCCCTGCGATTGTTTTCGGAGTCCGAGGACTGCTTTCCTCAGGAAAAGTTAGAGGCCGCCAACGCGCCAATCGTCGGCGGCCCAATCGCCAGGCCAGGTGCGAGCGACCGAAGCCGCCCGCGGCCAGAGCGAACTCTGGCAGCACAGAAACGTTCCTGGCTGGTTCTGTGCTGCAACATCCTCACTGTTAGAAAGAACGCTGTCACGCTGGTGAGGACACAAACTTGGCTCAAGAGGCCGGCAGGAGAGCATGCTCATCACGCTCTCCCTGCCTGCCGTCAATCAACTTGCCTCGCTAGAACAAGGAGCTTTTTACCCTTGGCGCCGAAATTTGTGGCTGCGCAGGCCGCAAAACTCTGAGGATAAAAAGATTACCTTCAAGCAACAGATACAAAATAACTTAAGTGATACCGCAACTTGATTCCGAGCAACCTAAGAATCGCTTGGTGTGATTAGAAGCCGATAAGATTCAGATTAAACTTTTTAATGTACTCATTGATGGCAACCGAGGAGTGCACGCATTCGCTAAGGAGCTCTCAGGCAAGGCTTTCATCCCGCTTTGCGCTGGCGCGCGATCTCATACATCACGACCGCGGCGGCCACGGAGACGTTGAGGGAGGCAATTTTGCCGAGCATGGGGATGGAAACCAGAAAGTCGCATCGCTTGCGAATCTGCTCGTGCATGCCGTGGCCTTCGGCGCCCAGAACAAGAGCACAATCCATTTTGTAATCGACCTCATAATATAGCTGCTTTCCGCGTTCATCCAGGCCGACCGTCCAGATATTGCGCTCCTTTAACTCCTCGAGCGTGCGGCTGATATTGGTGACTTTGGCGATGGGGAGATACTCAGAGGCTCCGGCCGACGACTTGACCACCGTTGCCGTCACACCGCTGGCGCGACGCTCCGGGATGATGAGCCCGTCGACACCCGCTCCCTCTGCTGTCCGGATGATAGCGCCTAGATTGTGGGGATCCTCGATGCCATCAAGTACTGCAAGAAAACTATGCTCCCCGCGTTTGCGAGCGAGAAGATCATCCAGATCGGCATATTGCTTTTCTGCGGTAACGGCGACTACGCCCTGGTGGTTGGCTGTCCTGGCCAGCCGCGTCAGCTGGTCGCGAGGCATGGTGCGCACCGGAACACCTGCCGTCCGGCAGAGCTGTGAGATTTTCTGGATCCGCGCGTCGCCCCGTCCCGGTACCACAGCCACATATTCAAAGCCGCGACCGCGCGCTGTGAGCGCTTCTTCCACGGCGTGGATTCCGAAGATGATCTCCATGTCTGCTTGGTAGTTTGGCAGTTTCGAGCCGAAAGCAGCAAGTCTCTAGAAACCGGCCGCGAGTTCAGCGGGCGGATCCTGTCGTCTGGCTCGCTTTGGGCTCAGGGACGATGTTTAGGTTGATAAGCCGATCTGATCGAGGATTGTCAGGAAACTCGCTACTTAACGCTATTTATCTGGCGAAGAAGGAGGCTGAGGGGGACGGTCAATGAACCCAATGAACGTGCGCAACTCAAGTGTAATGGCGTCATCGCGGTGGAGCGGAGAATTGAAGGGAAATCTGTGCCGGTAACCCACTGCCAGTCGGCAACATGCCAAGTCCTTCGAGAGGCCGAACACAGCTTGGACTTCGCCTGCTGCATATCCACTTAGTCCACCTTGCCCCCACCTTTTTCCAATTGACGGTATACCAGTAACCCAAAAACGCTTACCACCACATTGGAACTCCCATCCATAGCAGCGCAGGATTGGCACACGCCAACGGAAGTCGGCCGTGAATCCGTTTCGTTGCTGCACCCGGTCATAAGCGATGCCGATGTCGAAGGTCTGCGTGCGAATGCTGGGCAGTTTGCCAGATGTGAAGGCGGAGAACAATGCGGGATCGATATAGATGCCAGCGTCTACGCTCGATTTGGCAAATGGGCTACGATTGCTGCCGACGGCGAAGTGCGCACCTGCATCGATGTTGTCGCACCATAGCGACGCTGTGGATAAGAAGACAAATAACAGCAAAGAACACTTACGCATAAGGCCAGTCGTTCGCAATGTACACCAAATCGCGGCAGAGTTCCATGATGACGAACGAAAACAGGCGATTCTACCCACCGCATGCCGTTGTGTGACTGGGTTACGAATGAAAATACATGAGGGCCCTTTCAGGCCCTCATTGTAAGAAGAAGGTATCGAAGTGATTATTGTCCGCTGCTCTGGTAAGGCGTGAGTTGGTCGGCAATCTTTGACTTGTCGCCCACAACCACGATGGTCATTTTGTCAGTGGACAGGTGCTTCTCGGCCATCTTTTGTACCTGTTCCGGAGTTACGGTGTAAACCTTCTTCACGTAGGTTTCCAGATAGTCGTCGCCGAGGTTGTGCAGATTGGCGAAGGCAAGCTGGGAAATAATCCCTTGCCGTGAAGAGTTCTGCAGGATGAATAGTCCGGCAATATAGTCCTGGATGCCTTTCAATTCCGCTTCCGGAGGCGCTTCCTTTTGCAGACGATCAATTTCGTAAAAGATCTCCTTCAGTGATGGACCGGTGACTGCTGTTGTTACATCGGCGATTTCCGCCCAGTAGGCGTCCTTATAGCGTGTGGAAAGCTGGCTAAAGGGAGAGTAAGTGTAGCCCTTTTGCTCGCGGATATTCGAAGTAATACGCGAACCGAAGGAACCTCCCAGCAATGTATTCGTGACAGCCAGCGGAATATAGTCGGAATCGCCGGGATAGACCGTTGGAAGACCAACATACACGGTGGACTGCGCGGCATTCGGCCGGTCGATCAGAGTTAGCTCGCGTTTAGTCACTGGTTTAGGAACGTTGATGAGCGGTTCAGGCCCTTTCGTCCACCCGGAGAACGCGTCTGTAATCGCCTTCTTCATTGCTGCGGGATCGAACTTTCCTGCCACGTAAATGTGCGTTCGAGCAGCCCCAAAATTGTCTTTATAGAACTTCTGCACGTCTGCAATGGTGTATTTGCCAATCATCTCTTCAGTCGGGAAGAGGCGGCCATAGGGATGATCAGGATAAAGCGCTTTTAAAAACTCCTCGTGAGCCAGGGGCTGCGACTGAGATTTGTCGATCGCCAGCTTACGCTGCGCGTCCTGCTTCATGCGCTTCAACTCGGATTCCGGGATCAGAGGATGCTGGACAACGTCCGCCAGCAGGGCGACTGCCTTGGTGCCGAATTCCGAAAGAACGTCGGTTGCGATCTGCGTCTGGTCAGCTCCCGCATTTACGTCAACGGAACCGCCCATGGAAGCTGCTTGCTGCGCAACCTGTTCCGCGCTCCGCGATGTGGTGCCGCCTTCCTTGATCATCCGTCCGACAAAATCAGACATCCACACCTGGTCGGCGGCTTCGTTCAGACTTCCCGCGCGCACGTAAGCCGCGATGGTTACCTTGGGCAATCTGCCGTAGGGAACCATGGTGACGTGCAATCCGTTCGGAAGGGTGAATGCTTCCTTTTGCGGAAGGACAAAAGCCTTTGGCGGCCCTCCCGCAGGTGGGGACTGTTTCGCGGGCGCCGCGGCAGTCTGCGCAAGTGCGGCCAGGCTCGACGCGAGAGCCATGCCTGAGATTGCGATCAGATTCAAAATTCTGTTCATCTTCATGGCTCCTTATTAATTTCCTGAGGTACCGGGTTTAACCGGTTCGGCGGCAGCCGTTTTGGGTTCAACCACCAGGACAGTGCGGTTGCTGCTACGCAGATATTCCTGCGCTGTTTTCTGAATCAGGGCCGGTGTGATCTTGCGGAACTCGGATTCAATCGTGTTGACGCGGCCTGGATTGTCATCGAACAGAGAGAAGCTGCACAGCAGGTCCGCCAATCCGACGCCAAAGAAGCCGCCTTCAGTGTCATAGAGTTCAGAACGGAGTTTGATCAGGGAGCGATCCAGGGTTTTCTGGTCGATCGGCTTGCTCTGGAGTTGGGTGATGACTGAATCGAATGAAGACACAATGGTTTCTGGCTTCACGTTGTTGTCGTAAAAGAGGTAAGCCGTCCACAGCATGGGGCCGTTGTAGTTGTAGAGATTGCCGAGCAGGTTGACGCCGCCGTCCACTTCGTCGGTAAGGGCGCGTTTCTTCACCAACTCCTGATGCAAGAGGCTGTCATCTCCTTCGAGCAGCAACTGGTTGATGATGCCCATGGCGTAATACTCCGGCGTGTTGCGGTCCGGCATGTGGTAAGCCAAGGCGATGGCGGGCCGCTTGGCCTGCACGTCAACTTTCGTCGCGTGTTTCTCTTTTTCCTGGCGAGGCTCAGTCAGGTCGGGCAGCTTGGGCTGCGGAGGCGACGAGATACCGGCAAAATACTTCTCAATCCACTGCTTCGCTTGTGCGGGCTCGAAATCGCCGACGATGGCAAGGGCCGCGTTGCTGGGGATATAGTAAGTCTTGAAGAATTTCTCCACGTCCTCGAGCTTGGCGGCTTCGATGTCGTTCAGGTCGCCATAAAAGTTGTGAGCGTTATACCAGTTGGTATTCGCGTACTGAGGCATGTCCACCCAGGGGAAGCCGCCGTAAGGCCGGTTCAGCACGTTTACTTTGACTTCATTGCCGACCACGCCCTGCTGGTTTTTGAGGTTCTCTTCCGTGATATTGAGGCCCCGCATGCGATCGGCTTCAGCCCAGAGCGCTGTTTCCAGCTTGTTTGACGGCAGCACTTCAAAATAATTCGTGAAATCGAAGCGGGTGGATCCGTTCAGGACCCCGCCGTTCTTCTGCACCAGCTTGATAAATTCCATCTTTCCCAGATTTTGCGAACCCTGGAACATCATGTGTTCAAACAGGTGAGCAAAGCCGGTGCGGTCGCGAGGCTCAACGCGAAAGCCGATTCGATAGTAGACGGCTACCGTAACGGTGGGCGCCGTATGATCGGGCGAGAGTGCTACGCGCAGGCCGTTTGGCAGCTTGTAATACTCAACCGGAACCTGAAAGGTGGAACTCTGGGTTGTTTTCGCGGCAGGCGAAGGGCCTTTTTTTGCTTGCGCGTGGACCGCCGGTGCGGCGGAAAGCAGGAGCAGGGCAAAAAGAAGCAGGCAGGTAGACCTCATGAATGCCTCCATTGAGAGGTTGTCAGTATATAGGTTCAAGGGTGTGTTGCTGCAATGTGTTGTTCGAATCTATAGATCGGGTCGAACATTAGACGAGTGATGGCGGCAGAGGTTAGCGCCACCAGAATTCCAGCCAGCACGTCGGAGAAATAATGATAGCCGTCATAAACCGCGCCAAAGCAGATCAGTGAAAGGGAAAACCACAGAATCGGAGCCAGCCTGGGCAGATGCCGCTGGGCCGAAATTGCGCACAACAAGGCCAGTGCCACATGGCTGCTGGGCAGGGCATTGCCATGGACGCCAGCTCCAGCCTGAATTATTCTCACCAGCCAACTGAACAGCCAACCCGGAGGAGGAACCTGAAACTCCGGCAGCGCACGCCGAGGACCTTCCAGCGGAAACGTCAGATAAATGGCAAATGAAATCAGGTACATCACTACAGCTCTGAGCACGAGGACCCGGAAGGGCCGTCTCTCTTTATCCCCACCTTTATCTTTGCGTGCGTAGAGCAGTCCTGCGACCACCGGGAACAGCGGATAATATGAAAAATAACCCGCGTCCATGAATTCTGAAAACGGCCGCGAGGCAAATCTCATGAACCAGATGTTGGGAGAGATGCCGAAGATACGTTGCTCGAAAGCAATGATGCGAAAATCCTGCCAGTGCGGAGCGAGGACCAGACTGTAGCGCACGACTTCTTCAAAAGAGAAGATGAACATGGCAAGTGGATACCAAGCGTGCAGGAACCGGCCCGTCGAAGACCGCGTGCTGCTTTTTGCCAGCAGCAAGATCAAAATAGCGATGGCCAGGTGCGCCAGAGCAAGACCGAATCCCGACCGCCCGCTCCAGATCGCCAGCACAGCCATGGCTGCGAGGTAAGCCAGATACAAGCGGTCGACCAGATTCAGGTTTGGTGGCATATGCCAGGTTGTCCTCACACGTATTTGGGCGTGTGACTGGGAAATTTACAATAGACCTAGTAATCGACAAAATGGCAAATCGAAAATCAAACCAGAGGCCCATCGTTCTATCCATTGCGGGCTATGATCCGTCGTCAGGTGCGGGGATCACGGCAGACATCAAGACGATTGCGGCCCACGGCTGCTACGGCATCAGTTGCATTACCGCTCTCACGGTTCAGTCCACCAGAGGCGTGAGCCGGGTGGATCCCGTGGAAGGCAGAATTATCACCGAAACTTTGGAAGAACTGGCGACAGATCTCAACATTTCTGCCGTAAAAATCGGAATGCTTGGCTCAGCGGAAGGAGCGCGAGCGGTGGCTGCGTTTTTGAAACGCCATCAGCCGCGATGTGTGGTTTTGGACCCGGTTTTGAAGTCATCTTCCGGCGCTGACCTGATCTCCAAAGAAGGATTCGAAGTCTTGAAGAAGCGCCTGCTCGCGCTGGCAACCGTGATGACGCCGAATATTGAAGAGGCAGCCGTGCTGGCTGAAATGGAGGTGAACAACGCCGAGCAAATGACAGTTGCGGCGCACCGCCTGCAGAAAATGGGTGTTCAGAACGTCGTTATCACCGGGGGGCATCTGACTGTTCCGGTGGATCTGGTAGCAGCGCGCGACCGCCCGTTCACAGCTCTAGAAGGAGAAAAAATTGCCAGTCGTTCGACTCATGGGACAGGCTGCGCATTTTCAACGTCGCTGGCGTGCAGTCTGGCAAAAGGGAAATCGCTGCTGAACGCCGCGCGCGCAGCCAAGCGATACATCGAATCGGCTCTGCAGAAACCCAATCTGATTGGCACAGGAATTGGGCCGCTTATCTAGAGCGGAGGATTCTGCTGTGGCTGGTTCTGTTCAGGAGGCCGTTGTTTTAGCTGGGGCGGCTGGTCGGATTGTGGAGCAGCCGGCTGGGACAGTTCGTCTGTCGGCTCTGGATTGAGATCGGGCACGGCTGTATTGTTGGATGGACGAGGTTTGTCGACCACAATTCGATTGTCACGAGTACGCAGGGCTGGCGGGGCGCCCCCACGCCGCTTCGCTTCGGCTACGGCTTCCATTTCCGAATCCACCAGTGTGCCGCTTTGCCCAGCCACCTGGCCTACAGCACGTCCTTCAGCCTCTGGCCGCGTTGATACGGCCACATGCGCGCTGGCGCGCCTTGCAGTCTCCGCTTGATCGTAATAGGAACTGGCCGTTTCCTTGTCGCCGTCAAGCTCGGAGAGGAACCCCATGTTATTGATGGTGAAAGAATTTCTTGGATCGAGCTTGTAAGCTTCTTCAAAATAGGCGCGAGCAGCTTTGCGATCATTGCGGTTCATCGCCGATACGCCGCGCAAATTGAGCCGCGCCACGCGATCATTGACGTCATTGGCGTGCGCCAGTTCCTGGCTGGCGTTGTCGGCATTCTGCTGTGCGATCTCGCTGATGGGTTTGCCGCGCCAGCTCTTGTTCAGCGCGATCACAACCGGTTCACGCGATCCCGCATTTGCGGCGGTCGTATAGTGGCGGATAGCATCTTCCAGTTCGCCTTCTTTTTCTTTTGCATATCCCATGTTGTTCAACGTGAACGGATTTTTGGGTTCAATTTGGAGGGCGCGCTGGAGTAAAAGGTCTGCTTCAGGAGCGCGGTCCTGGTTCAGGAGGCGAACTGCCTGGCTGTTTAGCTCATTTACCTTCATGGGGCCTTCGGCAGTACGCCCCGCAATCTTAGCCACGGGTTTGCCCAGGTCCTGTGGTTCAGTCGATCTTTCTACCAATGCATCTGAAGTGTTGGCCTGCGCCTGATCGTAGTAACGCTGCGCGCGGTCGATGTCCCCTTCGAGTTCCGCAACATAACCTAAATTATTGAGCGTGAACGGATCGTTGGGATCGATAAGGTAGGCCTTGTAGAAAGATTTCTTGGCTTTATCGACGTCGTGCTTCTGCAAGGCCTTTACACCATCGCGGTTGAGCTGTTGCACAGGGGTGTATTTGCTTCTCTTAGGCATGGGGAGGCGGACTTGCTGGGCCTGGCTGAACGTCAACCCAAAACAAAGAATCAAAGCTGCTAGCAGGTAAAGGCGCATGCGGATGTCAGACCTCAAGAAACGTGAGCGTCAGAGGCAGTAGCTCTGCTTTGCTGTTGGATGGGGCATCTCGGCCTTTAGGTTGGGTTCCTGACTGTCACCTTTTTGACCTTAGTAGAACCAGCTGCCATCTGAGCTGCTGCCTGCTGCATCCAACTCGTTTTGAACCGGTGTGGAAACCCGGTTCTGCCAGGCTTTGAAAAAAACTATGCATCGTTCCCCGTTTCTTAGAGCTGCAGTTTTCAGTATCACATTGTTTCTGCTCAGCGTTTGCGTCTCGGCGCAGCAACAGCCGGGATCGTCCGAACCAAAGGATGCGTCGGGAATGCCGCAAACTCCGGTAGCGCGGCCGCCGGCAGGCGCGCCACAGGCGTCTCCCGCGCCACAACCGCAATTGCCGACAACGTCGCAAGGTACTGCCCAGGCACCGGCAGCCCCGGCCGCGGGTACCACAAATTCAGGCCAACCTGCGACCTCCCAACCTGCAGGCGCCACAGGACAGCTCTCTACAGCGAAAGGGAAGAGCGGATCAAAAGATGCTGCGACTACCCCGGAGCCGGTTGCACCGCCTGAGCAGCCAAAGACCGAGATTCTCGACAGCTCAGCCACTTCGGGGGGGCTTTCGACCGATGGTCATGATCCCATCCTTGATCCGCCGGCCTTCCCATCGGGCGGCACCACACTTGTGGGCGGAATTATCCGACAGGTGGACCGAATCCGGAATCGCCTGGTCATCAGCGTCTTCGGCGGGGGCCATTGGACGATCGCATTTGATGAGCGTACCCATATTTTCCGCAACGGAGCCGAAGCCACGGAGCTGGCGCTTAAGAAAGGCGACCGGGTGTACGTCGACACGATGCTCGACGAGACCAATCACAATATACTGGCCCGCAATATCCGCGTCGGCGTGACCGCGCCTCCCGCAGACGCCAGCGGCCAGATCACTGCTGTTGACGTAGCCCATGGAGAGGTCAGCCTGCGCGATAATATCAATTCCGTGCCGGTCCACTTTGGTGTGGATAAGGATACGCAAATCAGCAGCGGCAATACGCCGATCTCGCTGGACAAAGTGCTTCCGGGTGCGCTGGTACATGTGAAGTTTTCGGCGCAAAGCGGATATCGTGGAGTCGCGCGCGAAATCACCGTAATCGCCATGCCCGGCGCCGCGTTCTCATTCAACGGACGTGTCGCTTTTCTTGATGTCCATCGGGGGATGCTGGCGGTCCAGAACATTGACGGCAGGACCTATGACATCCACTTTGCGCCGCGCCGACTCCGTGAAGCCGATAATCTCGCGGTAGGAACAACGGTGAAAATCGTGGCAATCTTTGAAGGGAACCAGTACACGGCCCAATCGGTACAGATCGTCAATCCGTCGGGCGGAGAGGCAAAGGAATAAGGCTGCTGCCCTCCTGTTGCGTGAGATCAGTCAGGATCTGTCGTTCGACTTCGCTGCGGAATGCATGAAATGCCGGTGAACCCTGAATTCGCTGGCTGAGCTCCGGCGCGCTGGCAGCTTTTCCTTCAGAATGGCTCGCCAGCACTCGTGATCTCAAGCGTGCGACAATGCCGTCTTCCAAGCTATGCGTGACCAGGACAGTGTGACCTGGCCAAATCTCAATAAATACCGGTCCTTCATTCGTAGCAACACGTGTCGCTGACAAAGCGCATTCTCTGGCGGCACAGATGTGATCGAGCTGCCGTTCATCGGTGACGGTGAGACGTTTGGCGAGTGACTTCCTGTAAAGCTCGGCAAATCGCTCCGCCGACTCAGCGTCTTTCCATCGCGAAACATAAAGCAACGCAATGTCCGCTGTGGTGGGATTGCCCGTGTTGCCGCCGGCGCGTTCTACTGCGACATACGATCCGCCCTTCCATCCAGGGGTGATGGTGAACATGTCATTCTCACTGCCGAACTGCTCGCTCATAACGCGAACGTCGAGTTGGCCGATGGTGCCGGTATCGTAAGGTTCATATTCAGGCCCAAGGATCGCAGAAATATCAGGGATGACAACAGGCGCAACTCTCTCGCCGTCGAAATACGCTTTGGGCTCCAGGATCTGGTGCGTATCCATCGGAGGATGGGAAAAGACTTCAGTGAAAGCCAAGCCCGCTCCGCCTTTCTTTAGCAGCTCCAATTCGAACAGCAGTCCCTCCCGGTAGGGAAACAGGGCCGATTCCTTAAACAGAAGCGGGGCATTGTGCACAACCAGGGAATTGTCATAACTTTCGGTGAGTCGGGCGTTGATGAAGTCCATCGCAGAAGGGGTATCGGCCAGCGTACGGCCATAAGGCTTCAGCAAGTAATCGAAGAAGACCACCATGGCCTGCCCTTCGATGACCGCCCGGCGAGCGTCGGATTCCTGGGCCTCGTCAGAGTCCACGCGCATGCTTGCCCCGCGTCCGCGCGCAATCGCTTTGCGCTGCCATGACATCAGATCAAAATTCTGGTCCTGCAGAGCATGTGTGAGTTCATGCGCCATAATCGGACGCTGCTCTTCCACACCGATCCAATTAACAAGGTTCATTGTCTTTGTCTTCGGATCATAGAACCCGCCCAGGCCCTCAGCCGCGTTGTCCACAATGAACTTTTTAAGAGTGAAATCGTGAGGAAGGTAGCCGAATTTTTTCAGTACAATCTCAGAGCGTTCGATCCTCTGAGCAGCTGCGCTGTCGGACAAAGCGGCCGACCAATGCCGTTTCACATCTTCCTGGCTCACGATCTGATGCTTCACCTTGCCGTACTCGGCAAATCCTGTGTCACTACTGGCGAAATCCGTAATCTCACCCACATCCTTCAGGAGTTCGTCGATTTCCTTTTCCGAGAGTTTGACTTCGGCAGTGCGTTTCGACCGTTGTTCCGCGGCCAGTTCGCTCAGGCTTTTGCCGCGCTGTGCTTGCGCCGGAACAGGCGTTGGAGTGGCTTTTGGCTTATCACCGCGATATGCGCGAGCGTAGTCCGCAATGGTCTTTTGCGGTACGGGTGTGGACTGCTGCGGGGCAGCATCCTGGGCATTCGCAAAATGCAACGCGGCGGGAATCAACACAGCAAGGAAACAGAATTTCGAGAATGGCAAATGGAACTTTATGAACAAGGCCCCAGGCTCCTGAAGAGTGGACTTCACGCATATTACGCAAACATCGCGCAGCGACAGAATTACTTCCGTGGCCGACTAAAGGTAATCAGCAAACTTCGTAGCGCGAATTGCGTTTTATCGGTGCCGGGCCTGAGGAAGCGATTTGCCTTTGGGGGCAGCTGAAGACGAAAAAGGCGCCCGTCAGGACGCCTCTTCGATTTTAAGAAATCTAATTTTGAGATTACCGCTTCTTAAGCAATACGCCGGCGGCAAACATAGCAGTAGCACCCAGCAGCCATTCGATACGCCAGAGCTGGACGGCCTGCCAATCTAATAAGGTGGTTGCGGTAAACAGAAAACCAGTGACCGCGGCGGCGATCAGGCAGGCGCAACCAAGAATCAAGGCGATCAATGACGCGGTGGTCTGACCAAGCGCGTCGCGGAGTCCTATGAAGTCGAACCATGCGCTGACACCGGTGGGGGTGCTGTCAGCAAGGTTGATCTGACGATTGGCACCACAGACATGACAGAAACGAGATCCCAGCAAATAGTCTGAGCCGCAGTTCTGGCAAATCTGTTCAGCTGAGGTCGCCGCCTGCTGCATCTCCTGGCGATGGGCAACTACCGGCTTCCAAAACTCCTGCCGCTCCTCGTAATTCTGTGCCATATGTGCCATGTGGGAGACCTCTTAACGTTAAAGTAATAGGTCGCACATAGATGGCCAAAGTTGACTGGGTGTAAGTTATTGAAAAACATGAGCTTCCAAGGCTATCAACTTCGGCCGCCACGGAGAAGCGGAAATTCTTACGTGTAAAACGTTCAGGCCTCACGACGACGAGGCATGCGGATGACCTTGGGATTTTCTTTGCTCTTGCTCCAAAAGCCGAGCAGAACCAAGTCAGCCTCGCAGAAGCTGAGCGCCTCCGGACGTGGGCTCCCGTCATTGAAAATGTACTCATCCAGCAGCGAATGCAGCTCTGGGAGCGAAATGTTCAGTTCACCTGCGGCTTCAGTTTCTGTATAGAACTCTTTGATGGGCTTAAGCGGTCTGGTCATTTTTGGGTTTTCCGTATCCTGTTTCAGGGATGCGGGGGAGCAGGTATGTTGTACCTTCTCCCCTTCGAAGCTGAAATCAGGTAAACTTCCCCATACCAGCTCACAATGACACCTTACTGCCTCTGCCTGTTCCGGCGACTGGGTAACCTCCGGTTTACCCTGCTTTTGGGTACTATCTTAGGAGTAACCGTCGCGTGCGCGATCCCCGGTCGCGAAAATGCCAGTTTCGAAAGTCTTACGAAATCAGGATGGCAGCATTTCTACAGTTTGGAATACGATCAGGCTCTACAAGATTTTGAAGGTGCGTTGGAGGGGCATCCTGACGATGCTGCGGCGGTCAATCACGTTTTAGACGCGGTCCTCTACAGCGAGCTCTACAAGTACAACGCCCTGGACACGCGGCTTTACGTAAAGCAGGGGTTTGTAAATAGTAAACAAATACCGATGGATCCGGCGGCCAAAAAGCGTATCCGGACCCTGGCCGAAAGGGCATTGTCCCTCTCAGATAACCGCCTTAAGGCGAACCCTAAGGACGTACAGGCCCTCTATGATCGCGGGATCACGGAAGGGCTCCGGTCCACCTACCTGGTGCTGGTTGATCACTCATGGTTTTCCGCCCTTCGCAGCGCACTGGCAGCCCGGCATGACCACGAGCAAGTTCTTAAACTCAGGCCTGACTGGACCGATGCCAAGACCATCGTCGGTGCTCATTATTTCGTTGTCGGCAGCCTTACGGCGCCGATGAAAGCAATGGCCGGAATTGCCGGCATTCATGGCGATAAAGCCAAGGGCTTGAAAATGTTGGCGGAAGCGGGGGATGCTGGTGGCGAGACCAGCACGGATGCGCGAGTCGCCCTTGCACTGTTCCTCAGGCGAGAGGGAAGAAATTCGGATGCCCTGGAAGTGGTGAAGACACTCACACACGAACACCCGCGTAATTTCCTTTTTGCCTTGGAAGAAGGGAATCTGATGAAAGAATCAGGCCGAGCGGCAGACGCGGCAAACTTCATTCGAGAGCTTCTAAACTACTGCAAACAAGGGAAATACCCCAACGCTCATGTAGAGATGGCTTACTTCAGCCTGGGCGAAGCAATGCGTTCGCAAAGTCAGCTTGAAGAGGCCCTCAAAGCCTATGAATCGGCTGCCCATTTGAGCAACAAGAACCCCGACTACGGACAACGGGCACTGCTGGCCGCCGGTGAAATCTCCGATTTACTCGCCAAGAGGCAAGAAGCGCTGGTTGAATACAGGGCGGCAATTGCCGTAGATTCGTCTTCAGAAGACGCCAATACAGCCCGCAAATACTTAGGGACGCCCTATACCGGGCGGTGAACCTTCCAGACTCTCCAAGCGTATAAGGAATAGGAGCGCTATATTGGAAGCAGCGTTCTGCAGCAACCCCGTTTAGGAGAAGACGACGATGTACTGCAACTATTGCGGCAAAGTGATTCAAGATGACGCACATGTGTGCGCCTACTGCGGGAAGCGAGTGGGAGGCGTGGTGGCGCGGAAGCGATTGGTTCGGCCTCGCACAGGGCGAAAGGTGGCAGGAGTTTGTCTCGGCTTTGCGGAATATTTCGATCTCGACGTTGCCCTCGTTCGTATCGTCTGGGTCGTCTGCTCAGTGTTTGGGCTTCTGGGGCTGATCGCCTATTGTGCGGCGTGGATTGTGGTTCCGGAAGAGCCTCTGGCTCTTACTGCGCCTGCGGTTGAGCCAGATAAAGTGGCGAATTTATAGCCCCAATTTAAAGACGGAAAGACCGGCTACTTAGCCGGTACCTGTCCTCTAGCTTCCTGCAGCATCTTCTCGGCGGTCGCCGTATTGGGGCCGTTCGGCTCCTTTTGCAGGAAGGCCTCAAGCTCGGTTACCGCATTCGAGTACTGTTTCAATCCCAGCAGAGACTGCGCTTTCATCAGGTTCATCACCGGGAACTCTTTATGAACCAGAGACTGCGCCTTTTCAAGCTGGTGCAAAGCTGCCTGGTAGTCCGTTTTGCCGATATAGGCTTTTGCCATTTCAAAATAACTCTGCCATGAGTCCGGCGCCAGAGACTGCCCGTGCTCAAGAGTCTGCAATGCCTGATCAAACTTGGCCTGTATATTCAAGGCCGCTCCCAGGACTGTGTATGCCAGCGCGTAATTACCATCGCTATGGATCGCTTTTTCCAGATCGGCTACAGCGGCCGGTGTATCCGTGCCAAGATTCATTACGGCGCGCAGGGTCAGGGCGTCCGCGTACCCGGGATAAATTTCAAGTGCTTTAGCCAGATGCTTTTGAGCATCGTCCAGGCGGTCTTTAGAGCTGGCTTGCTGTGCCTTTTCAAATTCATTCCGGGCCTTATCCGGTACCTTGTATTGCTCAACAGAAATTGTGTTCCCGGTGTACCCGCTGGCTCTCCGGCCGTCTACAGCCATGCGAAGGTTTACGGTTGTATTGAGGGAATGCACCTCAACCAGGTCGTCCACCTGCGATACCCCGCGGAAAGCGGCGATGTGATACCTGCCCTGGGGAACGGATCCGAAGTCAAAGCCTCCCTGGCGGTTTGTGTACACCGAACCCAGAACGTTGCCATTGATATCGCGCATTTCCACCCGGGCGTCAGATACGGGCGAACTGCTGGTTGCGTCCATCACGGTTCCGGCCAATGAAGCGCCGGCTGCGGAATAGCGCGGGGCGAAGGAAGCATCGTTCGACTGGGTTCCGGGAAGCGACACCTGTGCGAAACAGCACGAAGAAAGAACGGTGAAAATAGCGATGAGAAAACGGGCCCTGAAATCCATGTCCTACCTGCTAAGCTTTGAGTTGAGTAGAGGACGTCCAGGAACAGGCTGGCAGGACCTAACCACGGGTGTTACCTCTTGCTACTGTAGAAGTAAGATGGTGATTAAGTACGAGAGTTGCCCTTAGTGAGGTTCCGAAGTGCAACTTTATTTCACGGCGGACAAGGCAACTCGTAAAACCATGACTCATGTGAAATTACCCTCATCTTCAGTGCTGGTTCAACCGGCAAAAAACGTCCTTGGCTCTATTCGCCTGCCTGGAGACAAATCGATTTCCCATCGTTATGCCATGCTCGGTGCGATTGCAAAAGGAACGACGAGGTTGGGTAATTTCTCAACCGGAGCCGATTGCGCCAGCACACTCGGCTGCGTGCAGCAGGCCGGATGCACGGTGCGGCGCGAAGGGACAACTGTTGAGATCGACGGACGCGAGCGCATGCAAAAGCCGGCTGCCAGCCTTGACTGCGGCAACTCCGGTTCAACGATGCGGATGCTCTCCGGCATCCTTGCCGGTCACGACTTTGCTTGCGAACTGCACGGCGACGAATCTCTTTCGCGCCGGCCCATGGCGCGGGTGATGACTCCACTGCGGCAGATGGGTGCGGTAATCAGCGCGGCAGCGGGAGACCTTCCGCCATTGAAAATTCGAGGAGGTAAGCTCCGGGCCATTGATTACAAACTGCCGGTGGCCAGCGCGCAGGTGAAATCCGCTGTGCTGTTTGGGGGGCTGTTTGCCGAAGGTGAGACCGCGGTAGAAGAACCTCATCGCACTCGCGATCACACGGAACAGGCGCTGCGCGCATTTGGTGTAGAGTTGAGCCGCAGCCGCAATCGCGTTGCGCTTCGCGGAGGTCAGAAGCTCCATGCCATCGAAGCCGCTGTGCCCGGTGATATCTCCTCAGCGGCTTTTTTCCTCTGCGCTGCCGCGCTCTTTCCCGGATCAAACCTGGTGATTGAGAACTTGTTGCTCAACCCCACACGCGCTTCGCTGCTCGATGCGCTGAAACTTCTGGGCGCGCGCATTTCGGTAATCAACCTGGAAGAGCATCACGGCGAACTGGTGGGGACCATCAAAATAGAACACGGCAGCCTGGGTGGGATCACGATCGAGGGCGGACTGTCTGTAGCGCTGATCGATGAACTCCCCGTCCTGGCGGCTATCGCTCCTTATACACGTGAGGGAATCGAGATCCGCGATGCCGCTGAGCTGAGGGTGAAGGAATCCGATCGCATTGCTCTGGTTGCGCGCAATCTGCGCGCCATGGGCGCCGACTGCGAAGAGCGTCCTGACGGATTGCGTGTTCCGGGCGGACAAGATCTGCACGGAGCTGAAATTGATTCCGGCGGCGATCACCGCATCGCCATGGCCTTTGCCGTGGCCGCGTTGCGCGCTCAGGGCGAGACGCTGATTCAAGGAGCGGAGTCGGCCCGGATTTCGTTCCCGGAGTTCTTCACCATGCTGGAAGGCGTGGTGGAACGCTGACCGTCGCGAAGGTATGCTGAAAGCTACAGAAACAAGGCGCGGAAAAGTCCGCGCCTTGTTTTGAGTGAAGTTGCTTTCTCGCGTTGGCTAGTGTTTGCCGCAGAGCGTTCCGTCCGTCACGCTGGTGAGCAGGCCAGCGGAAGCGGTGATCTTGCGGCTGAAGCAGCCGTCGGCGGAGCTGTTAGAGAAAAAGTCCTGCGAGCTCTGCTGGCCGGTGCTGCCGGTGATGTTGAAGTTGGCGTCAAACAGCAGCGTGTCGCTCGGTGCAACCGTGTTCGAAATGATGCTGAACGAGTCATCGCCATCGCCCTGTTGCGTTGCTGCGCTGAGGAACTGCTGCCGGATGGTGGTGGTCTGTGAGCCGGTGCCGTCAGGGTTCACCGCAAAGGTGAATCCCAGGTCCAGAGGCCACTCAAAGCGCTGCGACTGACTTCCGCCATCCTGGCCGTTCGTGCTGGTTTCAGAGGCAATCGTGGTGCGCTGCTTGATGTTCTGCGCAAAAACAGCGTTGGTCACGTTGAAGTTCTGGATGCTGGAGAAGTTGATGTCCTGGCGGACATCCGTTTCCACGCGTCCATGCGATGTGCGGACAAACCCATCCACGCGGAAGCTGCGGGAAGATGTGACCGTAACCGAGCCGGTGATGCTGCCGTCAGCCGCCGTGGTCAGGTTTTCCGCCACGTTGGGCTGCACCGTGCCGATGGTATTGCGAGTGACTGCGCCGGTCACCTGCTGCGAAC
>Ga0134125_10003355_pt1 | contig 18579 bp, 17 predicted proteins | sample KB31751_FD_96464 | JGI IMG/M metagenome (GOLD analysis project Ga0134125, IMG submission 96464) | Terrestrial soil microbial communities with excess Nitrogen fertilizer from Kellogg Biological Station, Michigan, USA - KB3-175-1 | ecosystem: Environmental > Terrestrial > Soil > Unclassified ... | reverse complement strand
CCGACGAAAGGCGTCGCCACGCTGGCGGGTCCGCCGCTCGGTTTCGCCATCATGATTGCGAAGGACAGCGCCATCAAAACTGTCGCCGATCTCAAAGGTAAGCTGATCGGCGTCTCGACGGTCGGCTCGCTCAGCGATTGGCTGCCGACCGAGATTTCGCGGCGGCAGGGCTGGGGCAGCGAAGGCATCCGCCGCGTCGCGCTCGGCAGCCAGGATGGGCTCACCGGCGCGCTCATCTCACATAATATCGACGGCATCATCGGCGGCACGCAAACCGGGTTTCGGCTGGAGAAGGCGGGCAGCGGCAAGATCCTCACGACGTTCGGGCCGCTGATCCCCGATTTCATCGCCCATATGATCGTCGCCAGCGACACGTTCATCGCGGCGCATCCCGACGAGCTCAAGCGCTTCCTTGCCGGCTGGTTCGAGACGGTGCATTTCGCCAAGACGCACAAGGCCGAGACGATACGCGATACCATGCCGCTGACGCGGCTGACGCCCGAGCAGGCCTCGCTGCTCTACGACCAGCAGATACCGATGTTCTCGGATGACGGCCGCTTCCAGCCGAAGGCGCTCGCCGTGATCAAGGAGGCAGCCAAAGAGCTCGGTCAGCTCGACAAGTTGCCGCCGGATAACCAGCTTTACACCGAGGCATTCCTGCCGGGTGCGCAAGCAGCACATTGAGGGCGACGCTTCGGCGCTACGGTTTTATCGCTGTCGGAGAGGAAAATGAGGCTGCTTTTGATCGCCGCCGCGGCGGTGCTTTTCTGCTCGTTTGGCGGGATAGCGCGCGCCGCCGATATCGATTGCATCAGCACGACCTTCAACCTGCTCTCACCCAACGACAAGGTCTGCGTCAGCGCCTTCGAGGATCCGCAAGTGCCGAATGTCGTCTGCCATATCTCGCAGGCGCGCAAAGGGGGGTGGGGCCAGCCCTTCGGCCTCAACGAGGACCCGTCGAATTTCTCGGTCTCCTGCCGGCAGATCGGGCCGATCGATATCGATCTCGCCAAGCTCAAAGAAGGCCAGGAGGTGTTCACGCAGAAGACCTCGATCTTCTTCAAGAAGACGCGCATCTACCGCATGATCGACAAGCCGCATAACACGCTGATCTATCTCGCGGTGAGCTCGAAGATCGTCAACGGCTCGCCGGCCAACGCCATCAGCACCGTGCCGATCATGCCGTGGGGGAAGTCCTAGATTGCGCAGGGACTAGGCACGCGCGTTGTCGTCGATCTCAGCGTGCCCAGGCTACTGTTTCGCGCGACCGGATCGGCTCAAGCTGGCGATTACGAGCCGCCATGTGAGATAAACTGATGCGTATGCCAATACGCAACAGAATGGCACGATGAGGCCTATCCAAATCCAGTATTGAGCGGAGGTGACATAGTGGGCGCCTAGGCTACCGCCGCGATTTCCAAATGACTCCGCGATAGTGTGTCCGGCTGCAGGATCAGGTGAAGCGGTTGCGGTTGCCAGCATAATGGACTGCCAGATGCCAGCGAGGGGGCCGCAAACAATTGCGGCTAAGACCAGCCATTTGCGCCAGCTCGGCATCTATTGATCTGTTGGCTTTTCTCTTTTAGCCCAGCCGCGCGCGGTGGCGTCTTTGATTTCGTCGATAGACAAAGCCTCGCGTCTCTTGTTCTTCGGCAAGCCAAAAACTTCCGAAATCTGACCCGCTTGTCCGGCAGCCCTCATCTCGAGGATGCCGCGGGGAAGCATTTCGACGGTAATTCTATCGCCGAGGCGCACGCCGAGATGCTCCAGCATCTCCTTCGAAAGGGTGATCTGTCCTTCGGCCGTGACGGGAAGGGTGCCCATGGCTGTCTCCAGGTGGCAGAGGAACGCAAATCCGGCAGCTAGGCAAGCGACGAAGTGTTTGACAGGATGTACGCTTTATTGTACGTATAGTACGTATATTCCAGGTTAAGCGACGGGAAAAGCTTGCAAAATATGAAAATTACCAAACGAAGCCAATTTGTTGAGTGGAATCAATAACCCGACCGGATTGGCTTCGCTGTACGCTAGCTCCAGTCGAAGAGATCGGGCGGGTCGGCTTGCTGGCCGGGGACCAGATCGTGGGCGGTGACGCCGACCAGGCGATAGCGCGTGCCGTCGAGCTTCAGGCGCAGCACCGGCATCACCGCGGCGAGGATGGTCTCGGCGCGCTGGGTCGGGTCGTACAGGCGGCAGGCATGGGTCGTGGTGTAGCGGTCGTGCCGCCGCAGCTTGAGGGTCAGCGAGGTCGCGGCCAGATCGGAGCGCACCAGCCGTTCGGCGACGCGCTGGCTGATCTGTTCCACCACCGCCGTGATGTCCTCGAGGCGCGCGAGATCTTTGGCGAAGGTGCGCTCGGCGCCGACCGAAACATTGCGGCCGCGGCCGAAGCCGACACGGCGGGCGTCCTCGCCATGGGCGCGTGCCAGGAGGCTGCGGCCCCAGCGGCCGAAGCGATGCGTGAGTTCATCCAGCTTTGCCGCGCGCAGCGCCGCAATGGTGGGGTAGCCCATCTCTTCGAGCTTGCGCGTCATTACCGGGCCGATGCCGGGCAGGGCGGAGACCTTCATCGGCGCGAGCAGGGCGAGCTTGTCGCTTTCGCCGATGACATAGAAGCCGCGCGGCTTGCCGAAGTCGCTCGCGATCTTCGCCAGCATCTTGTTGGGCGCGAGGCCGATCGAGATCGTCACGCCAACGCGCTTTTCCACTTGGAGGGCCAGCCTCGCGAGGGAGCGTGCCGGCGGTTCGGTGTTGCCCCCCTCGTGATGGGTTGGTTCGCTCAAATCGAGATAGGCCTCGTCGATGGAAACGCTTTCCACGCGCGGCGACAACGCCTCCATCAGGTCTCGGATGCGCCGGCTCTCGCGGCGGTATTTCTCCATATCGGGCTTGATGACCGCGGCGCCGGGGCAAAGCTGGAGCGCCCGGGCCATCGGCATCGCCGAGCGCACGCCGTAGCGCCGGGCGATGTAGCAGGCCGTGAGCACGACGCCGCGTTGGCTGCCGCCGACGATCAGCGGCTCCTCCATCAGATCGGGATGGTCGCGCTTCTCGACCGAGGCGTAGAACGCGTCGCAATCGACATGGGCAATGGCGAGAGAGGCGAGCTCGGGATGGGCAACGACCCGCGCCGAGCCGCAGCGGCCACAGGCGCCGGGCGCCGGCTCGGCCTGGTCTGTGAGATGGGCCAGCGTCCCGCAATCGCGGCATAAGATGTTGGGCGGGCTGGCGGTTTCGGGCGCGGCCGGTGCGGGCTCCATCGGTTGCGCAAAACCCTCGCGGCTGATAGGATTTTTTGCAATATCGGCCGTATATCGCAACGAATCAACCAAAGGGGCGGCCTCTGAGGGGCCGAGAAACGCCATGGCATCAGTGGACATGCATTTCCATTGGGGTCCGAAAGGTTTTGCCGACGCGCTGCGTCAGCGGAGCGTTCGCCCGCGTATCTTCCGCGGCGATGACGGCGCGGAATATTTCGAATCGGGCTTCAATCCGAACAAGCTGCCCGCCGATCACGACAGCGCTGACGCGCGCATCGCCGAGATGGACAAGAACGGCGTCGACCATGCCGTGCTGTCGATGAGCCCGGTCACCGGCATCGAGGCGCTGCCACTGCAAGACGCGCTGCCGCTGGCGCGCGCTTACAACGACGCGGTCGCCGCGGTCTGCGCGCAATACCCCTCGCGCTTCTCGGCTTTCGCCATCCTGCCGGTCGGCAACGTGTCGGCGGCGGTGACGGAGTTCGAGCGCGCGATGGACATGCCGGGCATCGTCGGTGCGGTGCTGCCGGGCGACGGCTTCTTGTCGGAAAAGCGCGCGCAGCGTTTCGCGCCGCTGATGGAAGTGGCGAATAAGCGCCACGCGATCTTCCTCGTGCATTACGGCAAGCTGCCAGACGATCCGGACGCGCCGAAGCCGGACGTGACCGACAACAACCGCAACCGCTATGGCACGCTCGACATGCAGGCGCGGCTGTCCTCGAACATGATCACCTTCTGCATGACGGATTTCCTGAAGGCTTATCCGAACGTCACGGTGATGAGCCACAATCTCGGCGGCAACATCCCGTTCGAGGTCGATCGCATGGACCACCGCACGCTGTGCGACACGCCCGGCGCCGAACTGCCGTCGAAGAAGTTCAAGACCGCGCCGATCATTGTCGATTGCAACTCGCTCTCCGGCCGCGCGCTCGAACTCGCGGTGCATGTCTATGGCGCCGACAAGATCGTCTATGGCTCGGACGGCACGGATTTCGGGATGAACTGGACGAACAACGCGATCAACGAAGCGCGCATCACGGACGCCGAGAAACAGGCGATCCGCGACGGCAATGCGAAGCGCATGCTCGCGCGCGTCAACAGCCGCACGGCCGCGGCGGCGGAGTAATTTCTCCGCCGCGTCATTGCGAGCGAAGCGAAGCAATCCAGTGGTTGAGACAGACTGGATTGCTTCGGCCTTCGGCCTCGCAATGACGAATTCTTAGCTCAGTAACTTCGGGCCCAACGTCGCGAGCGCCGCAAAGCGCTCGGCCACGGCGCTTGCGCCGTCGGCCATCTCGCGCTTGCCATAGCCCCAGGACGCGAAGATCGTCGGCAGGCCCAGCGCCTTGCCGACCGCGATGTCGTTGGCGTGATCGCCGACCATGAGGCTGCGCGCTGGCGTGCCGCCGGCTGCCTCGATCGTGCCGGAGAGATGTGCCGGGTTCGGCTTGCGCACGGGGAAGCTGTCGCCGCAGCCCAGCGCCGCGAACCAATGCGCGATATCGAGCGCCGCCAGCAGCGCCTCGGTCGCGGCGGTCGATTTGTTCGTGCAAACAGCGAATTTCCAGCCCGCCTCCTGCAGCCGCGACAAGGTCGCATTGACGCCGGGATAGGGCCGGCTCTCGGCCGCGACATGGTCGGTGTAATCGGCGACCATCGCGCTCTCGGTCGCATCGTCATAAGGCGCGCCGCGCGCGGCGAGGGCGCGTTCGACCAGCTTCTTCGTGCCGTCGCCGACCATCGGCCGCACATCGGCTTGCGCGAGCGGCTGAAGGCCGCGTGCTTCGAGCATGCGGTTGAGGGCGGCGGTGAGATCGGGCAGCGCGTCGACCAGCGTGCCATCAAGATCGAAGACCATCAGCGGGAACGACGCCATGCGCTTTGACATTTCCTCAGTGAAGTGAGATGACGCTTTTAACACGGCGAGGCGAGGAACGCATGCGGACGGTCCGCGCGGCAGTTTCTGGCTTGGCGGCGCTCATGGCCGTCGCTTGGGTCACGCCTGCGATACCCGCCGACAGCGCTGGCGATCAGCCTGCCGTGCGGCCGGGCGAGTTCCTGATCGCGGCGCCGGGGATGAACGATCCGCGCTTCTATCACGCGGTCATCCTGATCGTGCAACATGACCGCGGCGGCGCCTTCGGCCTTATCGTCAACCGGCCGGTCGAGGACGAGCCGCTGGCGAAGCTGCTGCAGGAGCTCGGACAGAAAACCGATGGCGCCAGCGGCAAGATCGCGATCTATGCCGGCGGGCCGGTCGAAGCCGATATCGGCTTCGTGCTGCACAGCGCCGACTACAAGCAGCCTGAGACGATGGCGATCAACAGCGAGCTTGCGGTGACGTCGAGCCCTGCCGTGCTACGCGACATCGCCACGCAGCACGGGCCGCGGAAATACATCTTCGCTTTTGGCTATGCCGGCTGGGGGCCGGGCCAACTCGAGAACGAGCTGGCGTATCGCGTGTGGTTTACCGCGCCCGGCGACGTGAAGCTGCTTTTTGACGACGACCCGGCGAAGCTTTGGCAGGACGCGCTCGACCGCCGCGAGCGGGCGCTTTAAGCCGCACGACCTTCGCCTTCGCTGTTGCTTGCTTTGGGGCCTTCTTCTTCGCGACTTTGCGCGCCGGCGCTTTCGCTACGGCTTTGCGCGGTGCGCTCCAGAGCTTCTTGCTCGCAATCCGCGCGCCGGCGACCAGGGCTTCGAGCTTCGCCCACATGATGCTGGGATGGACACGGCGCATGAACGGACCTTGTGCAAAGCCGCAATCGGTGCTCGCGATCACGTTCTCGCGCCCGACGCACTCGGCATAGCGGATGAGGCGCTGCGCGATCAGCTCGGGGTGCTCGACGACATTGGTCGCGTGGCTGATGACGCCGGGGATGAGAACACGGCCTTTGGGCAGCTTCACGCTCTTCCACACTTCCCACTCATGCTCGTGGCGCGGATTGGCGCCCTCGATGACATAGGCGCCGGCTTTGACGCGCAGGATGAGATCGACGATGTCTTTGAGCGGCACGTCGGTCGTGTGCGGGCCCGGCCAGCTACCCCAGCAGACGTGGTAGCGGATCTTCTCCTCGGGGATGCCTTCGAGCGCGTGGTTGAGCGCATCCATATGCATCGCCACCCAATCGCGATATTGCTTGAAGGTCTTGGGCGGGACCTGCCGGTCATAGGTGACGGCGGCACGCGCATCGTCGACCTGCACCAACAGGCCGTTATCGACGATCATCTTGTATTCGGTTCGCATCGCATCCGCGATGGCATGGAGCATGTCTTCTTCGCTTTGATAGTACTCGTTCTTGCGGTCCGGGATCGCGCTCGCCGGCGCGGCGACCGGCAGGAAGCCTTCGGTGACATTCACCTTGGCGAGCGCCGCCTTGAAATTGTCGATATCGCGCTGCAGCTCCGCCTGGCCGGTGTAAGAGATCGGCCCAACGCAGACGACATCGCCGCCGCGCGCTCCGCCGTCGCGAGCATCCATCTCCTCATAGAATTCAGCGAAGCGCTGGCGGTCGGCGCCATACGCATAAGGATCGTGGCCCGAGGTGCTCGGCCGCGATTCGAAACCGGCGAGCCGCTCCAGCACATATTGCGACCAGCTGATCGATTTGCCGAATTCGCCGTCGCTGATCACATCGAGACCGATCTTGGCCTGGTGCTGCACGGTCTCGGCGACGCTGTCGGTCAGGCAGCGCTGATAGGCATCCTCGTCATAGGCATCGCGATTGCGCTTGGCCCGCAGGAATTGGATCAGCTCGGGCGGCCGGATCAGGCTGCCGACATGCGTGGTCAGGATTCGCTTATCGCTACGCTTCAAGAAAAGTCTCCATGCGTTCGGAAGTATGTGGCAGTCACTTTTTCTAGCGCAGGCTGCGGCCAAAAGAAAAGCGCGCCCGCGAAGGCGGACGCGCTTCCCGTCTCCTAAATCCCACTATTTCGCGACTTTGCCGGCGGAATGGAGCTCGTGCCAGGGATCTTTCACATCGGGAAAGGCCTTGAGGACCACATTGGTGAGTTTCCCATCCACCTTCTCGACCCGGGTCACATAATCGGTCTGGATCAGCTCGCGGGTATTTGGATCGACAGTGACCGTTCCGCGCGGGCTCTTGAAGGAATAGCCCTTGATCGCCGCCATCATCTTGTCGCCGTCGGCCTTGCCGTTGGTGGCCTTCAGCATGTGGAAGATCATCTGCATGCCGTCCCAGGCCTCAACATCCATGAAGCTCGGCAGGCCACTCACCATCTTGTCGCCGTATTTGCTCTCCAGCAGCTTGACGAAAGCCTTGTTCTCGGGATTGTCGAGGCCCGGCACGTAGATCGTCGAGGCGACCACGCCCAGCGCGCTGTCGCCGGTCGCCGGGAAGTCGAATTGGGTTCCGACCGAGCCGGCCAGCACCATGCCCTGTTTGGCGAAGCCGCGATCGGCGAAGCCCTTGATCGTGCCGGCCGACATCGGGCCGCCGGGCATGAAATCGATCAGGCATTGCGGATTGTTGTCGTGGACTTTCTGGAAATAGGACGAGAAATCCGTGGTGTTCATCGGCACCCGGATCGGATCGAGCATCTTGCCGCCGCCCTTGGTGAAGCCATGGCCGAAGGAATCGATCGCGTCCTGGCCGGGCGCGTAGTCGGCGATGAACATCTCGCAGGTCTTATATCCCTTCTCCAGCGCCCATTGCGCGAGGGGGACATAAGTCTGCCAGCTGGTGAAGCTGGCGCGCACGAGATAGGGCGATTTGTCGGTGACGACGGCGGTCGCGGTGTTGAACGCGACGAACGGCATCTTCGCCTCGGTCATCACATCGGCGACGCCGAGGACCGTGGTCGTGAATTCGAGCCCGCCCATGATCGCGACGTTGTCGTTGACGATCATCTCCTGAGCGAGCTGCCGGGCGCGCGGCGGATTGTCGCCGCCGACGTCGCGGAAGATGACCTGGACGGTGGGATTGCCGTCTTTCCCATTATATTGATCGAGGAAAGCGTTGACTGCCTGCTGGAAGCTCTGGCCCCAAATGGCATAAGGTCCCGAGGTCGTGCCGAGAAGGCCGATCTTGATGGGATCGGCGGCGAAGGCAGGCAGTGCCGTCCCCGTCGCGAATGCCAGGCCCGATACTGCGATTCCTAATTGGATAAGCCGTTTCATGGCTTCCTTCCTTGTTGCCAATATGATTTTCGGGGCAAGCGCGTCGCGAAGCCGAGGGCCATGCATCGCGCTTGCCGTAACTCCTCGAGCTATTTCGCCGATTGCTGGCCGATATGGAATTCGTGCCAGGGGTCTTTCATCGCCTCATAGGTCTTGAACGCAACGTTTTCGTATTTGCCATCGACCTTCTCGACCTTGCGAATATAGATGTTCTGGACTAGCTCGCGGGTCTCGGGATCGACCTTCACCGGGCCGCGCGGGCTCTTCCAGGAATAGCCTTTGGCTGCCGCCATCTTCTTGTCGCCGTCGCCACCGGCCTTCAGCATGTGGAAAAGGATCTCCATCCCGTCCCAGGCCTGGACATGGATGAAGCTCGGCAAGCCGCCGGCCATCTGGCTACCGTATTTCGCGACCATCGCCTGAACGAAGGCCTTGTTCTCGGGATTATCGAGATAGGGCCCGTAATGGAGCGACGTCACCGTGCCCAGCGCCGCATCGCCGACGGCGGGGAGATCGTATTCCGGCGTCTCGCCCGAGCCCATAAGCTGAATGCCCTGCTTGGCGAAGCCGCGATCGGCGAAACCCTTCAGCGTACCGGCAGACATCGGCCCGCCCGGCATGAAGGCGACAAGGCAATTCGGCGCGTCGTCATGCACGCGCTGGAAATAGGACGAGAAATCCGTCGTATTCATCGGCACCCGGATGGGATTGAGCATCTTGCCGCCGCCTTTGGTGAAACCATAGGTGAAGGCGGCGATTGCATCGGCGCCGGGCGCATAATCGGCGACGAACATCTCGCAGGTCTTGTATTTCTGCTCGAGCGCCCATTGCGAGAGCGGGTACATCGCCTGCCATTGCGTGAAGCCCGCGCGAATGAGATAGGGCGATTTGTCGGTCACCACCGATGTCGCGGTATTGAACGCAACGAAGGGGATCTTGGCCTCGTTGATAATGTCGGGCATGGCAAGCGCGGTCGTCGTGAATTCGAGGCCACCGAGGGCCGCGACGTTCTCGTTGACGATCAGCTCTTGCGCCAATTGCCTCGCGCGCGGCGGGTTGTCGCCGCCGACATCGCGATAGAGGATTTCGACATCGGGATTGCCGTTTTTCCCGTTATGCTGGGACATATAGAGCTCGATCGCTTGCTGATAGCTCTTGCCCCAATTGGCATAAGGGCCGGTGGTCGTGACCAGGATGCCGAGCTTAACCTTATCGGCAGCTTGCGCATGGGAAACAATGCCCACTGCAAGTGTCGCAGCCAGTGCTAAAGTAAAGTGGGAAATGCGTCCCATGTGACTACCTCCCCTCTCGTAGCAATTGCAGCTTTTTCATTGCCGCATGATCAACCACGCTATATCAGGGTTGCGCGTAATGCAATTTCGTCGCGCTTTCGGTGCGGCGGCAAACATGCGGGCGCATAGGGAGGCTATTTCGCGGTGCTGAAGCTTGCGGCAACCTTGGTCGCGCTGCTGGTCGATGGTGTCGCTTATGCGATGATCCTCTTCCTGATGTCGGTCGGCCTCACCATCACGCTTGGCGTCATGCGGATCGCCAACCTCGCGCATTGTGCTTTCGCGATGATCGGCGGCTACATGGCCTTCGCCCTGGTCTCCTCGGGCTATTTCAGCCTGTTCACTGCCCTGCCGCTGGCCGTGGCCGGGACGATGATCCTCGGGGCGCTTGCCGAGCGCAGCGTCTATCGCTGGGTCTATACGACCGGCCAGCTCGGCCAGATCCTCATGACGCTCGGTCTTGTCTTCATCGTCGTTGCTACCGGCAATTTGTTATTCGGCTCCAATCTCCACGCCATCGGCCTGCCCGGTTGGCTGAGCGGCAGCTGGAGCTGGGACGCGATCGCGATCTCCGCCTACCGCACCTTCATTATTGCGGTTAGTATCGGTATCGCGGCGGTGTGCTGGGCGACCCTCGAATTCACCGATTTCGGCGCGCGGCTGCGCGCGGCGGTCGACAATCCGCGCATGGCGCGTTGCATCGGCATCGACGTGCCGGGCGTGTTCTCGATCACCTTCTCGGTCGGCTGCGGCCTTGCTGCGGCGGCGGGCGTCCTCGGCACGCAAATCATGCCGCTCGAGCCGTGGTACGCTTTCGAATATCTCGTGCCGCTCCTGATGGTGGTCGCGGTCGGCGGGCTCGGTAGCCTCAAAGGCTCGTTCTATGCCGCGCTGATGCTCGGCATCATCGATACTTTCGGCCGCTACTACATACCGGCGGCCGGGGCTTTTGTGATTTACGTCGCTGTCGTCGGCCTGCTCCTGTGGCGGCCGCAAGGCGTCTTCGCTCGGGCTTCCGCATGAGCGAGCCGATCAATCAGCAAGCGATCGAGACCGCGCGTGCCGGCTTTGCGCGGCACAGCTTCTCCTGGCTCGATCTGTTGCCCTTCATCTTCGCCGCGCTCGTCTATTTCTTTCTCGGCCGCTACCTCGCGCTTGGCACGCAGGTGATGATCCAGATCGCCTTCGCGCTCTCGCTCGATCTCGCGCTCGGCTATGGCGGCATCGATTCGCTCGGCCATGTCGCCTTTTTCGGTATGGGCGCCTATGCCGCCGGGCTCTTCGCCATGTATGTGTCGAGCGAGCCGATCTCGGGCCTTGCGGCCGCGGCGGTGGTCGGCGCAATTACGGGGCTCATCACCGGGCCGCTCGTCTTGCGCACCCGCGGCCTTACCGTGGTGATGCTGACGCTCGCCATCGCGACGATGCTGCAAGAGCTGGCGAATGCCAGCGCGATGAAGCCTATCACCGGCGGCGCGGACGGGCTCTTCGGCTTCAAGATCGCGCCGGTCTTCGGCGTCTTCTCCTTCGATCTGCGCGGCCATACCGGGTACTGGTATGCGCTCGGCGTCGTCGCCTTCGTGTTCTTCACTTGCAAGATCGTCGTCAATTCGCCCTTCGGCCTCGCGATCCGCGGCATCCGCGAGAATCCGGTGCGCATGCGTATGCTCGGCGTCAACGTCACGGTGCGGCTAGTGACGCTCTATTGCATCTCCGGCGCGTTGGCCGCGATTGCCGGCGGGCTCTCGGCGCAGGTGACGAAGCTCGTCGGCCTCGACAGTCTCGGCTTCCTGCTCTCGGGCAATGCGCTCGTGATGCTGATCCTGGGCGGCACCGGCAATCTCTACGGCGCGATCATCGGCGCAACGATCTTCGTCGTGCTTTCCGATCGTGCCGCCGCGATCGATCCGTTCAACTGGCTCTTCGCTATCGGCGCCGTACTGATCCTGGCGGTGCGGTTCGCGCCGCAAGGCGTGGTCGGGCTGATCGAGCAGGCATGGCGGCGTCAGCAGGCGAGGCGGGTGCGATGAGCGACACGCCGGCGCTTGCCATCGAAAACGTCTCGAAGAATTTCGGTGGGCTGCGCGTCTCGCGCGATGTCTCGCTGACCCTGCCGGTCGGTGCGCGCCATGCGCTGATCGGACCGAACGGCGCCGGCAAGACGACTCTCGTCCACATGGTCAGCGGCTTGCTGGCACCATCGGCCGGCACGATCCGGCTCGGCGGTCTCGACATCACGCATATGCCGGCGGAGCGCCGCGTTGGTCTCGGCCTCGCCCGCACGTTCCAGATCAGCTCGCTATTTCCGCATCTCACTGTCGCCGAGAATATCGGCCTCGCTTTCGAGGCGCGGCACGGGCTCGACCGGCGCATCTGGGGCAATACCGCCAATCATGCCGAGATCGTCGATGGCGCGGCGGCTTTGCTGCAAAAGCTCGGCCTGCTCGAGCTCGCGGCGCGGCGCATCGTCGATCTGCCCTACGGACAGCGTCGGCTCGTCGAGATCGCCCTCGTGCTGGCGCTCGAGCCCAAGACTTTGCTGCTCGACGAGCCGGCGGCGGGGCTTGCCGCGGCCGAGCGCGGCGCGCTGCTCGATCTGCTGCTGCGCATGCCCGAGGGGCTCAGCATCCTTGTCATCGAGCACGATATGAGCCTCGTCTTCCGTCTCGCGCAGCGCATCACCGTCCTGGTCGAAGGCGCGATCCTCACCGAAGGAACGGTTAGCGAAATCCGGGGCGATGCGCGCGTTCGCGACATCTATCTTGGTAGCCGGCATCATGGCTGATCTGCTCGTTCTCGATAATGTGACCGCCGGCTATCGCGACACCGTCGTGCTCGAGGCCATATCCGCGGCGATCGGCACCAAGGAGTGCTGGGCCGTGCTCGGTCGCAACGGCGTTGGCAAGTCGACCTTGCTGATGACGGTCATGGGCCTGACATCGCTGCGCGGCGGCAGCATCAAGCTCGCCGGCAAGGAGATCACCGGCCTCACGACGCATCGCCGTGCGCGCGCCGGCATCGGCTATGTGCCGCAGGAGCGCGAGATTTTCCCCTCGCTCACGGTCGACGAGAATTTGCGTGTCGCGACGACACAAGGCGAATGGACGAGGGAACGCGTCTACGATCTTTTCCCGCGTCTTGCGGAGCGCAAGCGTAATTACGGTAACCAGCTTTCCGGCGGTGAGCAGCAGATGCTGGCGGTAGGCCGCGCTCTGGTCGGCAATCCGAAGGTCTTGCTGCTCGATGAGCCGTTCGAGGGCCTGGCGCCGGTGATCATCGACACCATCGTTGCCGCGCTGGGACGGCTGCGGCGCGAGAGTGCGATCGCTACCGTGCTGGTGGAGCAACTCGTCGACGTCACCTTGGAGATGACTGAGCAAACCCTGGTGCTCGATAAAGGCCAGATCGTGTGGCACGGCGAGAGCCGCGCGCTCGCCGCCGACCGCGAGCGCCTCGCCTCGCTGGTCGGGCTGCAAGAGGCGGCGGCGAGCCGTTAGTTCAGGGGCGAGCCGTCCGGCCGGACCGTGCGGTTGATGCCTGAGAGCGCGTCCGACAACGCGTGGTCGTCGTCCATCTTTAGGCCCATCGCCTCTTCATAGGCACGTTTCACGGCGGTGGGCTGGCCCTGCTGGAAGACGAAACGCGTCGGCGACACATTGTCGAAGACACTGGCGCTCATCAACTGCTCGCGGGTGAAGCCTTCGACGAATTGCTTCTTCCCGACGATCGGCAGCGGCACATCGTTGTTGATCTTGGGATCGCGGATGATGGCCTTGGGATCGCCGCCTTTGGCGATGGTCTCGATATCCTCGAAGAAGCGGTTGCGGATCATGACGACGCCGCGATCGCTGCGCGCGAGATGCTCTTGTGTGCGATCGGCGATGGCGCCCTGACCGACCCAGGCGGCGAAATCCTGATTCATCACGCCGCCGGTCAGCCAATCGCCTTTCGCGTCGGTCACCGGCCCGTACCAGTGCGGGATCGAGTTCTGCACATAAGGCTCGCGATCCTTCGGCACGCGGTTGAAGAACCAGCCGACCGAGAGCGTCGTCTCGTCATCGACTGGCACGCGCCATTCGAAATGACCGCCGGTGAAAAGGCAATTCGGCCACAGGCAGACGCGGCCAACCGACCACAGTGGATTGTTCTCGTCCGTGTCTTCGCGGATGCGGCGGTAGACGAAGCCATATTCGAACTCGTCGAAGCCGACTTTCAGGTGCTTGGCACCGTAAGGTCCGCGCTTGCCCTTGAGTCGCATCGACCAATTCGCATGCGTCCACTCGAAGTGGACGGGATCGATCGAGTTCTCCTGGCACTGTAACCAGTTGCAGGGAATGGTCGAGAATACGATCTGCACAAAGCCGTTCTTCCAATTGAACGGTTCCCAATCCGGCACCAGCGGTACCGGCTGCGGGCCCATATAGGCCCAGAGCAGCCCGGCCTTGGCCTCGACCGGATAGGCTTTGATTGGAGTCTTGTCCTTATAGGTCGATTTCGGATCGACCGTGTCGTCGAAAGGCTGCTCGATGCATTTGCCGGTCTCGTCGAAGAGCCAGCCGTGATAGTGGCAGCGCAGCCCGCATTCCTCGGGATAGCCGAAGGTCATATCGGCGCGCCGATGCGGGCAATGCCGGTCGACCAGGCCGTAACGGCCGCCGAGATCCTTGTAGAGCACGAGATTCTCGCCCAACAGGCGCACGCGCTTGGTCGGCTTCTCTTCAAGTTCGCCGACAGCGGCAATCGGATACCAATAGCGGCGCAGCAGATCGCCCATCGGCGTTCCGGCGCCCGTTTCGGTCAGAATCTTGTTGTTCTCGGCGGTGAGCATCGATCGTCCTCTTGCGTCTCCTGGCACGGGCCCGAGAGCTGAGCCTGGGGCCTGCCGCTCATGCCTTACTCTAGCATCCAGAGCCTTGAAGGGAATGCCGTGCTAGGATGCGCCGGCGTTGCTCGGGGCCCGAACCGCAGGGCGAGGGGGCTCGATGCGGAAAATCGTATCGCCAGCCTGGGCGGTGGGTGAGGCGGCGAAGACGAAGCGCGGCCTCGCCACGGTCTACGCCCAAAAACTTATCGGCCATCGCACCACCAGCGGCGAGAAGCTCGATCGCGAGCATCTGATGGCGCCGCATCGCAATCTGCCTTTCGGCACGATCATCGAAGTGACCAATCGCGAGAACGGACATAAGGCACTGGTGCGCATCAACGATCGCGGTCCGCATCGCTGCGGCATCTTGCTCGATCTCTCACCCGCAGCGGCGACAGCGCTCGGCATCGGTCGTCGCGCGACCGTGCCGGTCGAGTTGCACGTCACCGCAGGACCGTAACGCGCGATGGTTGACGCATGTTAATCGTTCTGCGTGTGTGACTTGCATGTGTTTCCATAGTTGCTAGGATAAAGACCGAGACACCGAAGCTCGGGCGCGCTCAGCGAGCGCGAATAAGGGGGACGGCATGCGTACAATCGCCACGGCTTTGCTCGTGGGGGCACTCTCTGTGCCGAGTCTCGCTTCCGCTGGCGAAGCGAAACATACGGAAGCGAAGCATACGGAAGCGAAGCATACGAAAGAGGCGCAGGTCTCGCGCGGCATTGCTTCCGTCTATTCGCGTCACCTTGTCGGGCGTCGCACCGCCACGGGTGAGCGGCTCGATATGGAACATATGACCGCAGCCAGCCTCAAACTGCCGCTCGGCACGGTCGTGACCGTGACCAATCGGCGCAACGGCCGCAAAGCGACGGTGCGGGTCAACGATCGGGGCCCCTATACGAAGCGCTTCGTGATCGATCTGTCGCCCGCTGCCGCCGCGGCGCTTGGCTTGGGCCGCACCGGCACGACTCCGGTCGAGATCAAGATCGCTTCCGACGCTCATCATTCGTGAACATCCTCTTGACGCCGGCCCATATCGGGCCGGTCGAGATCAAGAACCGTATCGTCATGCCGCCGATGACGACGCGGCTGGCGGATGACGAAGGCTTCGTCACCGACGAGAGCATCGCCTATTACATGGCGCGGGTGCGCGGCGGCACCGGCCTCATTACCGTCGAGATGGCTTCACCCGAGCGCGCCGGCCGGCATCGCCGCCGCGAGCTCGGGATCTATGACGACCGCTTCCTGCCCGGGCTGCAGAAGCTCGTCGCCGCGATCCATGCGGGCGGCGCCAAGGCGTCGATCCAGCTCGGCCATGGCGGCGGCCATACGCGGCGCGATATCTGCGGCGAGACGCCGGTCGCACCGTCGGCGATCCCGCATCCGGTTTTCGAGACGACGTTCGAGACGATCATCCCCGAGGCGATGACGAAGCCGCGCATCGATGAATGCGTCGCGGCTTTCGCCGGCGCCGCGGCGCGGGCACAGCGCGCCGGCTTCGATTGCGTCGAGATTCATGCCGCGCATGGCTACCTCATCTCGCAATTCCTGACGCCGTTTGAGAATCGTCGCGACGACGAATATGGCGGTTCGCTCGCGAACCGCGCACGTTTTGGGCTCGAAGTGCTGCGCGCAGTGAAAGCCGCCGTGCCCGACACCGGCGTGATCTTCCGCCTCTCGGTCGAGGATTATTTTCCCGAAGGCATGCCGTGGTCGGAAGGCCGGCAAGTCGCGATCTGGGCGGCGGAGGCGGGCGCGGATGCGCTGCATATCGCCGCCGGCCATTACCGCTCGCTGCCCTCGGCGGCGCGGCAGATTCCGCCGATGGAATATCCCGACGGCGTGTTCCTCGATTATGCCGCCAGCGTCAAAGCGGCCGTGCCAGTACCGGTGATCGCGGTCGGGAGGCTCGGCGATCCGGCGCTCGCCGCGAGCGTCGTCGATAGCGGCAAGGCCGATTTCATCGCACTCGGCCGCACGCATGTTGCCGAGCCCGAATGGGTCGCGAAACTGGCGCGCGGCGAGCCGCCGCGGCGCTGCCTGTCTTGCAACACCTGCGTCGACGAGATGCGCAGCGGCGCGCGGATCGGCTGCGTCGTCAACGGCCGCGCCGGGCGCGAGGCTTTGTTCGAGGATGCGCGGCCGCCGCAAGGCGAGCGCATCGCGGTGATCGGCGCCGGACCCGCGGGTCTCACTTATGCTTCGCTCGTCGCCGACGGCAATGACGTCACCGTGTTCGAGCGCCTGGCGCAGCCGGGCGGCGCGTTTCGCTATGCGGGCAAGGCGCCGCTCTTCCAAGGCGTGCTCGCGAATGAGCAATCCTTCACGCGCTATATCGACCAGCTCTACGGCGCGTGTGTCGCGAAGCAGGTGCGTTTCGCGTTCAACACCGATGTCGCGCGCCGACCGCTGCTGCTCGACGGTTTCGATCGCATCGTGATCGCGACGGGCGCGCGCTATCGTTTCGGCCTCGGACCGCTCGCGCGTGCGATGCTCGCCACCGGTGCGGCGCGCTGGCCGGGGATGCGCTCATTCTTCGAGCGCCAGAAATTCCGCGACTGGTTCTATTACCGCGCCCGTGCGGGCACCGCGCCAGTCTTCAAGAATCTCGCCAAGGCGGGCCAGAAGGTGATCGCCATCGGCGATGCGGTCGAGGCCGGCAAGAGCAAAGCCGCGATCTCCTCCGCTTTCGAGGCGGCGCTGCTGACGCATTAGGCCTCGATCGCTAGTACGCCGTCATTGCGAGCGAAGCGAAGCAATCCAGGGTCAACGCGCGATCACTGGATTGCTTCGCTTCGCTCGCAATGACGTATTACCTAGACCATTACGTTTGAAATAAATCCCCGGGCCGTCACTTCGCCGGTTCGGCGACCTTTGCGTCTTGCTTTTGCGGCGTGCGGTCGCGGAAGTAGGGCAGCACCTCTTGTGCGATGGCTTCCTGGTTCGCCTTCGTCATATCGCGCGGCAGCGTGCCGAACTGCGTCTTGGTGAGGCTGGTGCCGAAGCCGGCGAGATCCTGATACTCGGCGAGCTTCTCGCGCACCGTGTTTGGCGAGCCTACGATGACGACGCCTTGCGCCACCAGGTCCTCAGCCGTCTGAATTTTGCCTGCCTGGCGTCCCTTGATGGCGGCGACCCGCTTGATCGACTCGATCGTCGAATAGCCGGGCGGCAGCAGCATCTCGACCGGCATACCGAGGAACACATTGGCAAGCGCCTCGAGATGCGGCTTGGCTTCTTTCATCGCCTTGGCATCGGTCTCCGCGACATAGATCGAATTCGACCAGGCGAGCTGATCGGGCGAGGCGGTGTAGCCGTTCTTCTCGGCCTCGTCGCGATAGGCTTGGAAGAAGCGCGCGACGACCGCGATCGGCGACAGCGTCTGGCAATAGGTGTAGCGCATCTTCGCCGCCCATTTGATCGTGCTGGTCGAGCCTTGGCTCGGAATCCAGATCGGCGGATGCGGATTTTGATAAGGCCGCGGCCAGGGATTGACGTAGTTGAATTCGAAATGCCGGCCGGCGTAGCGGAACGGGCCGGGCTCGGTCCAGGCACGGAGGATCAGCTCATGCGCCTCGTCGAAGCGCTCCTGGCTGAGCGTCGGATTGATGCCCATCGAATGATATTCGGCGCCGATGCCGCGCACGAAGCCGGCGATGAAGCGTCCGCGCGTGAGATTGTCGAGAATCGCGTATTCCTCGGCCACCGCCAGCGGATTGTGCAACAGCGGCAGCGCGCGGCCGAGGATCGCGATCTTTGCCTTTTTGACCGAACGTGCCAGCGCGCCGGCCAGCACGCCGGGAGTCGGCATCAGCCCATAGGCGTTTTGATGATGCTCGTTGAGCACAACGCCGTCGAAGCCGAGCTTGTCGGCATATTCGAGCTCGTCGAGATAACGATTGTAGAGCTCGGCGCCTTTCTTCGGATCGTATTGGCTGTTGGAGAAGGTCACCCAGGCCGTGCCGTTCTCGGCGATCGCGTCGAGATCGGCATCGGCATACGGCATGAGATGGAAATTG
>Ga0134125_10003354_pt1 | contig 18581 bp, 19 predicted proteins | sample KB31751_FD_96464 | JGI IMG/M metagenome (GOLD analysis project Ga0134125, IMG submission 96464) | Terrestrial soil microbial communities with excess Nitrogen fertilizer from Kellogg Biological Station, Michigan, USA - KB3-175-1 | ecosystem: Environmental > Terrestrial > Soil > Unclassified ... | reverse complement strand
TGTTCTTCGACGGAAGCGACGAGGGCACCGGCAGCGGCCTCGGTATCATCGCGGGACGGGTGCGTCGGCTGCAGGCGCGCCGTATTCCGCACATCGGATGGAATACGATTGACGCCACGAGTGATCCGCTGCTGCGCACATCGGCACTGCAGGCGGCGTACTATGCGAACAGCTACATCTGCCAGCCGTTGGAAGCGGCCTCGATACGCGCCTGGACAACGCACGAGCGCGACCGGTTTCCAGCCCTGGTACGTGCACATCGTGCCGTGGGGGTGCAGTTTCACCCCGAGAAGAGTTCCGCATCCGGTGTGGCGTTCGTCCGCGCATTCCTGCAGGAGGCCCGGTCGTGATCGTGATCCCCGCGGTGGATCTGCGTGATGGCGCCTGTGTGCAGCTCGTCGGTGGCGCCTACGAGCAGGAGCGCGTCCGCATGGACAATCCGCTGGAGGTCGCGCGCGGCTGGGCACGACTGGGATTTCGTCGCCTGCATCTTGTGGATCTGGATGCCGCCACCGAGCGCGGCGACAATGCCGACCTGGTGCACGAGATCCTGCGTGAAGTGGACGCCGGCATTCAGGTGGGCGGCGGCGTGCGCGACATCGCGCACGTGGACCGGCTCGTCATGGCCGGCGCCGAACGCGTCGTGGTGGGAACGCGGGCCATCGAGGATCCGGGCTGGCTGGATGAAGTTGCATCGATATTCCCGGGGCGTATCATCGTGGCCGCCGATGTCCGCGGCCGCCGACTCGCGACGCACGGGTGGTCGCGCACCATGGCGTGGGACATCGCCAGCATCATCGAGTCGCTCAACGACCATGATCTCGCCGGCGTCCTCGTGACCGCGGTGCATCGCGAAGGACAGCTCGCCGGCACGGATCTCTTTCTCATGGACGAGGTGGCTGAGCTCTCTGCGCATCCGGTGATCGCGTCGGGCGGAATTGCCTCACTCTACGGGCTGCGCGAGCTCGCCGATCGCGGCGTCGCGGGCGCGGTCGTGGGCATGGCCCTCTACACGGGTGCGCTGGATGGCCGTACAGTGGCCGAGGAGTTTGCCGAATGACCAGGGAGCACTGCGAATGACAGTTGTCGTACGGGAGACCCGGGAAACCCGTGTGCGCACCGAGCTGCAGCCCGGGAGCGGGGCGGCCGCGGTCGCCACCGGAGACAAGTTCCTCGATCACATGCTGGGCACGCTCGCCCGCTACTCGGGTCTCGATCTTTCGGTGGAAGCGCGCGGCGACCTCCGTCATCATCTCGTGGAAGACGTCGCGATCGCGACAGGCCAGGCGCTGCGCGCGATGGTGCCCGCCCACGCCGCTCGCTACGGCCATGCGGTCATTCCGATGGACGACGCGCTCGTGGAGGTCGCGCTCGACGTGGGGGGCCGGCCGTACTATTGTGGCCCGCTTCCCAGCTCGCTCTACGACCACTGGATGCGTTCCTTCGCCGACCAGGCGGCCGCCACCTTGCACGTACGGGTCCTGCGCGGCCGCGACCGGCATCATGTCGTCGAAGCGGCGTTCAAGGCGCTGGGGCTCGCGCTCCGCGATGCGCTCCGCGAGGGCGATGCCGTGTTCAGCACCAAGGGATCGGTGCAGCTGGAGGTGCGTTGATGCTGGCACGTCGCGTCATCGTCTGCCTCGACGTGCGCGACGGTCGCGTGGTGAAGGGAGTTCGCTTCACGGCGCTGCGCGACGTCGGGGATCCCGTCGAGCTGGCGGCGCGCTACGAGGCAGATGGCGCCGACGAGATGGTCTTTCTCGACATCTCGGCCAGCGCGGAGGGCCGCGGCACGTTGCTGGACGTCGCGCGACGCACGGCTGAAAGGCTGTTCATCCCACTCACGATTGGCGGTGGCATGCGCTCGGCGGCGGATGTCGCGCGGGCGCTGCGCGCGGGCGCGGACAAGGTAAGTCTCAACACCGCCGCGGTGGAGCGTCCGGCACTGCTCTCGGAGTGTGCGGATCGATTTGGCGCTCAGTGTGTGGTGGCGAGTATCGACGCCCGCCGTGAGGGCGGAAGCTGGCGCGTCTGCACGTACGGCGGATCGGCGTGTACCGCGCTCGATGCGGTGGAGTGGGCCGGACAATGCGTGGCGCACGGGGCGGGGGAGATCCTGCTCACGAGCATCGATCGCGATGGCGCGCGCGGCGGCTATGATGTTGAACTCACACGCGCCGTGGCGCGCGCGGTGCACGTTCCCGTGATCGCGTCGGGTGGCGCGGGCTCGGCGAGCGACGTCCGCGCCGTCCTGGACGACGGCGAGGCGGACGCCGCGCTGGTGGCGGGCATGGTGCACGACGGGACGACGACGGTACGCGCGATCAAGCATTGCCTGGCGTCGAGCGGTGTCGCTATTCGCCGGGTGGCCTGATGCTGACGCTGCTCGACGCGGTGGCGGACGTCGCGCGACTGGCCGGCACGACCGCGCTGGCTCACTTTCGGCCGGGAATTGCCGTGGAGACCAAGGCGGACGGTTCGCCCGTTACCATGGCGGACCGTACCGCGGAAGAGATTGCGCGTCGCTGGATCGAGGCGCACTTCCCGGGTGATGGCATTCTGGGCGAGGAGTTCGGGCTCGCGCGCGCCGGAGCTGCGCGCCGCTGGCTGATCGATCCGGTCGATGGCACGAAGACGTTCGTCCGCGGCGTTCCCCTCTGGGGATCGCTGGTCTCCGTCACGGAGGGTGATACGGTGCTCGCCGCGGCGGCATTCTATCCGGCGGTGGCCGAAATGCTGGTCGCGGCACCGGGAGAGGGGTGCTGGTGGAACGGTGCGCGTTGCTCCGTCTCCGCGGTATCGTCCATCGCGCAGGCGACGGTGGTGACGACCGACGAGCAGTTCCCCCGGAGTGCCTCGCAGCGCACGGCGTGGCGGCAGCTCGCCGGCCTGGCCGCGATCAGTCGCTCATGGGGCGATTGTTATGGGTATCTGCTGGTGGCCACGGGACGCGCGGAAGTCATGGTGGACGGCGTCCTCGGAATCTGGGACGCTACGCCCTTTCTTCCCATCATCGAGGAAGCAGGTGGGATGTTCACGGACTGGCACGGAGCGCGGACCGCGTCCGGCGGCAGCGCCGTCGCGAGCAATCGCGCCCTGGCTGATGGCGTACGCGATATCTTGAATTCCCTGGACCATGAACGCTCGGAGGAGCGGCATGTTTGACCTGTCGCAGCTGGATTTCGCAAAGGGCGAGGGGTTGATCACCGTTGTCACGCAGGACGCATCGAACGGTCAGGTGCTCATGGTGGCACACGCGGACCGTCGCGCCGTGGAGCGCACCCTGGCGAGCGGAGAGATGCACTACTTCTCCCGGGAGCGCGGCCCCTGGCACAAAGGCGCCACGAGCGGCAACACGCAGCGCGTGGTCTCACTGGCGTGCGATTGCGATGGCGACACGCTGCTGGCGCGCGTGATTCCCGCGGGTCCCGCGTGTCATACCGGATCGATGTCCTGCTTCGTGGGGCCGGATGCCGGCGATGCGCTCTTCGCGCTCGACGCCACGATCGCGGGCCGCGCCGCGGATGCCATCGTGCACACGACGCCGGCGCCGGCCGGCGCTGATGACCCGAGCTACACGCGGCGCCTGCTCGAGGATCGCAACCTGCGCCTCAAGAAGCTGGGCGAAGAAGCCGCGGAGCTCGTGGCCGCGTGTGCCGACAACGATCTGCGTCGTGCCACGGAGGAAGTGGCCGACCTCGTGTATCATGCGCTCGTGGCCCTGCGTGCGGCGGGCGGATCGTTGGCGGATGTGCAGCGTGTGCTTGCGGGACGCGCGACACCGGCCGCCCCCATGCCGGCCGTCCCGGCAGAAAAGAGCTGAACGCGGGCGCGAGGTGACTTCGCTCCGCTCCGGCCCCGCCGTTGAATCGCTCCGGGCGATGCTCGATCCGGCACGCTTGCGCACGTCAATTCCGCTCGCGCCGTACACCACGTTTCGTATCGGCGGCCCTGCTGATCTCTTCTACGAGCCAGAGTCCGCCGATGACCTGGCGAATGCCGTGACGGCCGCACGCACGATGGGCATTCCGTGGTTCGTACTTGGACTCGGCGCGAACATTCTCGTCGGAGATCGTGGCTTTCGCGGCCTCGTCATTCACAACGTGTCATCGCACGTCGCGTGGCACGAGAACGGTCGCGTTCGCGCCGAGAGCGGCGTCATCATGCGCGACCTCATTCCGGATGCGGTCAATCGCGGGTGGTCCGGACTGGAACACTACGTGGGAATCCCGAGCACGGTGGGTGGCGCCGTCTGGCAGAATCTGCACTTTCTCTCACCCGCGCCCGAGCGGGAACGCACGATGTTCATCGCGGAAGTGTTCGAGTCGTGCGACATTCTGAGCGAGGAAGGGGAGCGGCGCACGGTGGACGCCGATTACGTGCACTTCGGCTATGACGACAGCGTCTTTCATCACCGCTCCGATGTCGTGCTCGCCGCGACGTTCCAGCTCCAGCGCAGTGACCCCGCCATCATGCACCGGATCATGCAGGAGAATCTGAGCTGGCGCGGCTCACGCCATCCGTGGCTCGAATGGCACCCGAGCGCGGGCTCGATCTTCAAGAAGATCGAGGGTGTGGGTGCGGGCCGGCTCGTGGACCAGTGCGGACTCAAGGGCTTCCGCCACGGTGATGCGCAAATCTCCTACATACACGCGAACATCATGGTGAACCTCGGCCACGCGACGGCAACGGACGTGCGCGAGCTCATCGCCATTGCGCAGCGTGCCGTCCGGGAGAAATTCGGCTATCAGCTCGAACCGGAAATCGGGTTCATCGGGGAATTCGCCTGACAGGAGGGAGTGGGCAAACGGCAGCCCCATGTTTTCACCGCCCGGTGCGCATTCTCCGGGCTGATCCTCATTCCCCAGTTGTCATTCCTTCCCAGAGCGCGAATGCCTCATCCAGCTCCCGCCGCGCCGTATCGAGTTCGGCGCCAAGCAAGAGCGCGCGCGTCATGCCGTCAGGCGTCGTGTACAGATCCGGATCTTCGAGTGCTTTCGTGAGCGCCGCGACGCGCGCGTCGAGCTGCTCGACCCCCGCCTCCGCTTCCTCCAGCGCGCGGTGTCGTGCCCGGGCGCCGGCGCGATCCGGCCGCTGCATGCCGCGACCCGAGCGCGTCGTGCGCCGCTCCTGCACGCGGCGCCGATCTTCTTCCTCCGCGGCGGTCACCGCCGCCGCGTGCGCGCGTTCCACGCTGGCGATCTCCCAGTCCGCAAAGCTTCCGGCGAAATCCGTGATCCGCCCGTCGTGCAGCACCCACACGCGTGTGACCAGCGCCCGCAGCAGCGCCCGGTCGTGACTCACGAGGATCGTGGTCCCATCATAGCGTTCCAGTGCGTCCTCCAGCGCTTCGATACTCTCCACGTCGAGATGATTCGTGGGCTCGTCCAGCAGCAGCAGATTGGCCCGCGCCAGCATGATCATGGCGAGCGCCACGCGCGCGCGCTCCCCGCCGGAAAGTGTCGCCGCATTCCGCTGCACGGCATCGTCCGTAAAGCCGAAACGCGCGAGATGGCCCAGGATCGCGCCGCGTCCCCACATGGGGCGCAGGTCGCCGATAATGTCGTACAGCGACCGATCCACGGGTACCTGCGACAAATCCTGCTCGTAGTACGCCGGCACGACCGACCCGCCCGTGCGCAGCGCACCGGCCGCCAGCTCCCGTTCACCCATGAGCGCGCGCAGCAGCGTGGATTTGCCCGCGCCGTTCGGGCCAATAAGACCCACGACGTCGCCCCGCTGCACCGTTGCGGTGAAGTCCGTGATGAGCAAGCGGCCATCCACGCCGAGTCGCACGCCGTCCGCCACAACTACCTGGTTGCCGCCGCGTTCACCGGCTTCGAGTCGCAGCACCATCGCGTCGTCCTCGTTCGGCAGCGCACTCAGGCGCGGCAACCGTTCCAGTCGCTTGCGCCGCCCCTTCGCCTGGCGGCTGTTCTGCCCGGCGATGTTCCGGCGGATATAGTCTTCCTCGCGCGCAATGGTCTTCCGCTGCTGTTCGAAGCTGCGTTGTTGCGCCAGCTGCCGTTCTGCATGCTGTTGCACGAAGGCGGAGTAGGTTCCGGTATACGGCGTCGCCGTCGCAGCCTCGAAATGCAGTACATGATCCACCACGTTCTCCAGAAAGGCACGATCGTGGCTCACCAGCAGGACCGTCTCGCCGCAGTCGCGCAAGTACTGCTCCAGCCACGCCGTCGTCTCCAGGTCCAGATGGTTCGTGGGCTCGTCGAGCAGCAGCACGTCGGCGGGCGCCACAAGCTGACGGGCGAGCCCCACACGCCCGCGCTCACCACCGCTCAGTTGCTCGAGCGGGCGCGTACGACTCTCTACCGGATCGAAGCCGAGTCCGTGAAGCACGGCGTCCACGCGCGGCGCGAACGTATAGCCGCCCTCCCGCTCGAAGCGTTCGAGATCCTGCGCATAGCGATTCAGATCCCGCTCCGTGGCACGCTCGCTCAACTCGCCGAGTCGTACCGCCTGGGCGCTGAGCGATTCCTCCAGCTCGAGCAGCTCCGCGAACTGCCCTGCAGCCGCTTCCCAGACCGTCACCGCACCGGCGAAATCACGCGACTGCTCGAGCAGCACCGTGCGCAGCCCGGGCTGTCGCGCGATCACGCCCGCCGTCGGCATCATCTCGCCCGTGATCAGATGGAAGAGCGTGGTCTTGCCGATACCGTTCCGGCCGACAATGCCCCAGCGCTCGCCTGCGGCGACCGTGAACGTGATGTCGCGAAAGAGCGTCGTCGCGCCGAATTCCACGGTGGCACCCGAAACGGAGATTTGTGTCACGACTGGACCCGCGCCACCGGGCCTGAATGCGTCGCCGTCACGTGCCCGCCAGCCAGGATTGCCATTCGGCTTCCGCTCCGCCAATGCTCAGCCGGGTCTGCTGGCGTACGAGAGGCATTCGGAGCAGCAGGGGTTCATCCACGAGCCGTTCGAGCCACCACTCGTCCGAGCGCCCGGCAGAGCGGAGCCCAAGGTCGGCATAGCGCCGGGACTCGGTGTCGACGAGCGCGGCTACACCGAAGCGCTGCGCGAAACGCGTGAGCTCACCACGCGACGCGGCGCGTTCATTGAGGTCCACGAAATGCGTTTTGATGCGGCGTTCGGCGAAGAAGCGGAGCGCCTTGCGTGTCTCCGGACTCTTTCGCGTGCCGAAAATCTGGACTTCCATGCGTACATCGATCGGGATGAAATTCGGAGGTGTCCCAAATCTATCGGATCACATGCCGGGCGGCATTGCGCCGCCCGCGCCGCTCGTGACACATCGGTATCGCGCCGCATGGTGGATCCCGGGCGCGCATGCGCGCACCCTCTGGGGCAAGGTGGTTCGGCGACCATGCAACGCTGTGACGCGCACCGAACGGTGGGAGACCCCCGATGGCGACTTCCTCGAGCTCGAGCGACTCGACGCACCAGATGACCGCCCGCGATTGATCATCCTGCACGGACTCGAAGGATCGCCGCGTTCGCATTACGCGCGTGGGCTGCTGCACGAGGCCGCACGCCGCGGCTGGGCGGCGGATGTCCTGATCTTTCGTTCGTGCGGTGTCGAGTTGAATCGCCTGGCACAGTGCTATCACTCGGGCGACACGCGCGATCTGGACTTCGTCGTGCAGTCGCTGAGCAGCGCGCAGCCGACTCGGCCTATCGTACTCGCGGGCGTGTCATTGGGCGGCAATGTCCTGCTCAGGTGGTTGGGCGAGCGCGGTTCCAGCATTCCGTCGCAGGTGAAGGCGGCCGCGGCTGTCTCGGTTCCCTATGATCTTGCGCGCAGTTCCCGGCGGGTGGGACACGGCTTCTCGCGCGTCTACCAGGCGTATTTTCTCCGTTCGCTCAGAGCGAAAGCGCGCGCCAAGGAGCGGCGTTTCCCCGATGCTGTGCGCTGCGACGCCATCGCTCGCGCGCGCTCGCTCTATGATTTCGATGATGGCGTGACTGCGCCGCTGCATGGCTTCCGCGATGCGGCCGATTATTATGGGCAGTGCAGCGCGATCCGATTCATCGCCGGCATTCGCGTTCCCACGCTGCTCCTGAGCGCACGCGATGATCCCTTTCTGCCAAGCGATGTGCTCGACGACGTCTTCCGCATCGCGCGCGGTAATCCTCAATTGCACACCGAATTTGTGAAACGGGGCGGACATGTCGGGTTCATCAGCGGCCAAGTGCCGTGGCGTCCGTTTTACTACGCTGAGTGGCGCGCCGCAGAATTCGTGAATACGGTGATTAGCGCGCAAACGGCGCGATAATGGCTATATAATGTCTTTTTATTGTCCTTATAATGACCGTTACTGGCGCTAGAGTGGCCGACCACGAACGGAGCGCCGCAACAGCGCGAACCGCCGCACAGGTCGCCCTGGACTATCGAGACCGTGCCGCACGACTGGGCACGACGCTCGACGACCTTCGCCAGCGAAGCAGCACGATCGGCCTGCTCCGACTCGCGACGTTCTTCCTGGTGCTTGCGGCACTCATCTGGCTCGTCGCTGTAAAAGGGCGCTCGCCACTCGCGGCAGAAGTCGTCGCAGTCATCTCCGCCCTGTCTTTCGCCATCCTGGTGACTGTGCATAGCCGACTGCGTCGGCGCGAAGAGCGGCTCGCCACCATACAGGAATGTCTGCTGCGAGGCGAACGCCGTGTGAATCGTGACTGGCAGAAACTCCCCGATGTGCCAGCGCCCCCCGGGGCTGGTGCACACCCCTACGCCGAAGACTTGGGCATTGTTGGTCACGCGTCACTGTCGCAACTCCTTGACGTAACTACTGCGGCGCCTGGACGCACTTCGGTCATGGCCTGGCTCCTCGAACCGTCCGCGCCAGTAAGCGAGGTCCAGGAGCGACAGACTGCCGCGCTGGAGCTTGTCGCTCACGACGCGCTGCGTGAGCAACTCGGCGCACTCGCCATACTGTCCGGTGGGACCCGTGCGGAGACGCTGAAGCGCTTTCTGGAGTGGTGCGAGAGCCCGCCGTGGCTCCTTTCCCATGCACCGTTCCTCTGGGCCACTCGGCTCCTTACCGCCGCCACGATCATCACCGGAATGCTGGAACTGTTCGCTGTGATCACGACGCCGATCTGGCTCGCCACTGCGACGGCCGGGCTCCTGCTGATGGCCTCGCAACGGAAGAACCTCGGCGAGAGCGCCCGCGTTGCTGGCTTCCGGGCCGCCGCGCCACGCGCTCAGGCAGAAATGCTGCGGCTGCTCGCTGCCGAATCGTTCAACGCGCCGCTACTGCGCCGCCTGCAGGCGCGGATCAACGCGGGCGGCGGCGCTGGCGAACAGCTCGCCGTACTCGAGCACCGTCTCTCCTGGGCCGAGGTCCGCTATTCGCCCCTGCTGTACGCCGTGCTGCAATGGCTCTTCCAATGGGACGTGCACGTCGTGGAGCGGCTGGAGCGCTGGCGTCGCGACGCGGGACGTCACGCGCGGGACTGGCTCGTCGCACTGGGTGAAGCGGAAGCGCTGGCCGCGTTCGCCACACTCGCGCACGACAACCCTGGCTGGGTCTTCCCGGAGATCACGGAGCAGACAACACCGATCATCGTCGCGCGAGATCTGGCGCACCCGTTGCTCACCGAATCGGAGCGCGTCGCCAACAACGTGACAATCGGCCCTCCGGAGACATTCCTGCTCGTCACCGGATCGAACATGTCCGGCAAGAGCACGTTGCTGCGCAGCATCGGCGCCAATGTGGTGCTCGCGGGCGCCGGCGCACCGGTCTGCGCGAGCGCGTTTGTCGCTCCATTGCTTGCCGTCCGCACGAGCATCCGCATTTCCGACTCGCTCGAGAGCGGGATTTCACTTTTCATGGCCGAGTTGCGCCGTCTCAAGACCATCGTGGATGACGCACGCGCACTGCCGAATGGCCATCCCGTGCTCTATCTGCTCGACGAAATTCTGCATGGCACCAATACCGCCGAACGGCGCATCGCCGCACGCATCGTCATCGGCCACCTGTTGCGCGCCGGTGCCATCGGCGCCGTCACCACGCACGATCTGTCTCTCGCCAGCGATGAGGACCTCCGTGGCGCCGCACAGACCGTGCATTTCACCGAGCACTTCGATCGCGACAGCAGCGGGCGGTCCGTCATGCGCTTCGACTATCGGCTTCGCTCCGGACTGGCGACGTCGGTCAATGCGCTGGCCTTGCTGGAAATGGTCGGACTGGGCGATGAACCGGAGCGGCCGCCAGTGAGGTGATTCGCCTCCCTGGCGTTGGTCGTAGGCCGAGTCCCTATCGCGCTCCGCCCGCATTTCGTATACAATCCCGATACCCTCCTGCTCTCGCATGCGCATTCTCTTTCTCGCCTGTTTCGCTCTCGGACTTGCCGTCGGCGTGATCAGCATGATCGTCGGCATCGATCGTGATCGCCGCCACGGTCGCTGGATCAAGTATCTGAATCTGCCGACGGCCGGCGCCGTCGCCGCCGTGTTCGGCGTCGTGGGCTATCCGCTCGCCAAGTACAGCCACCTCGGATCGTGGACCATGATCGGAATTGCCGCGGCCGCGGCCGCGGCCGCGGCGGTGGGCACCGTGGCGCTGATCGCGGGCTGGGCGGTGCCGGCCGCGGAGCGCGAAGTGGAGGATGAGCGCTACCGCCTGCAGGGACACCCGGGCCGGGTGTCACGGGCCATTCAGCCTGGCCAACCTGGAGAGATCACCTACGACTTCGAAGGACAGCACCATACGGTCCGCGCTAGCGGCCTGGACGATTCGCCCATTGCGGTGGGAGCGGAGGTCGTGATCGATCGGGTGGAAAATGGGGTGGCCTACGTGGAGCTCTGGAGCACGATCGCCCAACAGCTCAAGCTACCGACCTGACTTTCCCCCAGCCGCTCCCTCCGGCGCGACTCTTGCGCCGTGTGAATCGGGGCCTGTGGTGCGTTGCCCGAGAGGTGCACCATGTCCGATGCGACGCTGTTCGCGATCGTTTTTGTGGCCTTTGTCGTTGTGCGTCTCATCGTGGCGACAATGTTCTTCTATTTTGTGCTCCCCGAAGGGGATCGCTGTCCCAACTGTGACGCGCCAACGATACGAGTCCGCTCGAAGGGGTGGAACTTGCTCATGCCCTGGTTCCGGACGAGCTGGTGCTACGACTGCCACTGGGAGGGACTCCTGCGCCATGGATCCCTCACACCAGAACCGGACGCGGTAGGGGAGCCGCGTCATGATCACGTGAAGTAGCCGGATTGCACGGAGGGACCACCGCGTGTGGCGCGAGCTGGTGATCGCGACTCCTTCGCGCCAGGCGCTATCCCTCTCTCTCCTGCACATACAGCTGGCACCACTCGGGCCAGTTCCCGCTCAACTCGAAGAAATCGTCGAAGTACGTGAGGCCAAGTCCCTCGAGCTGCGCGGTGAGGTCACCGAATGCGTCAGGGTCATGGAGCGGCCCAACGGCAATCAGCTCGCCCTCCACCCGGAATTCGGCATCGGTAAGATTGTAGCGGGAATCGAGCTGGGCGCGCACCAGACCCGCGCGCTCGAACGCGCTCTTGCGGATCAACATCGTGGGCGCATCAGGTGGAATCGCGAGCGGCATGACAGGAAGCTGTCGTGACACGTCGGCGTTGTCCACTGCACGGCGCTCTCTCCGGTCCCCTGTTAACTTTGCGGGATGTCCGATACTCGCGCCGGACCGCGCACGGAATTCGACTTCGACGTCATCGTCGTCGGGGCGGGACACGCTGGCACTGAGGCCGCTGTCGCGGCCGCACGGGCCGGCGCCCGCGTCGGCCTCATCACGAGCGCGCTCGAAACGATCGGACAGATGTCGTGCAATCCCGCCATCGGCGGCGTCGCCAAGGGAACGGTGGCGCGCGAAGTGGACGCGCTGGGCGGTATCATGGGACGCGCGACCGATCGTGCCACACTGCAGTTCCGCATGCTCAACCGCGGCAAGGGACCGGCGGTGTGGGCGCCCCGGGCGCAGTGTGATCGCGGGCTCTACCGTCGCGCGGTACGTTCACTGCTGGAGCAGCAGCCGGCGCTGCTCCCCATTCAAGGTACCGTTGCGCGCCTACTCTTCGATGGAGGCAGCTCCGCGGTGCACGGCGTGGAGACGCTGGAGGGCCGGCGCTTCGGCGCACGCGCCGTCGTGATCACGACCGGCACGTTTCTGCGCGGTCGGATGCACATTGGCACTGACACGCGCATTGCCGGCGGGCGGGCGGGCGATGCGCCGGCCATTCATCTCGCCGAGCAGCTCGATGCGCTGGGACTCGAGCGCGCCCGTTTCAAGACCGGCACACCGCCGCGCATCGATGGTCGATCGGTCAACTTCGCCGTGCTCGAACGCCAGGAGAGCGAGATCGACCAGTTCGACTTTTCCTGGTCGCACTTCTGGCCCACCCCTCGCGTGTCCAATGGCGTCGCTCGGCATCCGCCGCAGATGCCGTGCTGGATCACCTTCGCCGGATCCGACGTCAAGGCGATCATCGCGCAGAATCTCGATCGCTCGGCGCTCTATGGTGGTGCCATCGCGTCACGCGGTCCGCGCTACTGCCCGAGCGTCGAGGACAAGATCGTGAAGTTCCCCGATGTCGAGCGCCATCAGCTTTTCCTCGAGCCCGAGGGACGCGAGACGGCCGAACTGTACGTGAACGGACTTTCGACATCGCTGCCGGCGGAGGTGCAGCTCGACATGCTGCACGCTGTCCCCGGGCTCGAGCGGGCGCGCATGACGCGCGCGGGCTACGCCGTGGAGTATGACTACTATCCGCCTACGCAGCTCGACGCGACGCTGCAGTTGCGTGCCTTGCCCGGCGTATTCTTCGCGGGACAGATCAACGGAACGACCGGCTACGAGGAAGCCGCGGGGCAGGGCGTGATCGCCGGACTCAATGCGGCGCGGAGCGTGCGTGGGCAGCCTGGCGTCGTCCTCGGACGCGAGAGCTCGTACATCGGCGTGCTGGTGGACGATCTCGTGACGCGTGGGGTGGATGAGCCCTATCGCCTGTTCACATCGCGCTCGGAGTTCCGGCTCACCGTGCGTCAGGACAATGCGCTGCGCCGCCTGGCGCCCATCGGGCTGGCGCTGAAACTGTACACGGAGCCGGAGCAGGCATCCATCGCGGAGCGGCTCGATGCGGAAGAGCGAGCGGGTACGCTGGCCCGCGAGACGAGCGTGCGACCGGAGCATGTCGCGGCGCTGCTCGAGCGCGCCGGCAGTCCGCCCCTTCCTCATGCCGTGCGCATTGCTGACCTCGCGCGGCGCCAGGGCGTGACACTCGCGGAGTTGTTCGAGGCTGCCGGGGTGGGAACCGAGCTGCCGGTGGATGCGGTGACGACGACGGAGCTTGAACTCAAGTATGGCGGCTACTTCGAGCGGGAGCGGCTGCAGGCCGCGAAGATGCGACGCATGGGCGAGTTCGCGCTCGACAGCGCGCTGCCCTACGGCGAGATGCGTTCGCTGTCGTTCGAAGCACGGCAGAAGCTCGCGACGCTGCGTCCGGGTACGCTGGCGCAGGCATCGCGCATCCCTGGCGTGAGCCCCAGCGATCTGCAGAATCTCGTGCTGGAAATCGAAAAGCGCCGGCGGCTGGCGCACGAGAGCGTGACGCCGTCGATCGAGTAGACGCAGCGGTCTTCGCCGGGCCCGCCCGTGTTGCCTGAGCGGCGCGCGTTGGCACTTCGGCGGCGCGCCAGGGGTACCACCGCGCGTGCGCCACGATGGAAGCCGCGTGGCTCGCGACAATAGTTGCTTATTGATACTAAATAGGCAGGCCCTCTCTGGTCTCTGGAGATCACCATGCACATTCGGGTACTCACCATCGTGGCGCTGATGCTGTCCGCGCCGCTCGCCGCCCAGCAGTCGCCCGCACCTGCATCGCGCCCAGGGCCGCGCGCTGACATCGTCGCCACCGCGCAGGGGGAAGCGAAGGTCACGCCGGACCGGGCGATGATCTCCATCGGCGTGCAGACGCGCGCCACCACCGCAACTGCGGCCAGCGCCGAGAACACCCGGAAGCAACGGGCCGTCATTGATGCCATCCGGTCGCTCGGCGTCGCCGAGGCGCAGATCACGACGATGAATTACAGCGTGTCGCCAGAGCAGGTCTATGAGGCGAACAAGGCACCAAGAATCACCGGCTACACCGTGTCGAACTCCGTGCGCGTGGACGTGCACAAGATCGATCAGCTTGGCCCAATCATCGATGCCGCCCTCGCGAAGGGCGCCAACAACATCAATTCGCTCGATTTCTACTCGTCGAACGAGAGCGATGCCCGCCGGAGCGCACTGGCGTCAGCCATTGCGAGCGCGCGCGGCGACGCACAGGCCATGGCCCAGGCGGCCGGCGGCACGCTCGGTGACCTGATCGAAGCCAGTTCGTCCCCGGCCTATACCCCTCGGCCCCCCACGCCACTTCGCGCCATGGCGATGGACAAGGCCGAGCCAACGCCGATCAACCCCGGCGAGCAAACGATGACGGTAGCAGTGACGACCCGTTGGCGCTTCGTTCCTGCCTCAAAGTAGCGCTGAACTGGCTGAATAATGACGCTATGTTGTAGCAGTTTGATGTGAAAATGTGATTGTCGCCTTTGGAGGGCGAGTCCGTGGCGGCGGTAATGTTTCACGTGAAACAATTTCGGGTCGACTGGCCCTTGTTGCATCCCATTGTTTCACGTGAAACATGCATCAGACAATTGCGGCGACTAGCAACTGGCGCGCTTCGTCTATAAACTCAACGCACTTCCGCTCTCCCTCCCTTTCATCCCCTCCCACCCCAAGCGATTCCACGTGGCCAGGGTCATCGCCATAGCAAACCAGAAGGGCGGTGTCGGCAAGACGACCACCGCTGTCAATCTCGCCGCCAGCCTGGCCGTCGCGGAACGCCGAACGTTGCTCATTGACGGCGACCCGCAGGGAAACGCCACAAGCGGTGTCGGCATCGATGGTCGGGCGCTTGAGCGCACGGTGTATGACGCGCTGATCGGGAATGCGCCGATAGCAGACGTCGTCATTCGAGGCGTCCAGTTCGCACATTTGGATCTGGTGCCGGCTACACCAGACTTGGCGGGAGCGGAGATTGAGCTCATTGAGCATGATCGCCGGCAGCTCGCCATGCGAGATGCGATTGCACCGATTCGCGACCGCTACGACGTCGTTCTCATCGATTGCCCACCGTCTCTCGGTCTCATCACGATCAACATGCTCGCTGCCGCCGACGCGATTCTCATCCCGGTGCAGTGCGAGTACTACGCGCTCGAAGGGCTCTCCCAGCTGCTCAATACCGTGCACATGATTCAGCGCAGCGTGAATCCGGCGCTCGCGATAGACGGTGTACTGCTCACCATGTATGATGCGCGGCTCAATTTATCGCGGCAGGTCGCGGCGGATGCTCGGGAGTATTTCGGGCCGAAGGTCTTCAACGCCGTCGTGCCCCGGAATGTCCGCCTTGCGGAAGCGCCGAGTTTCGGCAAACCGATCATTTTTTACGACGTGTCGTCGGCCGGCGCGCAAGCTTACATGCATGTCGCGCGGGAGCTGCTGGAACGACTCGAGCGCTCCAGTGACGTTGAGGTCCCACCGCTCGTCCACTCGGAGCCAGCGCATGATGCCTGACGGCCTTCGGACGCCCTTGCCTCGTGGTGTCTTTGCACACGTTTCCACAATATGTCTCCCGAGCAATGCCCACTGACAAGCCACGCCGGCTTGGCCGCGGGCTGGAAGCATTGCTCGCAACCAGGCCGGCACCCGCCGAGCGGTCCACGGGAGAAGTCGGAACAGGTTCTGGACACGAATCCGTTCAGCGAATCCCGATCGCCGAGATCCGTCCCAACCCGTATCAGCCGCGCAAGGAGTTCCGCGCAGAAGAGCTGGCGGAGCTCGAGTCCAGCCTCAAGGAGAGCGGGCTACTGCAGCCGATATCCGTTCGGCCAGTTCCGCAAGGGCCAGGATTCGAGCTCATAGCAGGGGAGCGGCGCCTCCGTGCTGCCACACGATTGGGGTGGAAGGACATTCCCGCCGTGGTGCGTGATATCGACGATCGAGCGTTGCTGACCTTGGCGCTCGTGGAGAACCTGCAGCGCGCGGACCTCAATCCCATGGAGGAGGCGCACGGGTATCAGCGCTTGCAGACGGACTTCTCGCTTACGCAGCAGCAGGTAGCCGAGGTCGTCGGAAAGGAACGGTCAACAATAGCTAACATATTGCGGTTGCTTAACTTGCCTGTTACCGTCCAACAACTGGTACAGGCTGGACAGATCACGCTGGGGCATGCGCGCGCCCTCCTGACGTTGGGCGACGAGGGCGTGATCGTCACCATGGCGCAAGACATCGTGGTGAAGGGGTTGTCGGTGCGCGAGGTGGAGCAACGGGTTCGCATTCAGGCGCCAGCGATGGAAAAGCGTCGCAAGGCGCCTTCGGAGCAGTCCGCCAGCAAGGGATCGGCCGAGACCAAACGCATTGCGGATGAGCTGCGACGTTACCTCCAGACTGACGTCTCCATTTCCGTGACATCCAAGGACCGCGGCAACATCCAGATCGCGTTCTACTCCAGCGATGATCTCGAGCGACTCCTCGACGTCATACTCGGCGCGCGCCGCGAGCGGCTGTAATGAGACGCTCTGGAAATGCGGCGCCGGAGCGCGGCTACGGTAATATCTACACGCCGCATGCCGGTTCCATGATAATTCATGTGCAGCGCGAAGGAGGCTTGGCGAACCGTACGTTCGTGCTGTCGCGTCGCCAGGTACGGTTCTTCCGGCGCGGGATGTATGTGTTGGGCGGTCTTTTCACTGTCGTGATACTGAGCTGGCTCTATCTGGCCACTCAGGCGGCGCGCGTTCCGTTTCTCACGCAGCGGCTGCAGACCTATCAGCATGACGCCCGTCGTCTCGACACCCTCCAGACGGCGCTCGATCACCTCGAAGGTCGCTTTCAACAAGTCCAGAAGATGCTCGGAGCTGGTCCGGCGCAGTCCGCTGCCGCAAGCAAAGCCGCGGCAGGGGTGGATACGGCCGCCGGCACCATCCCCGACCACTGGCCGCTTCCTGTCGCCGGCGAACTGCTCGGCAACGGCGACATTCGCGCAGATGCCACCCCATCGGCGCTCGACATCGCGGTGCCGGCGGGTACGCAGGTGCGTGTGGCGGGATCCGGTGTCGTGGCCGATGTGGCGAATGACGTCGGAGGGGGGAGAGTCGTCAGAGTAACGCACGCGGACGGCTTCGTCAGCATCTACTCGAATCTGACCGACGTCCGCGTCATCAAGGGAAGCCGCGTACCTGCGGGCACAGTCATCGGACTCACCGGTGGACCAACCGGCAGCCTCCCTGCGCACCTGCGATTCGAAGTTCGCCGTGGTGGGGCCACGGTGAATCCCACCACTCTCATGAAAGAAGGACCGGCACATGGCGATCTTCAACAGTAAGGACTCCAAGTTCCCGGATGAGCCGAGGAGCTCCGCACAGGCGGGCAGCAACGCGCTCTCCATCATTGCCCCGGGTACCAAGATTGACGGCGACATCGAGACCGATGGCGTGATCCGCATCGAGGGTCGCGTCGAGGGATCCATTCGCGCGGCGCGCCAGGTGCTCGTGGGGCGACAGGGCTCTGTGACCGGCGACATCACCACCCGCGAGGCGGTGATTGGCGGTCGTGTGGAAGGGAGCATCAACGCCGCCGACCGACTCGAGGTGCAGAGCACGTCGATGATTTCGGGTGACATCAACACGCGCGCGATCGCGGTGATCGAAGGTGGCACGATCAACGGAACCGTTCACATCAGTGATGCGCGCGACGCCGACGCTCCTCGGCTTCGTGATTCTGGCGAGCATGGCACCGAGGACGCTATTCCGCACCTCGCTGCCGCTGGTTGATCCGACAGGGGCAGCCCAAGGGGCAGCCCATAGGGCTGCCCCTCGTTTCGAGAGGCATTATAGTTACGCGAGGCGGTGGCCGAGAGAGTATCGGCGCCGCCTCTCACTTTTCAACAATCTTGTATCTCACCTGGCTCTAACGGGTTAGAGCTGTTCTGCACACGATTGTGCGTTCAGTATCCACCGTTATCAACATTATCCCCACCAATGGCAACGATCGCCGACATCGCACGGAACCTCGACGCGCTCCTGCGCACTGCCGAAATCCCCGACTACGCCAACGCACTGAACGGCGTCCAGGTGGAGACGGCTGACGAGATCGTGAAGGTCGCCGCCGCCGTCGATGTACGCGAGCGAACGATTCAGGGTGCAGTGGACTCGGGCGCCAACCTGCTGCTCGCACATCACGGGCTCTTCTGGGGCGGCGTACAACCACTGCGCGGTCCGTACCTGCGCCGCATTCGCGCGCTGCTCAATGGGCGCATCGCGCTCTACTCCTCGCATCTGCCGCTGGACGCGCACCCCGAGCTCGGCAACAATGCACTGCTTGCGCGCGCGCTCGATCTCACGCCGCAGGGTGGATTCGCCCGGCACAAGACAACCGAGATCGGCGTCATGGGAACCACGACGCTGTCCACACTGGAATTGCTCGAGCGCGTGACGTCTCTCGCAGCACAACACGGCGGCGCGGTGCGCAGCAGCACAATCGCGGCCGGGCGCATCACGCGCGGCTGGGGAATCTGTACCGGAGCCGGC
>Ga0134125_10003353_pt1 | contig 18583 bp, 12 predicted proteins | sample KB31751_FD_96464 | JGI IMG/M metagenome (GOLD analysis project Ga0134125, IMG submission 96464) | Terrestrial soil microbial communities with excess Nitrogen fertilizer from Kellogg Biological Station, Michigan, USA - KB3-175-1 | ecosystem: Environmental > Terrestrial > Soil > Unclassified ... | reverse complement strand
TGCTCATCGCCAGGGCGCCGGAGACAAAGGCGCAAGGTTCACGCTGACGTCCGCAATCGGCGACAATGGCGGGGTCATGACTCCCGCCATTTCCCGCATCGAATCCGCCGCCTCGCCCTGGCAGTTTTCCGTGGCGCCGATGATGGAACGGGAGGAAAGTTTTTAACTTTCATTTAGTTACGGCGTCTCGTGTGCAAATTATGTGCACTGATTTGCACACGTCACCACAACCCGATCGTCTTCCATGGGATCGTGTGCCGTCGATGCGGCTCGGTCTTACCGGGTGGACACGGAAAATCGGGACTTGGGGATCTGGCCGTTACTGCCTGCCTGTCAAGATCGCCTGTTCGCACAATTTCGAATGCATAAGCATGCGGTCCGGAACGAAGGCCTGATACATGTCCTTCGGACATGCGCGGGGTAGGACGTTGAGCGTGCATTGAGGCGTGGGTCGTTCAAGCGCATCAGGGACATCGCGCCAACGGAATGGGCGATTACTTCGCCAAATACGTCGATAATTCATTCGAACCGTTAGAGGAAGAACGAGTCACTCATGGCTGACGACGAGAGCAAAACATGTCTTGAGCCGATCGTGGCTATAGATAAAGTGCGTGCCTCGAAGGCCGGACATGCCTTCCACGAAGCCTGGGCGGCACGATCCGCGCTGGAGCTTCTCTTGCCGTCGACCAGTTTAGTGGCGATCACACTCGAAGGATTCGACGAGGCTGATGAAAGCGAACTTGGGACAGGCGCGGTTGAAGTTGCAGATCTTGTCCGCTATCACGGGGGCAGTGATGTAGGCCGAGCGGCCCGGGTCGAGATCGTGCAGTTCAAGTACTCGATTGCCAGTGCCACCGTTTCCGTTCGTGCGGCCGATCTCGCCAAAACCTTGAGGAAATTTGCTGACGCTGATGCTCAACTACGTATTCGGCATGGCGGCGAACTGGTCGGGCGGGTTGTGCGCTATGACTTTGCAACCAACCGTCCGATCAATGCCAATCTTATTGCTGCTATTGCTGCGTCAATAGACGACGCCAGCGTTACCGGGGACATCGCCAAGCAGAAGGAGCAGATCTCGGAGACTCTGAAAGACTATCCGCATCCTCATGCCGACCTGCTTCGCCGTTTGTCTCTTTCAGGTGGGAGTGGATCGCTTGAACAGGCGGATCGTGCTGTCGGTCAGATCCTCGCGTCGTGGAGCGAGACCAGCGACCCGGAATCCGAAAAGCGACTCCTGAAGCTGCGCAATCTTGTACGCATCAAGGCAGGCCCTGCTGGCAGTGGCGACAATCGCATTGATCGTGTCGCCGTATTGGCCGAACTGGGAGTCGATCATGAAGATCGCCTCTATCCGACACCGGATGCCTTCCCGCCTGTTGAGTATCTGATTGAGCGCCCCATTGCCGATCAGGTTACGGCGTTGGCCCGAGCTGACGGTGCTCCCCTCATTGTCCACGGCGCTGGTGGCATGGGTAAGACCGTACTCATGCAAAGCATTGCAGAGCGGATGCGTCCGCTCGGCCAAGTGGTGATTTTCGATGGGTTTGGTGCTGGCCGTTGGCGTGATCTTGCTGACGGACGCCACCGACCTGAGCGTACACTCGTTCATATCGCGAATTTGCTCGCCGGTCGGGGGCTTTGCGACATCCTCCTCCCGATCTCCGACATTACAAGTTTGCTGCGCGGTTTCCGCCAACGGCTTGCTCAAGCTGTCGTCACCGTACGTCAGGGCGATCAAACGGCTAACGTCGTACTGCTCCTTGACGCGATCGATCATGCTGCTATTTCTGCGGATGAGAACGGCACGCAATCGTTCGCGCATGTCCTATTGCGCAGTCTCTCCGTCGATCCTATAGAAGGAGCAATCATTGTCGCTTCCTGCCGTACAGAACGGCTGCAACAAGCGGTAGGAGAGTCTGAGCATCGGAGTTTCGAGATTCCGCCCTTCACCTCCGACGAGGCAAGGAGGCTGATCTTGGCGCGCGATGCCAGCGCCAACGGAGCAGAGATCGCAGCACTGGAAATGCGTTCTGGGCGAAATCCGCGTTGTCTCGACACATTGTTGGCAGACGGTAGACCTTACGATCCTGTATCGGTTCCAGACACCCAGGAGGCTGCAGACGCTGACGTGCTCGATGGTTTACTTCGCAGACGTCTAGAGAATGCGCGACGGGCGGCGCGGAGCAAAGGGACGAGCGACACGGATATCGATCTCCTCTTGACCGGGCTTGCGCTGTTGCCGCCTCCCGTACCACTTGATGAGCTTGCGGCCGCACATGGCATCGCTTTGGCGCAGGTCGAGAGCTTCGCGGCGGACTTGGCACCACTTCTCGAGCGGACAGCCTATGGTCTGATGTTTCGGGACGAACCCACGGAAACATTGATTCGGGGCGTCAGCGGAAGCGATCTTCCAAATCGCGAGCGTGTCGTCGCCACACTCGTCGAGCGGCAGTCAGAATCGAACTATGCAGCGCGAGCACTTCCCGCACTACTGACATCGCTGCGGCGGACCGATCAATTGGTCGCTCTGGCTTTCGACGACCGAGTCCCACCGGATGCCTCCAAGGTCAGTCAGCGGGATATCAGGTTGGCGCGCATCACGGCAGCTCTTGAAGTATGCGCAAAATCTGGTCGTCGCGATGATTTGCTGAGGCTGCTACTGGAGGCATCTCTGGTTGCTGCAGGTCATGAGCGATCAGACCGCTTCCTCTATGAATTTCCAGATCTCGCTGCTGTCGCGGGAGACGCTGAAGCATTGAGACGACTTTTCTCGACCAAGGCAGGATGGCCTGGTGGACGTCATTCTGCCCTGGCGCTCGCTTATTCTTTCGTTGGAGATACGGGAGAGGCACGTCGCAACGCCAGGCGGGCAATCGATTGGCACAATTGGTCCGCATCGAACAAGACTCGCTCCAAGTTCAAGCCCGACAAGGCATCCGCCAGGTGGGACGAAGTGGGTTTTGCCTATGTCGAGATGCTGGTAGGAAACGACATACGTGTTTCGGAATTCTTCGCCAGGAGAAGCGACGGTGACGCCTACGCGAAATTCCATGACCTGTTTGACTTGTTTGAGCGGCACAAGGCCAGCCATAACCCGCCTTCATATGACCTGGTTCGGCGTTTGCTGCGCTGCCGTTCGAAATCGCGCGCCTTATGGGCAGCGGCGCTGCATTTCTCCAAACTTGAGCCAGATAACGATCGAAACTTCATTCGCCGCTTGGCGGCTTCTGATGCAGTGTCCGAGAAATCGAACACGCTACCGACTGCAAACCTCGCCGCTGCGGCACGCGCCATTGATCTTGGCCTGATCACGGAGGCCCGGGCCATTGTTGCCTCCGCAGCGATCCTTCCGGCAAGTATTTACAATTACACGAGCTATTGGGCCGAAGATCGTGACGCCAACATTGCGGTCGTTGCGGCAGGTATACAGGCTGCGCTCTCCGGAAAGCCCATTTCCGTATTGGACCTCGCGCCCCCTGAACTGCTCGCACTGGTAAGCCCCAGTATCCGTGCACGCGGACCCAAGGCTTTCGCCAAGGCGCTTGGCGAAAAGCTAGCCGACCCACATCGTTCTAACGGCACGCCCAGAAAGCGGCGGCGAAAAACGTCACTGGACTATGAACGGCGCTCGGACTACCAAAGAGCGTTGACCGAACGGATAAAACCACTGATCCCTTACGCGCAAGCAGTGGCCGACATCATCCGGCCGCCGCGCGGGCGCACCAGGAAGAACGTGCTCGACGCAGCGATTGACCACCTCGAGCGTGATGTCGAACAAGCGTCCGATTACCCTTATCGGGATGGCAAGTCCTATCGCGCGCGTACGGGGTTCCGCGCGCTGTTCTGGATAGCCGACGCGCTCGGCGCCATTGACCGTGTCATTGGGAGCCGCCTTGTCGGTTGGGCGATGGCCGCGCCAGGTCTATATGCGCCTCAGCTGACCGCCATCGTTGTCCGGCTGTCGCGTATAGACGAATGCCATGATGCTGCGCTGAAGCTGGCAAGCCATGTCGAGAAGCTGATCCTGCTTGATACCGACATCAGTAGCCGTGTTTCCGCCTATGGGGCGCTTGCGCGAGCAGTGTGGCGGGTCTCAACGAATGAATCCGCGGCCTTCTTCCGCCGAACGCTCGATCTCGCCGACGCGATCGGATCCGATGATTTCGACCGTACCAATCACCTTCTCGAACTCACCAGTCATTATGCCGGACCAGAGCTATCCGCATCGGCAGGTCACAATCTGGCACGGATCCTGGAACTCAATCAATCGGAGGACAACAAGTTTCCCTGGACCGAATATGCCCAGACGATGGTACCGGTCACTGGTTTCGGCACTCTAGCTATGGTCGCTCGACTTGATGATCGCGATAAGGCTGACCTCGGCCTGTCCCTGGGGCCTACGCTCACTACGTTGGTCACATCGGGCAAACTGCAAGCCGATCTGGCCTGTTGCCTCTTCGGTTTGGCCGCACCTGTCGAGACCTGGACTTGGCGAATAACCAATTTCGTCGAAACTGTTGCGGGAAACCTCGCGCCCGATCAGCGCGAGTGGCTCTTCGAACGGATGCTGGTCGAGATCGATCGCGACGACCAGCTTTCGCCACTGCGTGAAACCATAGAGAGGCTGTTGGAGCTGGCACGGTCCTATCTATCGGAGACATCGCCGGCGCTGGCTCGCATCGTGGCGCTTGCGAATCGACGCGGACCCGTGGATCACGCATCGTCCGTTTCCATGGATGAACGGATACCGCCGTCCTATGAGGTCGACCTTGCTGATCCTGAAGCAATCGATCGCACTATCTTGGCTGAAGAGATCGGGCCGTCGGGTCGACGCTGGCCGCAGCGGAGGATTGCCGACCTGGCTCTGGGTGCCACGACACCAGCCAAACGTCTTGCTTTTGTGGCGGCGGTCGTTAATGCCAATGCTGCAAGCCTCGCGGACAAGCTGCATGGTCTGGACGACTATCTGTCGGGTTGGGCCGAGTTGTCGCCCGCGCTGAAGGACGCGCTCCCTCAGTTAGCGCTGACATTGGCTGCAAAGCATGCTTCGGAGTTGATTGGGTCGCGTTCGGATGGATGGGGTGACTGGCGGGATCTTGACAAGTACTTCGGCGCCGAACGGCCTGCGATAGTCGAGCAAGTCATAGTGTCACTCGGCACGGCTGCGAGTGATGTCAACGGCGATTCGTGGCTCTCTCTTGCGGCGAAGCTTGCGCCCTCAGCGGGCGCAGGTGCGATCGCGGAAGGACTGGAGAGATTTCTTGCGCTTAGTGGCGCCACACTTCCTCCGGAAATCGGTGACGGACCTTGGGATCCGTGCTTCGTCGTTAGTGGCGATGAAGCTGATATTGCCGCACGGCTAATTTGGTCGCGCCTTGGTCACAGCAAGGCGGCCATGCGCTGGCGCGGTGCCCACGCTGTGCGTCGTCTAGCCGAAGTCGAACGATTTGATGTGATCGACCAGCTTGTTGCGCGCTTCGATGAATCGGGCGCGCTGCCGTTTGTCGACGCGAAATTACCCTTCTATCCAATGCACGCCCGCCTTTGGATGCTGATCGTATTGGCACGCCTCGCGGTGGATCACCCAACCCGGATCTTGCCGTATCAGTCGCTGCTGGAGCGAGTCGCCTTCTCCATTGATTTTCCGCATATCGTGATGCGGGTGTTTGCGATTGATGCGCTGCGAGCATTGGCTTTCCAACTCGACCCCAGTGGCCGGGATAGCCTGTTGGGCCGGCTTGAAGGCGTCAACCGATCGCCTTTTCCACACCAGCCCAAGGATAATTTTTCCGGGGGGCGATATGCCCCCCGGCCCGACAATGATCCTCGGTCCGAGGATAGTTTCCATCTCGACTACGACTTCAACAAGTACCATGCCGAACGCCTCTGTCATGTCTTCGGATGCGCGGGATGGGAGATCGAGGATGCCGTCACCCGTTGGGTGCGGCGCTGGGATGTCGGAGTCCGCAGCATGTTCGAGTGTCCGAGAAGTAGCCGCGACAACGACGGTTCCTGGTCATCGGGATCGGTTCCCGAGGTCGACCGCTACGGCAGCTATCTTGGATGGCACGCTTTGATGCTGACTGCGGGCGAGATGCTTCAGACGAGAGTCGTCACGGGGCGCGAGTGGAGCGGCGATGCGTGGGTGCACTTCTTGTCGAACTACCGGACCTCACGATCTGACGGACGATGGCTCTCCGAAGCGACCGACCTATTTCCCCTTGATCTATCAAAGGAAGAAGCTCTTCCGATGGAAGATGTCGTCAAAAGAGGAAAGGAGCGCGAAGACCACGATCTGCTGGCTCCGCTTCTTGGCATCGTGGACGGTAAGCTGTGTAGCGATTGGATGCCGGTGAACGGCCGATGGTCCTTACCACACGACTCAACTCTAACCCTGAGCACCGTACTCGCCAATCCCGATGATGCTCGTGCGGCCTTGATGACCCTGCTGACAGACGAGGAATTCTTTCGTTGGCTACCTGACGACGAAGATGAAATTGCGCGGCATTTCGGTAGTAACGGACATTCGGTGCAGGCATGGATCGACACCATCAAGAACGCTGAGCGCCAAATCGACAGCTATGATCCTTTCGCCGCATCCACAGCGATGCAGCGACCTTCTCCTGCGGCCTGGGTGCGTCAGTCATTAAATCTTCAAGCCGATGATCCGGTTGTTCGAAGCTGGTCGAAACAAGGCCAACAGGCATTTCGCGCCGAGGCTTGGGGGGCGGCCGGTGGCCGCGGTGAAAACAGTTGGGAAAGTAGTGGTGAGCGAATCATTGTCGCCAGAGAACAATTATTGGAACTACTCCAATCTGCCGACCTCGTGCTAGTCGGCTTGCTTAAGGTGCAGAGATATCACAAGGGGAAATCGTCTGGCCGTATCGGTGATACCAGTGCATTCACCCATCGCTCGTATACTTTCATCATTGATCAGTATGGGCAGGTACTGGCTCCGCTGCGGGCTTCAAAACGTGCTCGCGGAGCTGTCGTTGAACTTGACCCACGCGATGGGCGCGAGTTCTCCCAGCGATTCAAAGCAATTTCTGCCAGTTTGGCAGGAAATTAGCTTCGGCATCGATGCGCCTGCTGGCTTTTGGGGCCTAGAGGGAGCGTCGATAACGCCAAGTTTCCGGTCGATCTCCACTGTCGGCCACTGTCGGCAGTTAGATGGGGGATAAATATGCTCGACAAGTTTCTGGATGCCATTGGCAAGCCTTTCATCGTGCCGGCCGCTGTGCTGATCGCCGGTGCATGGATCATCAAGCTTTTTGTTGACCTTCATGCCTCCAAGCGACAGAGCCGTCGTGATTTTCTGGAATTGTGGCGGGGCGTTGATGCTCTGGACGATATGGGCTTGGAGGTCACCGTGCGGCACCTCATCGGGACATATCTTCCGGCTCCCATCATAAGGATGGTTATCCAGCGCGGCTTCTCTACGCAAGCGTTGTTTGAGCTGGCGGAAATCTGGTCTTTGGTGGCTTTCGACCCCGACAACGGGACGCTGAAATGGAAGAAGCCTGCGTATGCGGAACCGGCCAGTCGGGGTTGGCTCAGGTTCTTCTTGATGGGGGGCTATATTGCGGCAGCGCTGATCGCAGTGCTGTTCTTGTACCTCGCAGTTGGTATTGACCCATCCAAGCCGACGGCCTGGATCTCAGCGTTAAATACTTTGATCTTCGTGATAATCGCTTGGGCCTGCCTGGCGCGATTCGACACGCTCGGCGCGATCGGCAAGCATGGCATCAGTCTTATGTGGCGCCTCAACCGGTTGAGCCCGGCTGGCCCGCTGGCCACCCCCGGCGTTTCTGAGAACAGGTCGGCGTGAAGCAAATTAGCGCCAATGCTTCACCGCTTCCGCGCTTGGCGATTAGTGGATCCACGCTGGAAGCGTCCGTTCTAGGGCGTATCGACGAGGTTCCGACAGCGCGTCCAGCTGCCTATGTCACTGGTGTGTTCTGGAGCTTCATCGAGCTTCTTTATGACACGTTGCGCGCATTCGATTTTGATAGCCTTGAGGGGCAGGAAGCTGCCACCAGGAAACGCGCCCTGTTGAGCAACGTCGAACTGCTCATGCATCGTTGTTCTTCAATGAATGACTATCTCGGTAAGTTGATGTATGCGGCGTTGCCCGCCGAAGGGAAGAAGAACAAGAGTGCCTACTCAGTAAAAAAGCGTCTCGACTATCGAATCGAACGCTTGTGTAAAGTCCCCATCAACCTGGTCAAGCACGAAGGATTTCAGCTCTGCTGGCTTGAGATGCGACAGGGATTGATTGCCACCCATGGATACTGTGTCACCGGTCCAGTTGGTGGTCAGCAGTGTGCGTCGGTCAAGTATCGACCGTCTGATGCCGGCAGCCCGGAAGGCTATTCGTTCGCATTGATATTGCGTGATCTGTTGCTTGCGATGTTCGACATGACGGACATCGCTGAAGCAGCACTTGCTGACGCAGGACTCTTTGACGCAGAAGTCAATCCGGGTAAGTTGACCGATGCCAGGCAAGCACATTTAGAGCAGATGCTAACTCTGCTGAATGGCTTGCCGTTGAAGGGGTTCCCGGATGAGCACGGAGTAAGAGTTCCTATTTATTGGTTGAAGCTGGGTGCGATGTATGTGACGACGAAGCCGTTACAGATGCTCGCCGGTACTTTCCGGATACAAACCGAACTGGCCACCGTCACTCCAGGAATGGGCTATCGGCTCCCCTACTTTCGGGGTGGCTCAGGTTAGTCCTCAGATGATCAAGTACTGATGGACAAGGCCGGCTACCGCTCCTCGAGTCGTAATTGCGAATGGTCAAGGACAAGCTGAAAGCCAGAAGGCGGTGTACGCCACCTGATCGCCAGATGGCGACTTGATTTGAAGTCACCGCGCAACAATTTGGATATGCAAAGCAGGGATTTCAGATAAGCGCAGGATGAGAGAGATGTCGATCAAGCGTGTGTAGGCAGCGGTATGACCTGGATGGTAAATCTTGGCGGCAACCAGCATGACTTGCGTGAGCCGCAAGGTCACAGGTGCGTTGGGTAGGCAACCTCAACCGCGGCCTTGTGTTCGTTGCTCATGCCGGCTTCAAGTTCGTCCAACCAGGCAAGGAACGCATCCCAGTTGTTCAGGCTGAAGACCCGGACGCCATAGCGCGACTCCAAGTCAACGGTTGGCTGGCGAACCAGATCCGCCATGGGTGTGTCCATGACGAAAGCGTCGCAGTACGGCGCATACAGCGAGATATGTGTGATGTCCTCGAATAGGCCGCTGAGACGTTTGCGCGCCTCAGTGCGGTTCGCGTAGGCGCCACGCCGCACCATGCTCTTCAGCGTTGCGAAGATCCGTGCGGAGATCCACTGGTGGGGCACTTCGGCGAAGTGGTCCGATTTGAAGAAATCGGCACAGCGCTGCAGTTGTTCAAGCTCGGGCATGTCCTTGGGCAGGTAATCGCGCATGTACCCCACCATGCTGGCCATGATCGGGGAATCGGCGGCTGCGCCCGTATCCCCCTGTCGTATGCGGTTGATCTTGTCGATGTAGTACTGCAGGTAGAGGCGCCCAGCGTCGTGGTATTCAAGCGCGACATCTTCGTCGAACGTTTGAGTCGACTGCTGCCAGGCATCGAAAGTCGTCACCAGTTGGTCAACCGCCTGGGCTTTGAGCTGGCGTTTGGCTTCCACGTTGTGCCAATAGCCGCCGACATCGACGAAGAAGTAGTCGTCCCAGGCATCCAGTGCGCCCCGAATCGCTTCGGCGCTTTCGACCTCGTGCTTGGCGGGATCGCCCTTCAAGTACGCAGTGAACGCCTTCAGAATCTGAGCCGATTCGATGTTGTAGCTTCGCTCGAACTCCGCACCGCGGGCGGTGAGCTTGATGAAATCCATCAACTGCGCATGGGTCATGTCCTTGTATCCACGCCATTGGTGCGTCTCGTCTTCGTGCACCGATGAGTACGGTGCGACCAGAAGTTGGAGGTGGCTGACCTGCTTCACGCGCTCGATGGCGGCCAGGAACCGCTCATCGTTGCCGCGGAAGGCATGCGAGAAGAAGAACTGGTCCAGATACAGCACCTTCTTGTGGATCTCCGGAAGCAGGGCGACCGTTTCGTAGTCGCAGATTTTGCAACCGCGTAGCACGTGATCACGTTGGACTGAGACGTTGCCGAACGTGTCCTTGCTTTTGCATGCAGGGCAATCACCAAGTACGCGCGTGATCAGCATGGCTGCGCCCTAGGAGGAGGAAACCAGCCGAACGACAGGCATCAGTCGCGCTTCCAGCTCGGCAATCACGATCTCGAGCGTCGGCGCCTCGCGCTCGACGTTTCGCATGAACGCGAGCCACTGGCTTTTCCGGGCGTCGTTCGCGGCAAAGGCGGAAGTCAACGCATCCGGCGTGTCAGAAGGCAGGGCTGTGCCTCGACGCTTGAACGTGGCGGCGATCGCGCCGGAAAGCCGGTGCTCGTCGAGTTCCCGTGTGGTGAGTAGGGCCCACACGTCGTAGTAGTCCTTCAGACGCGAGTTGGCGAGTCCGAGCTTGACCATGGCCTCGAACTTCTCGGCAATCACCGTTTCGGGAGGATAGGCGAGCAAGTGCGGTGCAGGCATGCCGAGCAATACCGGCAGATCGATTTCCTCCAGGCCCGGTTCAGTCGCATCCCCGAAACCGATGTCGATGACAATGGGGATGCGCGCGCCCGCCAGCGTCGCAGTCGTGCGTAGCCGGACGCCGCCGTAGTGCTGATCTTCCCGTATCAGCTCCGCCACTAGTGACTCGATGTCGTAGGCCAGGCCGTCGTTGGCAGGAATTGCTGCGATTTCCCGGAATCGCGACAGCAGGACATCGGTCGACGGATCACCGAAGCCGAGAAAGTCGACGTCACGGGTGGGACGGTGCGGGCTGTCGAACCAGGTGGTGACAAGCAGGGCTCCCTTGAGGGCATATCGCTCCCGATATTCCGAACGGCTCAGGCGGTACAGCAGCCGCTCAAGTGCATAGCGCGTGAGCAATTGGTCCAGCGGGCGCTGCGTTTCGCGCGCGAGATTCAGCAGTCGGGCGCGCACTGATGCTGCGACGTTGGTGGGGGACTTAGCCATGCGAAGTCAGTGTCGTCAGGTAGGGCTGCATGACTTTCCAGATGCTTGCCTGTTCGGCAAACCGGGCGATCTCGGAAGGCGTGGCCTTACGTTGGCGCAGGGTCTCGCGCAGCGCTTCGATGACAATCGCTTCACCAACCGTGCGACGGTATCGGAACAGATCAGCAATCGTTTTGGCGACGCCGAAGATAGGCACCAGGATATCCTCGATAACATGATGTTCGATGGCGGCGGACAGCAGTTCGGGGGGAAAGCGGACGATTCGCACGGGAGGATAAGCAACGCGGGGACGCCAGTCCTTCTTGCCCAGCGCGACCCACACTCGGGCGGGCAGCTGGTCGGTCAGGCCGTGGAAGGCCAGCGCCGAGGTCAGGCAGACGACCCCCTTCGGGATCAGTTTTGCTACTTCCGCCAGCGAATGCTGCTGATCGAGCGGAGCTTCGGGGAGTTGGTAAAGCCCACGGGCCAGGCGCACGATGGCGCCATCGCGCTCCAGCCGGGAGATGGTTGCAGCGGTGATCCCGGCGTCGCCGAACTCGCGCAGACGCATCATCCCGCGGCTTTGTAGTAGTGAGAGGACCTGCTCACGTTGGGTGGTTTGCGGAGCAGACATTGATATAAATCCTTGGTCAGATCAATAATCATCCGAGGTTTTATATCACGATTCGGGCCTGAAGGTATCGAGTCTTGTGCAAGCCGCGCGAGACTGGGCGGCAAACTACGAATGGGGGACGCCTTGAGCAACTCAAATACCGACCACTCCATCTTGGGCCGCTTCTGGCTCTCCGGGCAGGACGAATCGTCTTCGATCCCAGGCGTCATGGAATTTGGGAGCGAAGGAGCCGCGGTCAGGCTGGAAGGCGCCTTGACGGAGCGTGGGTTATTGGCGGATGCGACGGTATATGCCCGGCTCCAGGGATCTCATGACACCGCGACGCTCTTCAATTGCTTCGCATCCGCGACGTTCGGCGCCAGCAAGAAAGTCGTGTATTCCAAACTTGATTCGACTCTTATAGCGCTTGGTTCCCTGCGAGAGGATCTTGGCGGGCATGCGGTGCGGTTCCGATTGCCCGGAAGTGAAACGTGGTTTCATGAGCCATGTTTCAACGTTGACTTCGGCAAAACATCCGAGGATGTCGTTGTTCATTTCAAGGCATTTGAGTCCACGGAGTATCGCCTGTCGGACGGACTGGCGATCGAAAGGCTCTATGTGGCAACCGTACCGATGGGTAACTGGGGAATGGAGCGATTCGAGGTGTCGCGTCCATTGGCCTATCGCATCTGCTCGACTTCTCGTCTGGGTTTCGATCGGCTATGGGAGGAAATGTATCGTCTGCGCCGATTGCTGGAGTTCTTCTCCCAACAGCGATTCCCGCATACCGGAATGGCGCTCTACGACGCTCGTGGCGTCGCGGAGGGAACACCAGACATCGACATACGACATTCCTCCACGAGGACCATCAAGGTCGGCAAATTCGAGTGGGACCAGCAACTGGTCCTCTTCGACGACATCAAGGATCGCTTTCCGGCTCTGTTGCGGCGATGGTTTGAAGTGCATCGGGGCAATCCCGAGCCGTTCGAAAGGTATTTCGCCGCGTTCGATCGGGGCAGCGAGGACATCATCCTTCACTTCCTATGGAATGTCGCAGCGCTTGAGGAACTGCACAAGATACGTACCGCGCGCAAGGACTTCTATCTTCTGGATAGGCTGAAGGATATTCGGGCAAGGTGGTCAGCGGCATTCGACACACAGCCACCGGATACGGTGCTCGAGCAGATCAAGGACAGCAGGCACTATTACGCGCATGCCGCAGGGGACCTGAGGGAAAAGGCCGCGAAGGACTGGGTGCTGCTGCGCTATGGACACTTCCTGGCGGCACTGTCCAATCTGGAGATACTGGCATTGTTGGGATTCCCTGACGATGAGGTGGTCAAGATCGCGCGAAAGTACTGGATGCGGGAGTCGCTCGCGCTGAAGATGTTTCCCGGCGGCGGCGGATCATAAGCGGTAACGGAAGGCGCGGGTGGCTGCCGTAGACGAATGCCGTTTCCGTGTCGCGATAGGCATTAGCGCCACGCCAAACTTCGATTTTCCCTGCGGCGTCACTTGTGTGCGTGCACCGGATTGAATGCATCACATGACCGACCGGCGGCCAGTATGATCAGCTGCGGGTCCAGCTCGATCGGTTGAATCCGCCACCCGAAGCGGACGTTAGAGGTGTCTGCGAAATGCCAGCCATTCTAGGCATCTAGAGTGGGTTGACCTTCATCAGGCGCATTCTGGTGTTGTCGCATCCTTGCTTGCATCCAGTCGTGGCCCCAAGGGACGAACAAGATCATGCGAAGAAGTATCCACCACAGGTTGAACAAACCGTGGTTGTGGAGAGAGTCGTCGCTCAGTAAGCCATGTGTGTAGAGGTTACGTAGGTTGTATCCAGATTTCTCCGTAAGAAGCGCACGCAGCTGGAAAACGAAGTCCTTGCCGAAAACCTCATTAGCATCGCTGCTTTCGAGTAGTTGGTTTAGCGACACCTCTTCTTCCGTGCCGTCGCCACGGTCAGCCAGCGTGTTCTTGCCGTGATACTTGAGGATATTGCGGACAATGGCTTCGGTTTGTGGAATCAGGAACGCGGCGACTTCCAACCAGTCGTGATTGAAGCCCGCCATTAGGCCACGTGCGATTGAATCCTCGTGTCCCTCCGGAATGCCTGGAGATCTTTGTGCATACAGGACGAATGTGCTCAACGAAGGCTCGAACTTCTCATTGAAGACGTCGATGGCCTCAAAAATACCTGGAGTTGCAATCATGAAATCGACGTCGTGTACCTGCTCAACCATCTTCCTGTAGGTGTGCTCCTCGTTGTTCGGATCGAAGGCATCCTGTCGAGCGATGGGAACCCCTTCGCTGTTGTAGTGGACCTTGCCGAACATATCTGTGATCGGATACTTCTCGTGGTTATCGATAACCGAATGGTGCACGTCATCGAACTTGGGGCCGTGTCCGATCCCGTACGCCAATTGCATCAAGCCTTCCTGTTCCGTGGGACCAACCACGGTAGTGCGCACATGTTCTATCAGTGACCGCACGTCCAGCGGAACCTCATGCGAGTGCATCTCGTCCAGAATAGTTCTACGGACATCGGCAAGCTCATTGAGCAGTTCGCGGATCCTGTTGCGATCTCCACCGTACTGGCGCAGCTTTGCGATTCCTTCCGCGAGCCAGTCCGCCTTAAGCATGGCTTGCGATGGCAGCCTGGCTCGTTCGACCAGAAGTTCGGCGGCTGCTTGCTGGCATCGTCGGGCCGATGCGTCGTCACGGTTCCTTTCCCAGTACCTTGCGGCTATCTCGTGGCAGGTCTGAGCGTTTTCTGGATGATAGGTGTCCCCCGGCGCAGCAATCTGAGCCGCGTGTTGCTCGAATACTGGTGCGAGCTGCTGCGTCAACTCCCGGTTGCGCCCCCTCACCAATTCGGACAAGGGGAAGAAGACACCGGGCCAGCCTTGGGCGAGTGCATGACGAATGGCGGCCTCGATCAGGTTCCAGTACCTGTCGTGCAGTTCCTGATCCGACTTGCAGAACATGCACGCGAGTTCGAGTCCTCGCTGCATTTCCTCGCGTGAGGCAACCGCATTCTCACCACACATGACATGCTCGCAGTGTTCGAGATAGGCGGTAGCGGCGATCTTCCCGTAGCGCCACATTTTCAGGCCGAGTCGTTGGCCGGCTATGCAAGAAATGTCGGCGAATCTGGCTTTGAGCCACGGATCAGCGGCGGTTTCCGCAAGCATCTGTAGACAGGCGACATCGGCTGCGTCGTAATCCTCGATGCATGTACTCACGTCGTCGCCAACCCGAAGTAGGGGGTGGAAAAGATTGTTGGCCGTACCGGCCTGCAGTCGCATCGAGGTGGTTGCGGCGATCAAGCGAAGGACAGTCGCTTCCGAAGCTTTCCCTTCCGCGTCCAAGGCATCGGCAATGTCGAGCGAATGGACGTATGACCGCGACCTACGCTTGGGCCAGTCGGTCGGTTCGCGGAAATGCCGTTGCCAGTCGATAGTTCGGATTTCGTCCGCTGAAATGACTTGCCTAAGAACTCCCACGATCACTCTCCTGCTGGACATGCTGCCAAGCTACTTGCCCCGACGCTGGTTAGCTTATTCTGGCCTGTGGGAATGAGGTCGCGGAAACAACGTCAACAGGGAAAACAGGATTCTTTCAAATGGAGACATTCAGGGTCCAGCCCCTCGACGAAAGCGCCGTGGACGAAATCATGGCCAAGGCGGGTGGTGAGCGTGCACACCCAGATGCCGACCGTCGTCAGAAGCCGGGTGCCGACTATGTGCTGGGTGATGCACTGATCGAACTCAAGGCTTTGGATGACGAGGGAATGTCCAAGCCCGAGCGGCAGCAGAAGCTCGCTGAGCTGTTCCACAGATACGGGGACAGGCGTCCAGTCGTGATCGTTGATCGGGACAGACTGCCCGAGGCGGGGCAGCGTGAGTTCGACAGGATTCTGGACCGGCCAATCAACGGGATCGTCAAGAAAGCCAGAAGTCAACTGCTGCAGTCGCGCAGCGAGTTCAGGCGGGCCACGTGCTCGATACTCATGGTCTTGAACAACGGATACACGGCACTAAGCCATGACGCACTCGTCAAGCTTGTAGCACACCGCACCCGGCAAGACACTCGCGAGATCGATGGGGTCGTAGTCGGAGGGTGCTACCACCATGGCGACGGGTTCGACAGCATTTTTTTGTGGCCGCTGGACTACATACCCATCAATACAAACTCTCCCTTCCGCTGGTTTGCCGAGTTGAAACAAGCGTGGGGCAGCTATGCCGAGAGAACTATGACGGCATTGATCCGGGGAGAGTTGCCTATGGACGTCGGAAAAGGGCCCGTGGTGGATACCCAGTTCGAGGTCAACGGGATCACCTACGTGAAGCCAACGCCACCGATGGGCGCGGAATCCGAATTCTACGTTAGGGGGCGGCCGCGCAAAGGCGGTTTGGATGGCACGAGCATCCCGCCGGTCGCACTCACCTTCCCTGATATGACGGTGGGCGAGTGGGAGAGTTTTCGCGAGGTGTTGCCGTCGGATCCTCTGCTTTGCGGTAGCTACCGAGAATGGAGGAAGCACCGGGAGAAAGGTTTCGCAGCGGGGTCATCGCTGAAGCCATTCGTCCCGGTGCGGGTAACCAAAAAGGCATGGGCGCAGTGGTGCAGGGAGAAACGGCAGCCCAGGAACGGCAGATCGGTTAGGCAATATGCCAATGAGCTGTTTTCCGAACGGCTCCGGGCGCTACTGCATGCGGCTAGGGAGCGCAGGCCGGATTCGATCGTGCCGGCGAGCTATGTGCTCGTGATCACGGAAGAGATAGGACAGGACCGTGGCAACGATCTGACGCGCATTGGCCTGGTGCAGGCCGGAGTTCCGGATGATGTGGTCGTCAAGGAACTCTTGCTCGATGCCCGAATATTCCATGAGCATGGACTTGCGCTTGCCGGCGCCTATGCGCTGGCCGAAGGTTTGGACTGCGTGATGTGGCAGAAGGAATTGCGCTATGCGTGGACTTAGGATGCCGCAATATGGCATTTCGGGTAGGTCCGCCTTTGCGGCAGAACGCTTCTTGCGGGCTCGATCCCCGGAGGGGCCAGTCACGACCCGAAGCTGCCGGTCGCCGTTCTGTCGTACGAAGACACGATGAGGTTTGTTGTGGGACGATCCCCATCGGGGTTTGCAACCCGACATAGGGTCGGCAACGTCAAGTGGCGCAAGGGGATAGCACCTGCGGGTATCGCTTGATGCGAGATGTATAACCCAACTTAGGTCGGTCTACTAGGTAGTTAGGCGCATAAGGAGAGTCATGAAGTACACGCTAGAGATTCAAACCGGCCTGGTTTCAGAGCCCGTACGAGCTCGTTTCGCCATGCTCATCCCGGTGCTTCAGGGAATGCTGTACTCGACAAAAAGACAAATGATCGAGCAGTGTGGAGGCTACGATGCCATCACCTTTGAGACATTTTGTCGCATATACAATGAACACCCTGGCGACTACGGCATCTGCTTCGAATATGCAGTACATGACTCAATAAGAGCAAAGCAACCATCCATCTACGCCAAAGTAAGCTACATACTTGATCAATTCTGTCGAATCGGGGCAAAAGCAGAGTCAATCCTTTTTGGTTCTGAAAAGAATGGAAAGCAAACAATCCTGGAGAGCGCCAAGAGCATCCTGACGGACAATTCCAAACTGCTACCGGGAACGCAGGCCCGCCCGACTTTCCTCAAACGTCATATTGACAATATCTCTCTTGCAATGCGACATGGACATGTTGCAAACAACCTGCCATCAAGCATCCGAGGCGTGTGGAAGGCAGATCTATTTCTAGGCAATCCCGATAGCGACTATTGGGTCGCAACTACTCTTAAAACAAATCGCCTCAGTATTGAACCGGCTCCGGGACTTCGTATTGCGATGTACCCAGAAGAACGGCCGAATGAAGAACCAAGAGCAGATGGATCGCTGATCTTGTGCCCGCTCCCCTACAACAGCGAATTCATGCAGCTGTTCGGTGCAACTTTTCAGATCGTTAAACACATTATCTCGGCTCGCGGAAAAATGCCAAACCTCGTCGCCCTCGTTTACTTTCATGATCAAGAGGTGGCCAAGTGGCTGACTGATAGATCGCATTTTCCCTTGGTGGAAATTTTGGCAGCTCTGGAGAGCATCAAGCAGGTCGATCTATTGGGTCAGGCCGTGCAAGAATCTGCAGAGGGCGACAACGACGTCGCAGCAACGGCGCCAATTCCGCTTGTGCATGCTTGTTAGCGCCTAGCAATTCATTCAAGCGGAAGCCGCTTCGCGGCTCGGCTTAATTCTGGCGTTGACCGTCAACTCTTGGCCGATTCCGGCCGACGACCTCACGCTGATCAGAATACAGTAGTGCCGATCATGATCGGCACTACTGATCAATTCATCGGTACGCGCAACTTGTGTGCACAAAGCCTCATTGCCTGCACGAGTCGCCATCAGAATTCCTCGTGATTCTGGTTGTGCATCTGTCGTCCGCCACACAGAAGAAGGGGCCGGAAGATTTGCGTCGTGATGATTGGTCAGAGCGATTTCGCGATGCGAGGATGAATAACTCTAATCCTCAGGATGAAGCGGGCTTCCCCTAGGAATCCATGGCTCCCAGAGGACGTGTCGCCAATCGTTCTGGAAGGTGGCCTTGAGCGACTCCATGCCCTGAGCGGTCAACAGAAGGTTGTACTTACAGAGGATTTCGTCGAGGGTCCGCAAGGCGGCATCGACCTCGTTGAACCTGGGCAGGCGACGGATCTTGCCTGGCGAATTCCGGTGCGCGATGCGCTTGCGACGTCCCCCCGCTTTGAGTAGCGGGTGGGTTTAGAGTCCGGGGTTACTTTAACTGCTTCGCGTAGGCGGCCGGTGTCAGCCCGCCCAACGCCCTCTTCGGTCGCTCCTCGTTGTATTCC
>Ga0134125_10003352_pt1 | contig 18585 bp, 9 predicted proteins | sample KB31751_FD_96464 | JGI IMG/M metagenome (GOLD analysis project Ga0134125, IMG submission 96464) | Terrestrial soil microbial communities with excess Nitrogen fertilizer from Kellogg Biological Station, Michigan, USA - KB3-175-1 | ecosystem: Environmental > Terrestrial > Soil > Unclassified ... | reverse complement strand
TCCGATGGAACAAGAATTCCGTTAACTCCCTGCTCGATGGCTTCAGCATTGCCTCCAACATCGGTTGCGACAATAGCGAGACCGGCGGCCATGGCTTCAATCAGAGCATTTGAAAACCCTTCGCTGCGCGAAGGCAGCACGAACAAATTGGCCGCCGCGAGAAACGCCTGGAGGTCCGCGACATTCCCGGCGAACTGGAAGTGCTCTGCCAGACCGAGTTCATGGATGAGGCCCTGCAATTGCACAAAGCACTCCTCTTCCAGTACGCCGCCTGCGATGGCGAAGCGCGTTTGCGGATAATGTCTCACCACGATGGCCGCCGCGCGAACGAGCACGTCATAGCCTTTTACTCTGCGAATGTTGCCGACCGCGGCAATTAACGGCCTTTCGGCAATGCCTTCGGAAGGCCGAGGAGGCGGCCAGCGCGAAAGGTCCAGCCCGTTGTGGATGGTATGGACGCGGGAAGCATCGATCCCATCGACCTGGATGCAATAGTCACGCACCTGATTCGATACGGCGAATACCGCATCGGGAAGACTGGCCAGCAGACGATAAGCGATCCGGTGTTTCCGGCTTCGAAGAATGCCCATATCTCTGCGGCTCCAGATGAGTCTGGCGTCCGTCAGACATTTGGTGACCAGGCCCGCCCAGAGATCGGAGCTTTCAAAAAATGTCTGAACGATCTCCACTCGCTGTTCTTCAATAAAGTTTTTGAGAACAAATGTGGAGCGAACGGCGGTCAGATCGAAGGCGCTTTGCAGCGGAAGCAGGTAGAGAGGGCAGGGAGCCGACGCCGCCACAGTACTCTTCGGATGGATGGCGAACGTAAGGATCGATGCGCGATAGCCATACTGTGTCATCCGCGAGGCCAGGGCGAGAACGATGCGCTCTCCGCCGCCGAGTATCTCCGGAAACTGATCGACAACGAGCAGAATATGAGGCAGCTCAGATGCGCCGGGATCCGGTCTCGATTGGTCCAATCGCAGCAGTCGAATTGCGTTCATCTAGCCAGTCATCCGGTTGAATTTCTGTAAACCGCTTCGGCTTTACCGGTACGCCAGGTACGGGTTGGTCTGGGAAGGAGCGGGGACGGAAGCAGTCTCTTGCGACGTAGCCTCGAGAGAGGTGAATTCAAGCGCGCGAATGGCCGCAGCGGTGAGCACGAAGATGGGCGCCGTGATTTCGATGTAGGTCCAGCGATCGCCGAACATATTGGCCACGATGCTGGAACATAGTGCGAGGAACAGACCCAGCCCCAGGCCTCGATACATGGGATCGGTAGCCTTTCTGAATAGCCGGAATGACACTGCCAGCAACTGCTGAAGCAGAACGAGGATAATCATGAATCCGACAATCCCTGTTTCCACCAGAACCTTGACATACCAGTTATGCGTGTCGCGCAGATCGTCCAGGTGCTCTTTCATCTGGTAGGTAGCATATCCATTACCCACGATAGGGCTGCGCATGAAGGACTGCTCGGCCCCGTGCCACAATTCCACGCGCTGTTCAGCCGACGTTTCAAGCTGCCCGTTCGCATTTTTGGTCATCGTCACCCGTTCGCGGACCGGGACGGGAACAATGGTTTGCCATGTCAGGAGAAACACGCCAAGTATGACGATGAGTTTCCTGTCTTTCAGGAGTCCGAGCACGAAAACACCGACGAGCACAGCAAGGTAGGCGGCTCTGGAGAAGGTGAACATCGTTGCCCAAACGGTCAATCCGACAATGGCATAGCTGATCAGCTTAAGCTTCTTGCGCTTGAGGAACTGGGCGAACCCCCAGAAGAACATGGCAAACTGGGCCAGGTAAGCAGCGGTTTGATTCGCGCCATACCCAAGCGGGCCGCCGCTGCGCTTGTCCTCGTCAAAATTCGTCCACGTGCGCGACATGCTTTCCATCAGACTGCTGCGATCAATCAGCAGGACCGAAAGAGCGGTGAGAATGATGATGATACGGACGGACTTGCGGTCGTCAATGAGCATTCCCGCAGCCGTAAAGATTAAGGGAATAAGCATGTAGGCTTTCCATGTGGCGAAATTGACGTCAGTGTCCCACAAAGGCGCCGGTGCGTTGCCCATTGCGGTGCCAACCCACATAGAGAGATACAAATAGATCGCGTAGACAAGCCAGATGGTATACAGTTTGCTTTTTGGAATGCGCTTTCCTTGAAGGAAGGCGCCGATCAGAACGCAAATCGCCAGAATAGTTAAGATATTTGCGCCCAGCGGAAACACCAGAAAGTGATCGCGGAGTGTTCGGTAGGGCAGGAAGGGAATCAGGTAATAGAGCCCGAGCTTTGGCCTGCCTGCGAGCGAAACGACGCACATCACCCAGAACGCCAGGTAGACAAACAACGGAATGAAGTGCCCAAGCCCTAGTCCCACCGGATTCTCCGTCCATTCGATCGGCAGCCGTCTAGCATCGCAGACGCTGCAATAGCCTCAGGCCCAAACATTATTGCGACCTGCAACGAAATTGTAGAAGGCGACGGCAGCCGCCGCATTGAGCATGACAAACGTATTCGCCACGGCAACCGGCCTGTATTTTGCGCTGGATGGGACAAGATGCCCCATTGCCGCAGCGGCGTAAAACAAGACCTGCAGCCAGAAGATAACCCGGTAGAACCCGCCGTGAGAAAGGCCGGAGGCCACAAACAGAAGTATCAGCAGCAAAGGAACCACAAGACGCATCAGCTTATGGCTGATAAAGCGAAAGAGGAGCGGGTTGGAAGGCGAAAGCAGCCATGGCGCCAGCCGGAGCAACTGGTAATTCCCAGTGAGGGTCCGCACCTTGCGCGAAAACTCCTTGCCTTTCGCGGCAAACAGCCGATCGCGCGCGATGGCCAGCGGCTGAAAAAGGACGCGCTTGCCCAGACGGGCGACCTGCATCGGAATGAGTACATCATCAAGCAGCGTACCCGCCGGCAATTCCTGGTAACAATCCCGCCGGATGGCGTAGATCGCGCCGGTTACACCGATCACCGATCCGGTTGCCGATTCCAGTTTGCGCACCATCTTCTCCAGACGCCAGTAAATGCCCAGCCCATCTTCACCGTTGGATGCATCGGCAGAATCCAACAAGAGCTCCCCGCTCACCGCCCCTACGGTAGGATCGGCGAAGCAGGCCGCCAGGTGAGTGACCGCAGAAAGATCGATCTGCTGCCTTGCGTCGAGAAAAACGATGAGATCGCCGCTCGCTCTTTTGACCCCTTCGTTCAAGGCGCAGGCTTTGCCCTTCGACTGATCCAGGATGATTGGGCAAACGTCCGCGGTCAGTTTCGACAGAATGTCGGCCGTGTTGTCAGTCGATCCGTCGGAAACAATGATGATCTCCATGTCCTCGCGCGGGTAGTCCATCTGGAGAAGATTCTGGATCTTTGCCGGGAGAACTGCCGCCTCATTGCGTGCGGCGATGACAATAGAAACGCGCATTGAAGAAGGAGCCTGCAACAGACGAGGCCTACGCCGGAGTGTCCAGCACCAGAGCCAAAGGGCGTAGCCGAAATAGGTATAGGCGATCAGCGCGAGGCATATCCAAAAGGTCAGCTTCATGGGTCGGTTCCTACGCTTCGCCGCACGGCCACTCGATGCCGAAGCGCATTGCGACGCGGAGGCGCCCCTGGGGAAGCTAACCGCCGCAACGCTGGAGCGGGACGCAAGCTCTTCCTACCAATCATCATATCGCATGGATATCTCCGAGCTTCTGGTCAAAATGCTGCTCCGAAAGTCGTAGGAGACACGTTTGCGTGGATAAGGTACTTTTTGAATGGAAGGGTGCGGCTGTTGACACCTCCGACGCAACACTTCGGGTACTGAAGGAGCCATTTACTTGCAGCTGCGAGTGCGACACATCGCCCGGAACGTAGTTTTGAACTGGCTCGGGACGATTGCCAATATGGCCGTTGGCTTCTTTCTTTCGCCATTCGTCCTGCATCGGTTGGGGTACATAGCGTACGGCGTATGGGTTCTGGCGGTATCGGTGGTGGGATACCTCAATCTGCTTGATCTGGGGATGCAGAGCTCAATTATTCGCTTCGTCTCGCAGGGGTACACCAAGCGCGACCACGAATCGGCTTCTGACGCCGTATCAGCAGCGTTGTGGGTGCGCCTGCAGATCAGTGCAGTAGCAATTCTGTTCAGCTGCATCATTGCGCTGGTGTTTCCTCGCGTTTTCAAAGTGCCGGCGAATCTGGCAAGGGACGCGCAGGAAGCCGTTCTCCTGATCGGTGCGGCGACCGCGGTGACAATGACGCTCGGAGTGACTGGCGCCGTGGTATCGGCTCTCAATCGCTACGACCTGCAGAATTACATCGGGCTTGGACCGACGGCAATCAGAGTTATCGGCATTGTGTGGGCCTTGCGTACCGGCCATGGAATCGTCGCGATTGCGATGTGCGAATTCATCGCCACCCTCGCTAACAGGCTGCTGCAGATGTGGATCGCGCATCGGTTGTATCCGGAACTTCGTTATCGCCTCACGAGGCCGCAACCCGAGACACTTCGCAAGGTATGGTCTTACAGCTTCTACACATTCCTGGTGACGGTAGCCGTTCAACTGGTCTACCAAACGGACAACGTGGTTGTCGGCGCGTTTGTTTCCCTTGGCGCGGTGACCTTTTATTCCATCGCCAACTCGCTATGTCGCTACACCACACAGATCATCAGCGCCATGAGCGGAACGTTCATGCCTGCGGCAAGCTCGTACGAAGCGGCCGGCGAGGCGCGGCGTCTCGAACTTCTTTTCAGAAACGGTACGCGCGCAATGATGATGGTCTCTCTGCCGGTACTCATTACGCTGATCATCCGCGGCTCGAGCTTCATCGGACTGTGGATGGGACCGCAATACGCCCACCCTTCGGGCGTGGTGTTGGTGATTCTCGCTTTCCCACTGATCTTTGCTTATGCGAATCAGACTGCCTCTGCGATCGCCTTTGGCATTGAGAAACATAAGATGATGGCCTTTTGGGCCATCGGCGAAGGTGTTACGAACCTCATTCTGAGCATCGTGCTCGCCCACTGGTATGGGATCTATGGCGTTGCCCTGGGCACTCTCATCCCGAGCTTGATCGCACAGCTCGGGTTCTGGCCCAGATATATCTCGAAGCTTGTCGGTCTGTCTGCCTTCGATGTCGTGTGGGGCGTATGGTGGCCCACGCTCGCCGGCTCTGTTCCGTTCGCAGCGGCATCATGGCTGGTTGACATTCACTTTCCAGCGCACTCAATGATCCATTTCGTGCTGCAAGTCATCGCGACCCTTCCGGTCTTTCTTCTACCTATGATGATTATTTTTCGGAAATTCCTGCGGGACAACGTACTTCCGACGATTAAACAGCTGTTTGCTGCGATGGCATAGCAGATTGCAGACGCTGCAACCTGTGCTCGAGCAGCGAACTCCTATCTGTGCGGTTCAACCGCCCCAATGGAGGGCGGGTTGGGACGTGGAGCGCCGAAGAAATCCAATGTAATGCCGCTGACGCTCTGGCCATGCCCTACGGCTGGGCTGCGATTTTGGGGATGGAAGTCGAAATGATCGAAGTCGGACTCGCTCGTCAATCTGACGGGTTGGTTGACAAATGCCGGAGAATCGCAGATGAGGCCCGCGCCTCCCAATGCAGAGCATGGCCTGGATCGAAGGTCAAAGAAGAGATCGTGATCTGAGTCGACCTTGACGGAAGGATCGCTGAAGTAGAAGAGGCCTGGAGGCCGCCCGCCCGTGCCGCGCGGGCTGACATAGCCGAGAACGATGTTGTTTCGGAATGTCATGCTTGCAGAGGCGCAGGCGCGTGCGGGGTGGCAACTCAGATCGAACATTGTGGCGGAGTCGCCTGTCATGGTGTTGTTGGCAAACAAAACCTTGCTATCCGGTGCGGTATAGAAGGAGAAGATATCCCCGGCAGCCCTGCAATAGTCGCTGAGGTGACGGTTAAAACCGGGCGCAGCTCCCGGCATTGCTTCGCTCATACGCCCGCAATCTCCGATTGTGAGATTGTTTTCAAACACAACGGTAGAGCCAGGAGCCGCTCCCCATTTCCACTGCTGGCCCATATTCCCTATGGACTCTGAGTTTGTGATCTTGAGGGAATGAATTTGCGCGTGAGGCCCGATAAAGCCATCTTTCGTGTTGTATAAGTTTGCGCAGTGGTCGCACGTGAACGATGCGAGAGCTGTGTCCTGCCCGGACCACGCATCGCCGAAGCCATTGCTGTTGTCGTCGTAACATGCGAGCGCGGGGAACTGGACGTTTGGGACGGGAAACTGTTCGGTGCAACCGTTGCCTTCCATGGTCACATAACTGGCCGTAATGGAAGATCCAGGCGCGTCGGGAGTATTGGAAGGATCGTTGAAATTCCATCCCGCGAAGCCATTGAAACCCACGAAGACGCGAGTCATCGTGATAGGACCGCCGATAGGACCGTATAAACCGTTGGCGGTAAAGCCATGAACGTACACATCCTGAAGCTTGACCTGTGCTGTCTTTTCGTCCGTGCGAATTCCGTTGTTGGAAAAATCGTCCGCTTTCGGAATCGAGCTGGTGCATCCCTTTGGGTAAGCCGGAGAACCATATTGAGTGCACTGACCATTGTGTTCGGTGATTTCCAGCCCATCGACATCGACATCATGAGTGCTGGAAAGGTTCAGCACGATCTGGGTCCCGAATCCGCCGAACAGTTGCGTCAAGTTGCCGTTCGTGTAGGGATAGGAGCTTACCGGATGACATCGATAGGTACCGTACGCGCAGCCACCGAGAAGCCGGGTAGGCTGTGCCGCTGTACCAGGCGGAATGGGAGGGTTGTAGCATCCGAAGTTGGAACCGTAATTTCCGGGGGCGTACCAGCACCACGGATTGCCTGTGCTGTTGCCGGAATTATCATCCCAGCCGATACGGCAATGAGGTTCAGAGGGGTTCTTCTGATGTGAGCTCGGGTGGCAGCCGCGGATCACGACCGTGTCTCCGCCGGCTATCACCCAGCCCCAGTTCGAGCCCTTGTCCGTACTCCCATTGGTTCCGTCATCCCACATGTACCGGAAATCATTGAAGGCGCAATGCTGGTTCGCGCCGTGTCCCGGATACGGAGCGTCAGCTTTACCGTCACACTGGCCGTCCGGCACATTTGCAGAGTAGCGCGTTCCTCCATCCGGCCGCACGAACCAATCTCTGCCATAGGCGGCCGGAACTGTAAAGCTCAGTAACAACGCAACGAAACAAATACGATGAACATTCATCGCAACAATACTCCCGAAATCCGAAGATGCGGCTCCAGTATATCGGGCAAAAGCGAGGGCTACAGCAGCCGGCCGCGGTGAATCGCACATCGGGCTTTCATTGCATAAAACAGGGGTGTATTGACTGTCGGCGTTGATAAGAATGTTGCGCGATTGTGGTGAGGCAAAAGAGCTTTCGGAAGACGATCGTGTGCCAATCGGCTAGAGTAAGTGTGCAATTCCAAGTCTGGAAGCAACCTTCTCAATGTCGAAATTTCGATCGATTTCTGCCGGCTGATTCCTCTGGCCGTTCGGCTGCGCCCACTGATAGTTCTTCCTGTTGATGGAAGTGCAGTGGCCTTCTTCAACCCAGCGACGCGGGATATTGATCACAGTTCCATCGTAATGCCGCTTCCAATACATGATGCCAACGCCGTGATCATAGTAGTATTCTGCGCGGCGTCTCCGTTCCGATTCATCCGTGCAATTCGGATGAAAGTCGAAGCCGCGCCACCAGCCGGCTCCATGATCGAACTGTGACTTGCTGGCGCCGCGTGTGGTGCATCCCACAAGCTCCCAATATCGATGATGACGAAAGCGCAGCAGGTTGCGCCGGCCGCCAAGGTCGCGGACGGCAGCCATCGCGCCATCAGGCAGCCCATTGAAGAGATCTCTCAACCGGTGCATGACCTCGATGCGGCAAAGGAGGTCCGAGTGCCAGAAGGCGAGCCTGTCCGCAAAAAGGAATGCGAACTCCATGGCGAAATGCGGCCACATGATTTCGAAGCCGAACCGCGCGTTGAAGTCGATGACGATGGAACCTGGAAGGACGGCTTTAGGTGCGCCTCGCCGAGGGTCGAATCCGATGACCGGTGTCCAACCGATTTCCTGGATAAGACGCTGTTGGAGGGCGCACCAGCGATCGCTCACGTTCCAGCACAACCAGGGCCGCTCCACACCAGCCAGCGCTTTGCTCCAGTCCGCAGCGGCCTGGTAAATTGCGTCGAGGGGAAGGGTAAATTCCTCCCAGTTGCCCTTTCCCCTCTGTGACGGGTCTGTTCTCGGTCTCTGATCCGACATCTATGACCGCAAGTTTAGCATTAGGGTTGGACGGCACCGATGCTTGGCGGGATTTGCCGAGCGGTCCCATAGTAGTCGGTCGTCAGTCCGTTGATGATCGTTCCTGCGCCAATTGCCGGACTCGATGCGCTCGGGGAGAAACTCGAGATGTCCAGAATGGTTTGCAGAGGCCATGCGCCCTGCGCCGGTTCACCTACAAGCAATGGATCGCTGCAGATGTTCCCTGCGCTTCCCGCTGAACAGTCTCCGTTCCTGGTGCCGTATTCGACGTTATAAGTGGCAGCTACCTGGATCGAGTTGTCAGCCAGGTAATACATGCCGGGCGACTCACCGCTGTAAGGATAGTAGGCCGTGCTGGTGGAATATCCCAGGGTGATGTTGTCCTGGAATACCCATGGCGACGAGCCGCACGCGCCTGCTGTGCCGCAGTGGAGATCGAAGATCGTCGGGTTGTAGCCGATTTCCGTGTTGCCGGCGATCAGCACCGTGGAGTTCGCATTCGTGTTCAGTGAGAACATGTCCCCGGCCGCGCGGCAGAAGTCGCTCAGATAGGAACCATTCTGGTGGGTGGACAGAGCGAAGTTCTGTGCCGCGCCCGGAAGCTGTTGAGACATGCGGGTACAGTTTCCAACAGTAATGTTGTTCTCAAAGATGGTTGTGGAGTTCGTTCCGGTCGTCCACTTCCACTGCTGCCCCATGTTGCCGTAGGAAGTCGAGTTCGTGATCTTCAGATAGCCGATCACTGCGTGCGGTCCGATAAAGCCGTCTTTGGTGTTGTAAATCTGCGTGCAGTGGTCGCAGGTGAAGGATGCCATGGTCGTATCCTGGCCTGACCACGAATCGCCAAAGCCGTTCGACGAGTCGTCATAGCACGACATTGCCGAGAACTGAGGGTTTGCGATGGGATATTGTTCATTGCAGCCATTGCCTTCCATCGTCACGTAGCTGGCTGCGATGGACGACCCTGCCGCATTGGGCGTGTCCCCAGGATCGTTGAAGTTCCATCCTGCGAAGCCGTTGAATCCCACGAACACGCGGGTCATCGTGATGGGGCCGCCAATCGGCCCATAGATGCCGCTGGCGGTGAATCCATGGACGTAGACATCCTGCAACGTAACGTTGGCGGTGGTGTTATCGGTCTTGATGCCGTTGTTGGAAAAGTCGTCGGTGCCCGGAACCGAAGCGGTGCAGCCCTTCGGATAGACCGGGGAGCCGAAGCTGACGCATTTTCCGTTGTGTGCCGTGATCTCCAACCCTTCAATGTCCACATACTGTGTTCCGGCGAGGTTCAGTGTGATCTGTGCTCCGAATCCACCAAAGATTTGCGTAAGGTTTGAGGTGTACGGATAGGTGTTGACCGGGTTACAGCTGGAGGTATACGCGCAACCCCCAAGAATCCTGGTATGTTGCGAAGCCGTGCCCGCGGGAATCGGTGGGTTGTAGCAGCCGGTATTCATCCCGTAACCGTACTGACTAGGCGCATACCAGCACCAGGGATTGGAAGTTCCGTTGCTTGAATTGTTGTCCCAGCCGATTCGGCAATGGGGTGCATCGGGGTTCATTTGACCTGCGCCGGCGGCGCAGCCCTCGACAACGACCGTATCGCCCCCGGCCATTACCCAGCCCCAGCTGCCCAGGCTGCCGTCGTCCCACATGTAGCGGAAGTCATTGAACGCGCAGTTCTGGTTAACTCCGGAGCCAGGATAGGGTGCGTCAGCCTTGCCGTTGCACTGGCCATTCGGCACATTCGCGGAGTAGCGAGTGCCGCCATCGGCACGGACGAACCATGTGGTGCCCGCGGACACAATCTGCGGCGCGGCGATTGCGATCGACGTGGTTACGGATTGTGTCTGCAACGGTGAACTGCTGTCGTTGACGCTGGCCGTGAACGTCGAACGTCCCGATGTCGATGGCGTTCCCGAGATGACGCCGGCGGAAGACATCGTCAACCCCGGCGGCAGTGAGCCGGACGTGACGGACCATATATACGCCGGCGTACCACCGGTTGCCTGCAATGACTGGTTGTAGCCTGTTCCGGTAGTTCCGGAAGCAAGCGTGGAGGAGGAGATCGCGAGTGGGCTCGCCGCCGCGCCGATTGTCATCGTAACATTTGCGGATGCAGTCTGCGCCGGGGTCTCCGCGTCGGTGGCCGTGACAGCGAAGTTGTATGTGCCGTTCGCACCTTGCGTTGGTGTGCCGGAGAGGATGCCCGCTGTGCTGAGATTCAATCCGGCGGGAAGCGTTCCGGAACTGATAGACCAGCCATATGGGCCTGTGCCGCCGGTTGCGCTCAGGGTCACCGAGTAGCTGCTGCCCACAGTGCCGCTCAAAGCTCCGGGCACAACGACAGCCAATGGCTTCACAAGGGGGGCCTGTGCAGCGTTTACGACCAGCGATGTCGACAGCGACGCAGTCTGTACAGGGTTGCTGCTGTCAGTGACGGTTGCGGTAAAGCTTGTAGTGCCGCTCGCGGTGGGCGTTCCGCTGATGATGCCGCTTGCCGGCGACAAGATCAGTCCGGCCGGTAGCTGGCCTGCGGTGATGGACCACTGGTACGGCGCTGTCCCGCCGGTCGCCAGCAACGGCTGCGAATAGGGAGTGCCAGCAGTGGCGGAGACTGGCGTCAATGCAGTGATTGCCAAACGCGGTGCCGTGATGTTGATCGTAACCAACGCAGACGCGGTCTGATTGGTGGTGTCGGTTACAGCTGCGGTGAACGCTGCCGTTCCGCTGGAAATGGGTGTGCCTGAGATTGCTCCAGTGGTGTTATTGAGAGCAAGGCCGGCTGGCAGGTTGCCGGAGGCGATGGACCAACGATAGCTTGGCGTTCCGCCGGTTGCCTGCAGGGTCCCGCTGTAAGGCTGTCCGGAAGTGCCCTGGGCGAAGGACGTCGTCGTGACCTTCAACTGCGGAGGCGCGACCGAAATAGACAGCGTGGCTGACTGCGTCTGCACTGGATTGCCGCTGTCATGCACTATGGCCACAAATGTTGCGGTGCCGCTTGCACTGGGGGTGCCTGAGATCACGCCGCTCGAAGCCAGCGAGAGCCCCGCAGGCAGGCTGCCTGAGGAGATGGACCAGGAATAGGCCGGCGTTCCGCCGCTTGCACTGAGTGTCTGTGAATAGGCCGCGCCCGATGTTCCCGCGGCGAGCGAAGTGGTCTTGATGGTAATGGGAGTCTGGTTGACCGTGATGCTTAGCGCAACTGTCTGGCTCTGCTGCGGGATGGCCGAGTCATTCACCGTCACATTGAAAGAGAAAGCGCCACCTTGCGTCGGTGTACCGGAGATCGCGCCGGAGGGGGCGAGAGAAAGGCCTGGAGGCAGGCTTCCCGAGCTGATGCTCCAGGTATATGCGGGAGAACCACCAGCCGCCGAAAGTATCTGCGAATAGGTAGTCCCGAAGGTCGCAGAGGGGAGAGATGAAGTTGACACGGTGAGAGGCGTCGGCTGCGGAGCGGTAGATGCGGCGTTAGAGATGATAAGCGTGAACGCAATAAACATCTGTTGCGGCGGCTTGCTCTTGTCCTTCAGCGTCAGTCCCAGCGAGTAGGTTCCCGCCGTGGTCGGCGTTCCTGAGATCACGCCATTCGATTTGAGCGAAAGCCCTGCCGGCATTTTGCCGGAGGTGAAAGACCAGGAATAAGGTTGATTGCCGCCGGAACCTGTCAGGGTAGCGCTGTACGCCGTTCCCACGGTACCGTTGGGCAGCGAGGTTGTCGTGATGATCAGAGGAGCCGATTTCGAATTCGCCGAAGCGATGCTGAGGTCCACCGCGTCGGACTTGACACCGGTGACGGTGTTCATCAACTGAACGTGCGCGACGCCCGGCGTTGCAAGGTTCGCGCTCTCCACGGGGCTGGCAACCGTGCTGTTGTCGAGCATCGTGGTTGAGAGGGGGGTTCCATTCCAGAGGACAACGGTCGAGTTGTTGATACGGGAACCGACGATCTCAACGGTCGTGCTGCCCGAGCCCGCCGTGACAGCCTGCGGAATAATCTGATTGATCGCCGGCACCCCGGCGTTCGCGATGCCTACACCGCCGCAACCAACAACAGAAAAACAGACCGCAAGTGCTACAACGCTGGTCCCGATCCTCGTGAATGTCTTCATTGTCCCCTAGCCCGTTGAAAATCTCTGGTTGTGCCGGCACTCCCATCTCCCCTGGTGTGCCGATCAGTTTTTGTTGAAGCTTCGTGTTTCAAGCTATCGGCCTACGAAGCGGATGACCCTTGCACGAAGGCATCGGAAACGTGCCACTTTTCGCTTGCGTGTCACACCTTTTGGTCAGCATTTTGTTGCAAGCACACGCGATTGCTCTTGCGTTCATCGGCTGCGCAACGGACAAGTTGTGCGGCTGGAGTTACGCGAAGAAGTAACGCAAGTAACGTGACCGAGCCGCAGCGATGCACGCTGTGAGGCGCAGCTGTCTTAAGCCGTTCTCATCGAAGAACAGCGGGGACGCGGTCGCGGCGCGCAAGGGAGCGATCCCGCGCGGGAACGCGCAAGCGCTTAGCAGGTGATGATTGAGTTAATCCGCTTTAACTAGCCATGGGAGCACTCACACGCATTTCTCCAGCGGCTGGCCGAGGCACGGCGCAGTGACTGGACGAGGCCACCATGGGCGGGACTGAAAAAAAGGAAATCTACGTGACAACTTCGCTTTTGCCTGCCTTAGTTAGTCAGTCCGAACAACAGACCGTCTCCTTACTGACCACCGGCAGAGCAGGGCTGCATGAGAGAATCATCAGCCGGAAGAACTCGCGCGTTGGGAAACGCGAGTATGTTCGCTATGAGCGTGCGAATAACTTCCGAGTTTTATAACACACGAAATCGTGCGATGCGATGAAACAATTTCCACAAAGAATCTAACAACGCACGATCTTCTCGGAGTCGATTCCTTTCGTTGCATTGCGCGAGTCGACAACCAGTGTCGACTCCTTGACGATCGCAGTGTAGTCGTAGTCCGAATGGTCCGTCATGATCAGCACACAGTCGTACTTGCCAAGGTCCTTCAGCGGCGTGCAGGTCATGTTCAGGTTGTAATGGCGCCCACGGCCGACGGTAGGAAAGTAAGGGTCGTTGTACAGCACCTCGGCGCCCTGTTCGCGCAGCAGTTCGATCACGGTCAGCGACGGAGACTCGCGCAGGTCGTCGATGTCCTTTTTGTATGCCATCCCCAGCATCAGGATTTTCGCGCCGTTCATCGCCTTCTTCTGCGTGTTCAGGCCCTTTGCGACGGACTGCACGACATGCATGGGCATGGCTTCGTTTACCTCGCCGGCCAGCTCGATAAAGCGCGTGTTGAAGTCGTATTCACGCGCCTTCCAGCTCAGGTAGAAGGGGTCGATGGGAATGCAGTGACCGCCGAGGCCCGGTCCCGGATAGAACGGGTGGAAGCCGAATGGCTTGGTCGACGCTGCATCGATTACCTCCCAGATGTCCACGCCCATGCGCAGGCTCAACAGCTTCAACTCGTTCACCAGCGCGATATTCACGCAGCGATAAATGTTTTCGAGAAGCTTGGTCATCTCCGCGACGCGCGTAGAAGAAACACGCACTGCGCGTTTGAATATCCCCTCGTACAGCGTCGCCGCCAGTTCGGTCGCGATCGGCTCATGTCCGCCGACCACCTTGGGGATATCGCGCCGCGCCACCGTCGTATTGCCGGGATCCTCGCGCTCCGGCGAGAACGCAACGTAGAACACGCCGCTTTCCGCCGGCGTGCCTTTGCCCTGCACCTTCAGCTTGCGAGGATTGCCAGCCTCCAGCACCGGGATCATCAGCTCTTCGGTCGTGCCGGGATACGTCGTGCTCTCCAGCACGATCAGCTGCCCCTCCTGCACGTGCGGAGCGGCCGCCTTGGCGGTGTTCTCCACGTAGCTCAAATCCGGTTCGCGGTGCTCGGTCAGGGGCGTTGGCACACACATGATCACGGCATCCTGGTCGGACAGCTTCGCGAAATCCGTGGTCGCGGAAAAGCCCTTCTTCCGGGCGGCCTGGATTTCGGTGGCCTCAATGCGGAAGATGTATGACCGTCCCGCTTCGAGGTCGTTAACTTTTTTCTCATCAATGTCGAAACCCGTGACCTTGAATCCTGCCTCAGAGAGCAGGAGTGACAGCGGGAGCCCAACGTAACCGAGCCCGATCACTCCAATGCTGGCGTCGCGGGCCTGCAGGCGGTCCAGACGCACCTGCGCAATCTTCGGCAGAACTGCTTTATTTGTATTCGACATATCCTTCCGATTATCGCATCGGCCTTCATGCCGCCTCTGTTGCACGAATGTTGCAGGCCGTTACTAAAATTGGTCTGGCAACATTCCGGTTGACCTCATTTCACGGAACTGGAGTTCAATGAAGAGCGAGGCGGCTGCACGAAAGTGGAATCGACGGACAGCCGGGACCTCGCGAGACTGAAGGCTCCTGCCGATAGGCCCGATCATCGGTTGAAGACTGGGCGATGGCGCACGCTGACCTCGCATCCTAACTGTTTTGGGGAGCAAGCATCGATGGCTCGGTATCTGATCACTGGCATTGCAGGTTTTATTGGTTCGACTCTGGCACACACCCTGGTCGAGCAGGGCCATCAGGTTCGCGGCATCGACAATCTTTCCACCGGCAGCCTTGACAACCTCGCGGACATCAGCAGCGAAATCTCCTTCGAGAAGATGGACCTGCAGGATGTAGCGGGCGTGAAAGCGGCCTGTGAAGGCGCCGACTACATTCTGCATCAGGGAGCGTTGGCTTCCGTTCCGCGTTCGGTCAAGGACCCGCTCACCTCGCATGAATCGAACATTAATGGCACGCTCAACCTGCTGATTGCCGCGCGCGACGCCAAGGTGAAGCGCATTGTCTACGCGGCGTCGTCTTCCGCCTATGGCGATCAGCCCACGCAGCCGAAGCAGGAAGACATGTCGCCGCGACCGCTCTCGCCCTACGCGGTGCAGAAGCTGACCTGCGAGTACTACATTCAGGCATTCCACCGTGCGTATGGCCTTGAGGGCATCTGCCTGCGCTACTTCAACATCTTCGGACCGCGCCAGGCGGCTGACTCGCCGTACTCCGGCGTTATCGCGCAGTTCACCTTCAAGATGATGGCGGGCATCACGCCCACCATCTTTGGCGACGGCCTTACCAGCCGCGACTTCAATTACGTGGACAACGCCGTCAGCGCAAACCTGCTGGCCTGCCAGGCGCCAAGCTCCGTCGCGATGGGCCGCGTGTTCAACGTGGGCACAGGCCGCGCGCATACCCTCAACGAAGTCTACGCGACGATCGCTGAGCACCTTGGCTTCAAGGGTGAACCAAACTACGGTCCGGAGCGCGCCGGAGACATCAAGCACTCGCTGGCGGACATCACGCGCGCCACCGCCGAACTCGGCTACCGGCCCAAGGTCCACTTCCATGATGGTCTCAAGAAGACCGTCGACTGGTACGTCGCCGAGAACGAGAAGACCGCCGTGGGCGCGGGCCGTTAGCAGTGAAGCACTCCCACGCAAGAGAATCCGCCTGTTCAACGTCTAATATGGACTGAGTCTTGCAGCTTCTCGCATTGCTGCAGCGCGAAACTGCATTCCAGACCTTTCTATGACCGAGTTCGTCATCCGGCTGGCCGATGAGCGTGGGCGCGTGCAGGAGCAGATCCAGTCTGCCGCGACCGCTGAGGAGTTGCGCGCGCGCTTTACGCAGGCGGGCTATCACGTTTTCTCCGTGAAGGCGCGCGGTCTGCTGGCCGCGCAAAAGAATAAGAAGGTCAAGCTCGAAACCTTCCTCATCTTCAACCAGCAGTTCCTTACGCTGATCCGCGCCGGCCTTCCGATACTCGGCTCGATCGAGCTGCTGGCACGGCGGCAGAAGCTGCCGCACTTCCGCGCGCAGTTGGAGGATGTGGCGCAGCGCGTCCGCACCGGCGAATCGATCTCCAAGGCGTTCGAGGCCCAGGGCGGCTTTCCGGTCGTCTACACCACTACGCTGCTGGCGGGAGAGCGATCAGGCAATCTTGAGGAGGTGCTGCAGCGCTTCGTCGACTTCCAGCGCGTGAGCCTGACCTTCCGCAAGAAGGTGACCTCGAGCCTGGTCTATCCTTCGGTCCTCGTGGTTATGGTCATCGGTCTGTTCATTTTCCTGATCACCTTCGTCGTGCCGCGCTTCGCGGAACTGTATGACCAGCTCGGAACGTCACTGCCGGCACTGACGACTTTCCTCCTTGAACTGGGCAAACAGGCGCAGAGCTACGGGCTCTACATTGGGGGCGCCGTCGCGCTGCTGATCGTCCTTGGCTATCGCTGGACCAAGACGGATGCGGGCGCGAGCCTGCTGGACAAGATACGCATCCGCACGCCGCTGTTCGGGCAGGTATGGTTGAAGTACCAGGTCGGGCTGTTTTCGCGCACGCTGTCGACGCTTCTGAAGGGTGGCCTGCCGCTGGTGCCCTCGCTTGAGACGGCAGCGCGCTCGATCGGCAGCCGGCAGATCTCGAACGCCGTCTTCACCAGCGTGGAGACGGTCCGCGAGGGCAAAGGACTGGGCGCCAGCCTGGAGAAGACGAAGGTGTTTCCCGACCTCGCGATCGAGATGATCGAGGTGGGCGAGTCGACCGGCGCGCTTCCGCAGATGCTGAACTCGGTAGCCGAGTTCTTCGAGGAAGACGTGCAGAACAGCCTGACCGCGGCGATGAGCCTGATCGAGCCGGCGATCTTGGTCTTCATGGGCGTCGTGGTGGCCATCATCCTGATTGCGCTGTACCTGCCGATCTTCAAGCTGGGTGCCGGTGGCGGCTTCGGCGGGCAGTAGCCCCCGGATACTTAAGTCTCAAAGCATCCCTAAATCGGGACTTAGCTGCGGATGGTATCCCCTGACCGCGCCCGTTGTTGGGCTGGATTGGAATTCCTGGCGGGAAAAACAAAACGCCCGAGCGGCCCGGGCGTTACGCTTACTTTCTTACTGATTTAAGTATAGCGAATGAGGCAAAACTGTTATGCCACTTTGGCAAAAATATATCTGCAAGCGGTGCAATGACTTGAGGTAAAAACACGCGTTCCTCCCTCTTGACAAGCGATTTGCGGCTATTTCTTCGCAACTGAGCGGGAGCTGCAGTAGGTCTTTGCCGGCAGAAGCTATCGAATGGATTGCGGCATAGGGCAGCGTGGCGGGCATGGCGCTGGGGCGATGCGTTCCGGCGGGGCCTGGCCGGCGCCGGGATGAACCTTCACGGGAATCTCGATGGTTCCGGCATGGTTCGAGGTATGGTCCAGGACACCGACACGAAGAAAGAGCGGACCCGGATAGAACGCGACCTGCTGGTGAAAGACGAGCGGGTTCTGCAAAAACATCTCGTACTGCTCTGGTGTGAGCGTACGCGAGATGTTCTGCCTGGTGTTGCTGAGGAAGCGGCCCGTCAGGTTGTAGGCGGCGAGGGCGAAGTCGATGTTGATGGTGCGCAGACCGTTGGGTGTATCGCCGGCGGCGATCTGGTCCTGCGGCACGGTGAAGTCCAGGTCGTATAGGACGCGCTGCCGATTTGCTTTGCCGTGTACCTTCGGAGCAGCCGGCATCGTCGCCAGCGGTGACTGGTCTGCCGCGACTTCGAGCTTTGCGTTGAAGTGCAACTCGGTGGCCGCAGGAGCACGACCTTCGATTGCGGCACGCAGCAGCGCGGCACCGGCGTACTTCGGGATGGGCTTGACGTTCTCCGAGTCATAGCCCACGCGATAGAGGAGCTTCGCGCCGGGAATGTTCGTCGTGACCTGAATGGTGTGATAGTGGCCGTCGGGTTTGGAGCGCGGTGGGATGTAGGAGAGGGTGTAGTAGCTGGACAGGCGATCGACGGCGTCGGCGATACCCGTTGCGAGGTCGTTGGTGTTGTGAACGGTGATGCCGCCGCTCTGCTCGGCGACCTGCTCGGCCGCCAGTAGCCGCTCGCTCACCCCCACCTGTTTAGGCCCGTAAGTCTTCATGGGGGCGACGCCTGTGGAGTCCACCGGAGAGACGGCAACCTGCTCCGCGGTGAAGCGCTCGTAGGTGTCCATCAGGCGATGGATGATGGTCATGTCATCGACATCGGGCCATTCCCAGCCGCCGTCGCGCGTAAGGTGGACAACCATATCGGGTGTGAGCCAGAAAAGGTTTTTGCGGCCTTGGATGGAGGCAACATACGCTGCGATCTGGTCGAGCGCGTCCACGACTGACCAGTTGGTGATATAGGGCGGCTGGTCGGCGCCGATTTCAGTGATGGTCTGGCCGAGAGCCTCGTGCAGCAGCGCCGGATCGGTGGTGAGACCCTGCATCATGTGCAGCCCGCCCTG
>Ga0134125_10003351_pt1 | contig 18585 bp, 19 predicted proteins | sample KB31751_FD_96464 | JGI IMG/M metagenome (GOLD analysis project Ga0134125, IMG submission 96464) | Terrestrial soil microbial communities with excess Nitrogen fertilizer from Kellogg Biological Station, Michigan, USA - KB3-175-1 | ecosystem: Environmental > Terrestrial > Soil > Unclassified ... | reverse complement strand
TATCCCGACGGCACGCCCACGGCGCAGGTCGCAGCCATCCAGGAGTTCGGCGCCACGATCAAGGTCGAGGCGAGCCAGACCACCATCTTCCGCAAGATCGACAAGTCCGGCGAGTTCATGAAGAACGGGCGCTTCGTCAAGCAGAAGCTGTCCAACTTCGCCACCACGCACAACGTGCCGGAGCACACCATCACCATCCCGGCGCGGCCGTATTTCCGCCACATGATCGAGGCGAAGTCGTCGGGCTGGGGCGAGGCGATGGCCAAGAACCTGAAGGCGACCGACTACGACGCCAACGCGACGCTGGCGCGCATGGGAGAGGGCATCAAGGGTCAGCTGCAGCAGTCCATCCGCGATTTCGACGAAGTGCCGCTGGCGCGCTCCACGATCGCCCGCAAGGGCAACGACAAGCAGCTGATCGAGACCGGCCACATGGTCAACAGCGCCGATTACGAGGTCACAGGCACATGAATCTGCACGGCATCGTTTCCGGCGCCATCGGCGCGGTCAATCCACCGATCGACGCGCAGGCCATTCAGGCGACCGGCTACACGACATCGCCCAGCGGCAAGCAGGTGCCCTCCTATGGCACACCCGTGCCGCTGACGGTCCAGAAGCAGGAACTGAGCTTCAAGGACCTGCAGCACGTCGATGGCCTCAACCTGCAGGGCCAGCTGTGCTCGGTCTACTTGAACGGCCAGATCTACGGCGTCGACCGCGGCACCGCCAAGGGTGGTGACAAGTTCGTGATCGGCGGACAGACCTGGCTGGTGGTGGCGGTGCCGGAGCAGTGGCCCGACTGGTGCCGCGTGATCCTCTGCCTGCAGGTGGTTCCGTGACGCTCTCCATCTCCATCACCGACGAGGACCTGCTGACCGCCTTGCGCGGTTTTTTGTTGTCCGCGTTCAACGCCGAGGTGGTGCAGGGCCAGGTCAACCGCGTAGCCATGCCGCTGGGCAACTTCATCGAGATGACGCCGACGCTCTCCGCATCGCTGTCCACCACGCGTTCCGGCTGGCGGCCCGACATCGGCGCGCAGACCTTCACCAACCCGACGAAATGGACGTGTCAGCTCGACTTCTACGGCGCGGACGCGGCCAGCAACGCCAGCATCTTCCAGTCCATCGTGCGCACGCCCTACGCCTGCGAGCAACTGGCGGCCACCGGCCTGGACTTCCAGCCGCTCTACGCGACGGAGCCACGCAACACCACGCTGATCACCGGTGAGCAGCAATACGAGGGCCGCTACACCGTCGATCTGGTGGCCCAGTTCAACCCCGTGGTGCAAACCCCTCAGGACTTCACCCAGCAACTCGCCATCGGCCTCGTCGATGTCGACGTCACTTTTCCACCGGAGACTCCGTAAATGACCATTCCTGCAAGCTCCATCGTTCGGGTGAATCCGGGCGTTCTCGCGGCGGCGGGTGTCGCGATCGACCTCAACGGGCTGATCCTGATGCACGACACGGCTGTCCCGGTCGGCACCGTGCAACCGTTCTCGTCCGCCGACGACGTGGGCGCGTTCTTCGGCCTCAGCTCCGAGGAATACGAGGTCGCGCTGATCTACTTCGCCGGCCCGGAAAACGCCACCAAAACGCCGGGCCAGTTGTACTTCGCGCAGTACCCCGATGCCGACGTGGCGGCCTACCTGCGCAGCCCGCGGCTGGACCTGACGCTGACGGAGCTGAAGGCGCTCACCGGCACGCTGACGATCACCGCCGACGGCGTGGCCAAGACGTCCAGCGCTATCACGCTCACCGCGGCGACCAGCTTCAGCAGTGCCGCCACGATCATCGCCGCGGCCTTCACCTCGCCCGGCTTCACGGTCACCTGGGACGCCCAGCGCGGCGCCTTCCTCTTCACGTCCAGCACCGTGGGCGCGTCGTCCACGATGGACTTCGCCACAGGCACGCTGGCCGCAGGGCTGAGCCTGACCCAGGCAACGGGCGCGACGCTCTCGCAGGGCGCGGTCGCGGGCGTTCCGGGGCCGTCCATGGATGCCCTGGTGCTGGTCAACCAGAACTGGGCCGCGTTCACCACCGTGTTCGAACCGGTCACCGCGGACAAGGTGCTTTTCTCGGCATGGGTCAACGGCAAGGATGACCGCTACGCCTACGTGGGCTGGGACACCGATCCCAACGCCAAGGTGGCGGGCAACCAGACGACCTGGGGTTATGCGATCACGCAGGCCGACGACGATGGCTCGGTGCCGGTGTTCGGCGACCTGACCCATGCCGCGTTCGTGCTCTCGTTCATCGCTTCGCTGGATTTCGACCGCCTCAATGGTCGCCAGACGCTGGCCTTCAAGAGCCAGTCCGGCCTGCTGCCGTCGGTCAGCAACCAGACCGACGCCGACGCCCTGATCGGCAACGGCTACAACTTCTACGGCGCGTACGCGACGGCGAAGCAGGACTTCGTGTTCATGTACCCGGGCAGCACGCCAGGCCAGTGGAAGTGGGTCGACAGCTACGTCAACCAGATCTGGATGAATGCGCAGTTGCAGCTGGCCATGTTCACGCTGCTGCAGTCGGTCGGCTCGGTGCCCTACAACGCCGAGGGTTATGCCTTGGTCGAGGCAGCCTGCGCCGACCCGCTCAATGCCGCGCTCAACTTCGGCGCCATCCGCGCCGGCGTGGCGCTGTCGGCCTCGCAGATCGCGCAGATCCGCAATGCGGTTGGGCAGGACGTCTCCGGCGTCATCACGGCGACCGGCTACTACCTGCAGATCGTCCCGGCCACCGCGGGCCAGCGCGCTGACCGCTCCAGCCCCAGCATGACGCTGTACTACGCCGACGGCGGCAGCATCCAGAAACTCACTCTTGCCAGCATCGAGGTGCAGTAACCATGTCGACCATCACTGCCGCAAACTCGGTGTTCGCTCTCACCATCACCGGCCTGTACCCCGCGCCGCAGATCCTGCACGGCTACGCGGCCGATGACGCCTTTTCCACCGATGCCGTGGAGACCGCCGAGACCGTCATGGGCCTGGACGGTCACCTCTCCGGTGGCTTCATCTTCAACCCGGTCAAGCAGACCATCGTGCTGATGCCCGATTCCGCGTCGCTGGACGTCTTCAACAACTGGTCACTGGCCCAACTCGCCACGCGCGAGGTGCTGGTGGCCAACGCGTCGATCAGCCTGCCGGCGATCGGCAAGAAGTACGTGCTGACCCGCGGCTTCCTGACCTCGCACAAACCGATTCCCGACGTGAAGAAGGTGCTGCAGAGCGTGCAGTACCAGATCACCTGGGGCACGGTGGCGGGGGCGAACCTGTAATGGCACGCAAGACCTCCCGCTTCACCGTGGCCGACGAGGGGCGCGACAAGGGCAAGGTGTTCCTGTTGCAGGAGATGCCTGCCTCCCTGGGCGAGCGCTGGGCGGCGCGCGCCTTCCTCGCCATGGCGCAGAACGGCATCGAGTTGCCCGACGGCCTGCAGGACGCCGGTTTTGCCGGCCTGGCCTCGTACGGGCTCACGATGATCGGCAAGCTGCCGTTCGAGATCGCGGACGTGCTCATGGAGGAGATGTTCCGCTGCGTGCAGATCATCCCCGACCCGTCCAACGACTTCGCCCGCAGCCTGGTCGAGGACGACATCGAGGAGATCGGCACGCGCGTGAAGTTGCGGATCGCGGTGTTCAAGCTCCACGCGGATTTTTCCAAGGCCGCCGCGCCATCGACCTCGGCCCAGGCGTAGGCGGCCGGCAACAGGGTCTGGTCGAATACCTGAACGTGCCGCGCACGATCGCCACCGTCGTTTCCTCCCGCCACGCCACGCTCCACGAGCTGGACACCGTCTACGGACTTGAAGACCTCTGGCTGATGCTGGAGATCATCACCGTGGATTCCCACAACACCGCCGTTTCCCGATCCGCGCAGGACTGACCCATGGCAACCGTGATCGACGCGCTGGTGATGACGCTGGGGCTGGACGTCACCCAGTACGACAAAAACCGCAAGCGCGTGCAGGAGGACAACGACAAGTTCCGCAAGCACGCCGATTCCGTGGCCAAGGACGTGGCCCACGGCGGCAAGGTGATGGCCGAGGGCTTCGGCGCGATCAAGCGCGAGGTGATGGGGCTGCTGGCGGTGTTCGGTGCCGCGACGGGCATCAAGGCGTTCATTGCGAGCAACGTGCAGGGCCAGGCCGAGCTGGGGCGGTTGAGCCAGAACCTTGGCATCTCGGCGCAGTCGCTGGAGGCGTGGGGGCTGGTCGCCAAGGAAATGGGTGGGCAGGCGTCCGACGCATTCGGCGCGCTGCAGTCGGTCGCCAGCGGCCTGGCCGAGGCGTCGATTCGCGGACACTCCGCGCTGACCGACATGGCGCGCGCGAACGGCGTCATCCTGACCGATGCCAAAGGGCAGGTGCTGGGATACGAGGACGCGCTCGTCAGCATCTCGAAGCGGCTGGCCGAGTTGCCGCGCCAGCAGGCGCGTTATCTGGCCGACCAGCTCGGTGTCGGCTCGATGTTCAGCCAGCTGATGCTGGGTCCGGATGAGTTGCGCCGGCGGCTGGATTCAGCGCGCGGGATGACTCGGGTTACCGAGGCCAGCACGGCCGCCGCCATGCGCCTGCAGAAGCAGTGGGTCGACATCCAGCAGCGCTTCAAGGAAACCAGCGAGATCGCGTTCGCGAAGCTCTCGCCGGTACTCGAGCGCATCGCCGGGCGCTTCGCCGACTGGCTCGACTCGGTCAACTGGGACGAGGTCGGTCGGAAGATCGAGTCATTGATCAACGGCGTGAATGAAATCGTCGACGAGTTCGGCGGCTGGAAGACCGTGGCCATCGCGCTCGGTGGCATCCTGGCGCTGAAGGTGCTGGCGCCAGTGCTGGGCCTGATCACGGGCCTGGGTCGCCTGATCCCGTTGCTGGCGACCACGACGGCGGGGATGGGGGCGCTGGCCACGGCTGGCGCGGCGGTGGCAGGCGGCTACGTGGGGACCAAGATCTACGAGGCCTCGCGCGGCACCGCGCTTGGCGATTGGTTCCAGCACATGGCAGCCGGTGGCGCCGCCTTGCTCGGCGACAAGGACGCGGCGGAAGCGCTGAAGAACGAGCGCTGGAACAACATGACGACGGCGCAGCGCAATGCTGTCCTGCGTGTCCGTGGCAAATCGCTGCCTCGCGGGTTGCGCAACAACAACCCGGGAAACCTGAACTATGCGGGGCAGGCCGGCGCGGAAAAGGAGGGCGGCCCGGGTGGTCGCTTCGCCGTGTTCGGCTCCATGCAGGAAGGCATCGCCGCGCTGATCCGTCAGCTGGCGCTGTACGCCTCCCGCGGCATCGACACGATCAGTGCGATCGTGAAGAAGTACGCGCCGGCCGCCGACGGCAACGACGTGGCCGCCTACATTGCTTCGCTGGTGAAGGCCACCGGCAAGGGTGCAAACGAGGCATTGGACCTGACTAACCTCCAGACGCTGATCCCGCTGGTGCAGGGCATCGTCCGCCACGAGGGCAATGGCAACCTGTCCACCGAACAGGTGCTGGGCGGCATCCGCCTCGGTGCGCGCCAGCAGGCGATGCGCAGCAGCGGCATGGCCTCGCGCACCAGCACTTCGGAGACCCACATCGGCAAGGTCGAGGTGCACACCCAGGCCACCGATGCGAAGGGCATCGTTCGCGACATCGGGCATGAGCTCAGCAACAACACGCTGATCGCGCAAGCCGACACAGGACTCGACTGATGCCAAACCCCAGCGGAATTGCCGTGCTCGCCGAACTGGGCGACCTGGTCGGCATCGACCTGCTCAACCCCTTGCCGACGGACTGGAAGATTCTGGATGCGAACACCAGCGCGCCAGTCATCGTGCCCGACACGGTGCCGCGCTTCGAGTACCGCGGCGAAGCACGGGTTTCCGACTACCCCGTCGAGCAAGGCGCCTTCGCCAGTTACAACAAAGTGCAGGTGCCGTTCGAGATCCGCATGACCATGGTTTGTAGCGGGCTGAACTTGGTACAGAAGGGCGCGCAAGCCGTGCGCGATGCTGTCGGGCTATCCATCGGCCAGAACCTGATGCTGCGAACGGACTTCCTCGACACGCTCGATTACATGCGCCTGACCACGGACCTGTTCGTGATCGTGACGCCCGACAAGACCTATTCGAATGTGAACCTGGAACACTTCGATTACCGGCGCGAAACCACCAACGGCGCCAGGATGCTGATCGTCGAGGCATGGTTCCGCGAGATTCGCGTGAGCGGCGCGGCGAAGTACACCAACGACACGGCCGCGCCCAGCGGTGCCGATCCGGTGGGGCTGGGCACCGTGCACCCCGGAGACACCGTTACCGTGTCCTTCCCGGACGCCGGGGGCATCCAGTGATCACCATCCCGATGCAGCCGCTGCCGTCGCAGTTTTTCGGCGTCACGCTGGATGGCCAGTCCTGCGTCATTTCCGTCTATCAGAAAAGCACGGGGCTATTCCTGGACCTCGCCGTGGCCAACGCGCCGTGCGTGAGTGCTGCGCTATGCCGTGACCGAGTGCGCATCGTGCGCGAGGCCTATCTGGGGTTTCTGGGCGACCTCGCCTTCATCGACACGCAGGGCACGCAGGACCCGGAATACACCGGGCTGGGGTCGCGCTGGGTGTTGGCCTACCTGTCACCGGACGAAATTGCATGAGCTTCATTGAACGCAAGATCGACGTGCGGATTGCCCTAAACGGAACAACCTTCGACGGGAGCAATGACACGCTTCTGTTGACGGGGTTGCGCTGCCAGGCGACCGTCGAGAACTATTCTGGCGGCCTAGGTTCGTATGGGTCCGTCCTGCAATTGCGCGTCAACGGCATGCTGGAAGATGACATGGCCAAGCTCAGTACCATGGGCTTCTCCAGTGGCACAGGATACAAGTTGAACGCGATCGAGGTTTTCGCAGGCGATTCTGTTTCAGGCATGTCGCTGATATTCAGTGGCGCAATCTACGCCGGATCGGTCGACTACAACGCGATGCCCGATGTTGGCGTTAATTTTGTCGCACATGCCATATTCAACGAGAAGATGACGGCAATCGCCGCGAGCAGCTACAAAGGCGATATGGATGTCGCGGTTATGCTGCAAGGTCTTGCGCACGCGGCCGGCTGGTCGTTCGAGAATGCCGGAGTAACGACCAAGCTGAGCAACCATGCTTGCGGTGGAACGATTGTTGACCAGATTGAAGACATCTGCCTGGCGGCCGGCATCCATCATGACGTGAAGCCAGGTCCGACGAAGACGCTTATCATCTGGCCAGTAGGCGGGACTCGCGACGACACAGTGATCACGCTCTCTTCGGATACCGGTCTGGTGGGCTATCCGGAGTACGCGATGAACAGTGTGATGGTGACCTCGACGTTCAATCCGAACATCGAGTTCGGGCGGCGAGTGAAGGTCCTTAGCTCGACTCCCAACTTCAGCGCCAAAACCCAGCGCGAATTTGGCGGAAGGGCAGCGCCACCGGGAACGGGGGAGGCCTTCTACTGCTGGAACGTGACGCATGACTTGTCGTCGCAGGTTCCTGGCGGGCCGTGGTTCACTCGTGCGCAACTCGGAGACGACAACTTCCATGCCCGATAAAACGCTTAATGGATTCCGCGACAGCTCGACGGGCGCCAGTCAGTTCAGCGCACTCAAGTTCGTGATCCGACGTTATCTCGGCAAAGTTCGCACAGCGACTATCGTCAAGGTGTTGGCTGTCACGAATGATGGCGGCGTGTCGCCGGTGGGTTTGGTGGACATCCAGCCACTGGTGGAGCAAACCGATGGCGCAGGGAACGTGACTGCGTTGCCGCCGATCTATGGCGTTCCATACATGCGCATTCAGGGCGGAACAGATGCCGTCATTCTCGATCCCAAAATCGGAGACCTGGGCATCGCTCTATTTGGTGATCGCGACCTTTCGGTGGTGAAGTCGACCAAGGACACCGGACCTCCTGGATCGTCGCGCCGCAACAGCCTCGCCGACGCGCTCTACATCGGTGGCCTACTGAATGGCACGCCGGTTCAATACGTGCAGTTCGAGTCCTCGGGCATCACGGTCAAGTCGCCGACGAAGGTTACCATCGAGGCGCCGACGGTGGCGGTGCAGGGCGACATGACGGTCAGCGGGACAGTGGTAACGCAATCGACCATCACAGCCAGCGGCGAAGTGAAGTCCGGCAGCATCGGCCTGCAAGCTCATCACCACACGGCACAGGGTGCGACGGCACCCACCACGGCAGCACAGCCCTAGCTAGGGTTGCCTCCGCTCCAGATATTGGCCGTCAGCGGACATACGCGCTTGATTATGTCGGCCATTACCGTTCCGTGCGTCACTGGAACCGACATAACGGGCATTCCCGAGTCCGAGATTGGCACCACTACCTGCCCTTTACCGAAAGACCATGTGTCAGCACTTACCATGTTCAATATGGATGGGAAGTCACCGCGCTCTGATCCTCGACAGTCAACGAATCCGGTAATGAACTTCACCTGCACATAGCCGTCCCCAACACCTTTTATGCCGTCCTTCATCACTACCGCGACTTCATGGTTTTCCTGATCAGTCCAGTAAGAGAACCAATAGGAATCGGACTCCGACTCACCAAGGTGAGTCCATCCGTGCTGACTCGCGGCATTCCCGCTCCTTCCTGAAAACTCAGCCATAGTCACCGTGGCGCCATGGTCTTCGGCCTGTTCTTGCTTATTGTTGCTCGCATCGGCGGGGCCGGTATCGAATTTAAATGCGATGGTTTTTCTCCCATCCCATCCCATGGCACGCAGTTTCGAGGTTATTTCTTTGCCTTGTTCAACGAAAACCACGACATTTATTTGATACCGGCTTGGCGGCAATGCTGAGCCGTTGTAGGAAATCGGCTTCGAGGCGAAGGACCCGTTGTGAACTGTAGCCTCCGAACTTGCCGACCAGAATTCGCGGCAATACATAAGAGGGCAAACCAGATCAGTGGCGATCCTGGTCCCTTCCGGAAGATTCGTTGTTCCAACAATCGATGGCGACGGCTTTCCATCCAGCCTCGCCATTAAGTGAACGCTTCCAGCGAAGGCATTGAATGTAGCGCCAAGCAGAGCAAACAAAATCCACACCTTCATTTCGTCCTCCATGACCCGCCTCGGCGGGTTTTCTGTTGACCAACGGGCACCACGCATGGCCAAAACTCTACCACTGACCGCTGACTGGGACCTGCAGCTCGACGCGGCGGGCAACCTGTCGCTGATCGACCTGGACGCTTCGCTGGCGCAGGACGTGGCCAGCGCCATCCGCACCTTTCTCGGCGAGTGCTGGTACGACACCACGCTGGGCCTGCCGTATTTCGAGGCCATCCTCGGCCAGCGACCGCCGCGCTCCCTCGTCGTGTCGAAGATCCAGCGCGAGGCCCTGCGCATTCCTGACGTGGCCACGGCGGCCGTAACGCTGCTGGGCCTCAAGGACCGCGCCCTGACGGGCGTGCTGCAGATCACCCGCGCCTCTGGCGCCGCACCCATCACGGTGACCTTCTGATGACCACCACCAATGTCCCGCCGATCGTATTCACCGCGGCCGGCCTTACCTTGCCGACCGAGAGCGCCATTCTAGGCGGCGTGCTGGCCGACATGGATAGCGCGCTGGGCGGCGGCATGAGCAAGACGCTCACCTCGCCGCAGGGCCAGCTGGCGCAGAGCCTGACGGCCATCGTCGGCGACAAGAACGACCAGATCGCGGAGATCGCCAACCAGGTCAACCCCGACACCGCCAGCGGCCGGTGGCAGGACGCGATCGGGCGCATCTACTTCCTGGACCGCATCGCTGCCACCGGCACGCTGGTCACCGGTACCTGCACCGGGCTGGTGGGCACCGTCATCCCGGCGGGCTCGATCGTGGAGGATGCGGCCGGCTACAAGTACGCGAGCCTGGCCGACGCCACGATCAGCGCGACCGGATCGGTGGCGGTGGATTTCCAGTGTCTGACCACCGGCCCGATCAGCTGCCCGATCGGCACGTTCACCACGATCTACAAGGCGGTGACCGGTTGGGAGTCGGTGACCAACCCCGCCGCCGGCACGCCGGGCGTGAACGTCGAAAGCCGCGCCGACTTCGAGTTCCGCCGGCGCAATTCCGTGGCGGCCAATGCCACTGGCTCGCCGCAGGCGATCTACGCCAACGTGCTGGCTGTGCCCGACGTGCTGGACGCCTACGTGGTCGACAACCCGACCAGCGCTACGGTGACCAAAGGCGCCACCAACACGCCCATCGTCGCGCATTCGATCTATGCCGCGGTGGCCGGTGGCGACCCCGCCGCGGTGGCGCGCGCGATCTGGGAGAAGAAGTCCGGCGGCTGCGACTACAACGGGTCGACCACCTTCACCATCGAGGACACGAACGGGTATGAGCCGCCGTATCCGTCCTACCTGGTGAAGTGGACGACGCCCACGGCGCTGCCGGTGTACTTCGCGGTGGAGATCGCCGACAACCCCGCGCTGCCGGCCAACATCGCCGACCTGGTCAAGACGGCCATCGTCGATGCCTTCAATGGCACGGACGGCGGGTCGCGCGGGCGCATCGGCGCGACGCTGTACGCCGGACGCTATTACGCGGGCGTGTCCGCGACCGACGCGAACGTGCAGATCAACACCATCAACCTGGGCGCTTCGGCCTCGCCATCGGGAACGGCGCTGGCGGTGGGCATCGATCAGCGGCCAACGCTCGACCCGGCCAACATCACCGTGGTCCTGGTGTAGCGCCGATGGACAACTACAAGGACACGATCCTTTCGCAGTACGCCAACAGCCCAGCCATCACGGCGTTGATCGGCGACTTCAATGACTGGATCGATCCGGCGGCGGATTTGGATCAGTTCTACGATGTCGTGTGGAACGTGGAAACCGCGGTGGGTTTCGGGCTGGACATCTGGGGCCGCATCGTCGGCGTTCCGCGCACGCTGCAGATCGATGTAGCCGCAACCTATCTCGGCTTCGATGAAGCGAACAGCGGAACCGTCACCGCAACGGATGCCCAGCCGTTCGGGCAGGCGGTGATGTGGAACGGGCCGCCGCCCACCAGCACCTTCGCCCTGTCCGATGACGCCTACCGCAAGCTGATCATGGTCAAGGCGTTGGCCAACATCACCAACTGCACGGCCGCCAGCCTCAACGCGCTGCTCTTGTTTCTGTTCCAGGACGAGGGGCGCTGCTATGTCGCGGACACCGGCGGAATGTCGATCCGCTTCGTCTTCGAGTTCGACCTCTCGCCCGTTGAGCTCTCGATCATGACCCGCTCGACGGCCGTGCCGCGTCCGGCTGGCGTGCGTGCGCAAGTGATGCAGCTCGACCCCTCCACCACCTTCGGCTTCAACGAAGGCGGCCTGCAGCCATTCGGCCAAGGCACGCTCTTCCCCACCTCGGGAATTCAAGATGCAATCTACTAACACCCCCACCAAGATGCCGGTTCCGTTCGCTGAATCCGGGACGAAAAACACGGTTCCCATCCCGTCGCAGATCGGCATCACGCCTGGCGCCGCCTCGTTCACGACCGGCTTCCCGCCGCTGAATTTCACCCCGATCTTGGCCGGTGGCGTGGCGCCTTTCGGCGCGGACTTCAACGGCGTGTTCAACGCCATCACGCAGGCGCTGCGCTGGAGCAATGCCGGCGGCCAGTACGTCTACGATGCCACCTTCGCGACCGCCATCGGCGGCTATCCCAAGGGCGCACTCGTGCAGCGGTCAACGCTCGATGGATTCTGGCTTTCCACTGCCGACAACAACGCGACCGATCCGGATGCAAGTGGTGCAGGGTGGACGGATCCGCTGTCAGGTCGCCTCATCAACGTTCAAACCTTCACCGCCAGCGGCACGTACACGCCCACGGCTGGCACCAAGAGCGTGGTGGTCGAGGTGGTTGGCGGCGGCGGTGCTGGTGGTGGCACGGCGACATGCACAGCATCTCAGGCGTCCGCAGGTGCGGGTGGTGGTGGTGGTGGCTACGCGAAGAGCCGGCTGACCACTGGTTTTTCCGGAGCCACCGTGACCATCGGCGCCGGCGGCGCGGGTGTTGTTTCGGCGGGCGGTGGGAATGGTGGTACGTCGTCATTTGGTGCTCTTCTTTCTGCACCTGGTGGCAGTGGCGGAACCGCCGGCGCCGTCAACGGCCTATTTCCCTCGATTGCTGGCAACGGCCCTGGTGGGTCCGTGGGCGTAGGCGGGAATATCCTCAATGCCATGGGGAGTGCCGGGGGGAGCGGGTTCATGAACACCGCAAGTACTGCGATTTCTGGCGTTGGCGGCGCCTCGGTCTTTGGCGGAGGCGGGGGCGCCTTTACTAACACGACGATCAACGGCGCGGCGGCATCTACGCCAGGATCAGGTGGTTCTGGCGCGCTCACAATTGCGAGCGGCGCTGGAAAGACCGGCGGCAACGGCGCGGCTGGAATCGTGATCGTCTACGAGTACGCATGATGAGGATCTATGCGCGCATCGATAGCGGTCACGTCGCCGAATTGTTCGAGACCGACGGCGACATATCTTCGTTGTTCAACCCCGCCATGCAGTGGGTCGACGTGACCACTGTCGAACCGGCGCCAGGCGTCGGCTGGAGTTATGACGGTCAGGACTTCACCGCCAAGGCGTTGCCGCCGACCGTAACACTCACTGAGCTAAAGGCTGGTCTTTGCGTCGCTATCGATGCCGCGGCTGATGCTGCTTACATCGCTATCGGAGGCCCAAGCCCTGGGCGACTTGCGGAATATCGACAGGCCAATGATGACGCCATCGCGTTCAAGGCGGCCAATTATTCCGGTGACGTGCCCCCGACCATCGGTTGCTGGATGCAGGCAACAGGCTGGACGGCGCAGCAGGCATGCGACGATGTTCTAGCAACTGCCGCCGCATGGAACGCTGCGCTGGTGGCCATCCGATCGGCACGACTGCTTGGCAAGGCCGCCGTCAACGCTTCGGCCACCGCTGCCAAAGCGAAGGAAGCCGCGGATACAACGACAGCCAGCATTCACGGCGTGCTGGCTGGGCTATGACGATGGGTGCCCTCAAGCTGCTGTTCTGCACCAACCCGCGCAATCCACTGAGCTGGGCAATACGCGCCTGCACATGGTCGAACTGGTCGCACGTCGCGATTATCGATGGCGAGGACGTGATCGAGGCCGTGGCGCTGCGTGGCGTGGTATGCAGCAAGCTGTCCGATCGCCAGCGGAAGGACCCCCACTGGCGTATCGTCGAGCTCACCTGCGCGAATCCGATAGAGGTCATCGAGGCTGCACGAAGTCAGCTCGGCAAGCCGTACGATTACACCGCGGTGATCGGGCTTGGCCTGCACCGCGTCTGGAAGGATGCCGACAGTTGGTTCTGCAGCGAGCTGGTGGCGTGGTCTTTCGACAAGGTCGGCGCGCCGCTGTTCCGGGCCGAGACACTACACCGCGTCACCCCGCAACATCTGTGGATGCTGAACCCGTGCAACGTGGCCGAGGTGACGGCCTGACAGCAAGGCCATGGGCTTTGACGCTGGCGCACCGCAAGGCTATGCACGCACGCAAGCCATAGGGATCCGCCGACAGCGTTACCCAACGTGCGCCGATAGGTAACGATCCGCCACGATGGTTAACTAAGCCTGCCCCAGACGTCAGGCCTCATCCGACGAGAGTCAGTTTCGACGACCAGCGATCAGGCGCGGGCCGATGACTGGGGCAACTCGCGGATTGTGAGTAACGGTGTGAGTACGGCGCTCCATCAGTCTGCGAGAAACCGCACAGCGGCGCCATTTGCAGGGGTGGATTCGAGTCCAACTTCGGGCGCCAAAATCCAGCAAAGGGCCGCGAGCGATCGCGGCCCTTTTGCGTGGGTGGTGCCAACCGTTTGTCCCTCGGTGCGGCAGCTCAGTCGGGATAGGAAGAAGACCCGTGGGGCTCGGTTCGGATCACCAAGCCAGGGCGGCAGGCTGGTCAAAATCGTAAAGCTCGCTGCCGGAAATCGCTGGCCCGGTTTTGCTTTACTGGCGCCATGAACATGCCGACTTTCCGCCGCTCCATCGCCGCCTGCAGCTTGGTCATGCTCCTGGCCTGCCTGGTGCCTGTCGTGTACGCAGCGCAGGGCGTCCGGCGCATCGACATCGATGTGCAGGGGAAGACCTCGCCGCTCGATCGCTTTTTCAACTTCTCCATCGGCTCCGATTATCCCGGCACGCTGATGCGCGACGACAGCCTCGCGCAGTTGCAGACCGCAAGGACGGAACTCGGTTTTCGCTACATCCGCTTCCACGCCATCTTCCACGACGTGCTCGGTACCTATCGTGAGGTCGACGGCAAGCCGGTCTACGACTGGACCGGGATCGATACGCTTTACGACCGGTTGCTCGCGATGGGCATCCGTCCGTTCGTGGAGCTGGGCTTCACGCCGGAGGCGATGCGGACTTCGGATCAGCAGCTTTTCTACTGGAAGGGCAACACCTCCGATCCGGTGCTTTCGAAGTGGAGCGCGCTGGTGAGCGCGTTCGTGCGTCACCTTGAGCAGCGCTATGGCCAGCAGGAGATCCGGCGCTGGTATTTCGAGGTGTGGAACGAGCCGAACCTGGCCGGATTCTGGGAGGGCGCCGATCAAAAGGCCTACTTCGAACTGTTCGATGCCACCGTGCGCCACATCAAGCAGGTCGATCCGCAGCTGAAAGTGGGCGGCCCGGCCACGGCGGGCGCGGCCTGGGTACCCGAGTTGATCGAGCATGCCATGCAGGTCGGCGTGCCGGTCGATTTCATCACCACGCATACCTATGGCGTCGATGGCGGCTTCCTCGACGAGCATGGCCAGAGCGACACCAAACTCTCGCCATCACCGGATGCGATCGTCGGTGACGTGCGTCGCGTGCGCCAGCAGATCGAGCAATCCTCCATGCCCGGCCTGCCGCTGTATTTCACCGAATGGAGCACCAGCTATACGCCACGTGATCCCGTGCACGACTCGTACGTCAGCGCCGCGTACATCCTCGGCAAGCTCAAGGCGTCGGAAGGTTTGGCGCAGGGCATGAGCTACTGGACCTTCAGCGACCTGTTCGAGGAGCCAGGCCCGCCCACGGCGCCGTTCGAGGGCGGCTTCGGCCTGATGAATCCGCAGGGCATCAGCAAGCCGGCCTGGTTCGCCTACAAGTATTTGAACCGGCTCGGCGCAAGCGAATTGAAAACCGTCGACGCGCAGAGTTACGTGACGTGGGACGATGGCGTGCTCAAGGCGCTGGTCTGGGATTTCGTGCAGCCAACGCAGGACAAGAGCAACCGGCCGTTCTACACGAAGGTATTTCCTTCCCGCCGGGATGGATCCGTCACGCTCGACTTGGCGCACCTGCCGCCGGGAACGTATCAAGCCGCGATCTATCGCACGGGCTACGACGCCAACGATGCCTACACCGCCTATTTGCGCATGGGGGCGCCGAAATCGCTGACGTCGGAACAGCGGCGGCAACTGCAGGCGGCCACCATGGACCGGCCCGAGATTCGCCCCGTGGTGGTCGATGGAAACGGCCGCGCCAGCGTGGCTTTTCCGATGCGGACCAACGACGTGGTGCTGGTGGAGATCAGTCAGCACCCTTGATCAACGGCAACACGCGCGCTCACATCGCAACGTCGGCAGAACGAGCGACGCTTCCTTCCCCGCGTTCGGACTCTGACGCACGCGAGCGTTGCCGGGCGCAACGTCGATGACGTCTTGTACATGGAAGGCAAAGGTGTCGCGGGCGCCGACTGGATCGGCGGTGCACCCGGATTTCACATAAAGCGCGTTTATTCTTGCCGGTGTGTCTACGGCTAGCCGCCGCACACGGTCTTTGCAGGGGTCGGTCCGGGGAGAATGGTCTTTCGTGGATCGGTCGGCTGGGCTTTCGGGGGAATGACTCTATGAGCATAGGTGTGCGCGTGCTTCCGCGCGGTGCGGTGGCGCTGACCTTGCTGGCGCTGTCGGTCGACGTGGCTTGTGCGGACGCCTTGCCGCAGGATCTGAGCAGCCTTTCCCTCGAGGATCTCGGCAATGTGGTCGTCTCCTCGGTGGCCAAGACCCCCGAGCCGTTGGGCGATGCCGCCGCGGCGGTGTATGTGATCAGCCACGATGACATCTTGCGGTCGGGCGCGACCAGCCTGCCGGAAGTGCTGCGATTGGCGCCGAACCTGGAAATCTTCCAGACCAGCCCTAGCAACTACACCATCACCGCGCGCGGATTCAGCGGCAACAACGGCGCACAGAATTTCCCCAACAAACTGCTGGTGCTGATCGACGGCCGCAGCGTGTACTCGCCGATCTTTTCCGGCATGTACTGGAACGATCAGTACGTGATGCCGGAGAACATCGAGCGCATCGAAGTCGTCAGCGGTCCTGGTGGTGCGCTGTGGGGCGCCAACGCCGTCAATGGCGTGATCAACATCATCACGCGCGCGGCCGCCGACACCCAGGGTGGCGTGCTGCAACTGGGCGTGGGCAATCAGGAAAGCGGCATCGCCGTGCAATATGGCGGCAAGCTGGGGCAGGACGCGCATTACCGGCTTTATGCCCGGGACGTCCACCGCCGCTCGTTCGACAACAGCGCCGGGCGCGACGCGCACGACAGCTGGCGCAAGCCGCAGTTGGGGTTCCGGGTGGACTGGGATGCCGGTGGCGGCAATGCCATGATGTTGCAGGGCGACGCGCACGAAGGGCGCACGGAGCAACCGAACGGCCCCGATTCACGCAATACCGAGGCCGATGTATTGGCCCGCTGGCGGCATGCGATCAGCGACACGTCGAGTTTCCAGGCCCAGGCCTATTACGACTACGTGCATTCCCGCAGCGATGCCGACGGCTCCGGTTTTGCGCTGAGGACCTGGGATATCGAGGTGCAGCACAATTTTGCATTGGGCGAGCAGCACCAGATCGTGTGGGGCGCGGGTGATCGCCGCTACCACTACAACATCAGGCCGCGGATCGATCCCCAGAGTTCACTGCTGTGGGACCCGGCGGTGAACACGCAGAACCTGGCCAATGCGTTCGTGCAGGACCAGATCGCGCTCGGTTCGCGGGTGCGGATGACGTTGGGCGTCAAGGCCGAGAACGACCCGTACTCCGGCCTGTCGCTGATGCCCAGCGCCAAATTGTCATGGAAGCCGGATGAAAACGTATTGCTGTGGACATCCACTTCGCGCGCGGTGCGCACGCCCACGCCGTTCGACCAGGATGTCATCGAGAAGCTTGGCAATGTGACCTTCCTGGTCGGCAATCCGGATTTCAAACGTGAAAAGCTGACGGCTTATGAAGCGGGTTGGCGCGCCCAGGTGGCCACACGCGCAACCGTTTCGGTGGCCGTGTATTACAACGTCTATGACGATTTGAAGACCATCGAGTACTCGCCCACGTTGCTTCCGCTGCTGTGGGGCAATGGCATGGAAGGTCATGCCTTGGGCGTGGAAGCCTGGGGCAGCTACTCGGTACGCGACTGGTGGCAACTGAGTGCGGGTTTTGTCGCACAGCGGCAGAAACTGCGCTTCAAATCCGGTGCGAGCGGGCTCACTGGCCTGTCGCAGGCGGGCAACGATCCCGACCACCATGGTTTCATCCGGTCGCTGATGAATTTCTCTGATCGCTGGACGTTGTCGCTCAACCTGCGCCAGGTGGGCGCCTTGCCGGAGCCGAAGGTGCCGGGTTACGTGGAGCTCGACGCGCGGCTGGGCTGGAAGGTGAGCGATCGGTGGGGACTGTCCCTGTCCGGCTTCAGCCTGTTGCATCCCTGGCATCAGGAATACGTGTTTCCGGACAGCGATCGCATCGGGCGTAGTGTGATGTTCAATACCCGCCTGACGTTCTGACGCGCCTGGACCTCCCGCATATGTCGAGTCCGCCCAACCGCACCACGCCCGGGGACGCCATCCGCGTCCAGCGGGGCGTGCTGCCAAAGGACGGCGGCAGGGTTCGCGCGTGCTGTCTGCTTGCGCTGCTGCTGGCGTGTGTGACGGGCGCCATGCAGGCGCATGCCATGCCCTTGTCACCGCCGGCGCCGCCAGAGCCGCAGGCCGTATCGCTGGAGTACGCGGTCAAGGCGACCTACCTTTACAAGCTTGCGCCGTTCGTCAACTGGCCAGCGGAGGAATTTGCCGCCCCGGACGCACCGTTCCGGATCTGCGTGGTCGGTGATGATCCCTTTGACGATTTTCTTGATAACGCCGTGGCCGGACGCCGTTTCGGAAACCATCCCTTTGAAGTGCACAGGCTGGATTCGTTGACACCTGAAGCGGACTGCCAGATTGCGTTCCTCAGCCGCGTGCCTTCGCAAAGCATCAGTCAGGCGTTGGAGGCGGTACGGGGGAAACCGGTGTTGACCGTGGTCGACTCAACCGTACCGGATCGCGGCGGCATCATGCAGTTTGTGGTCAAGCATGGGCGGGTAAGGTTCGACATCGATACCGCCGCCGCCGCACGTAATCACCTCACGATCAGCTCGAAGCTGTTGAACCTCGCCCTGGTGGTCAGGCCGCCGTCATGAATGCAAACAGAGTCAGCAAACCGTTCGCGTTCAGGCCCGTCATGATGCTGGTCGCCGCCGGGATTCTGCTGATCGCCGGTGCACTCGCCGCGGCCTACCAGTATCGATCGGCCCGCATCGAACGCCGGCATCAGCTGGT
>Ga0134125_10003350_pt1 | contig 18586 bp, 12 predicted proteins | sample KB31751_FD_96464 | JGI IMG/M metagenome (GOLD analysis project Ga0134125, IMG submission 96464) | Terrestrial soil microbial communities with excess Nitrogen fertilizer from Kellogg Biological Station, Michigan, USA - KB3-175-1 | ecosystem: Environmental > Terrestrial > Soil > Unclassified ... | reverse complement strand
TTAGTTAGCAGTTCTCTGAAATCACCCTCGCGCATACCCAGCGTTGGTACGGTCTGGGAGCTCGTATCGGTAAAGACACGTTTGACCCACTCCTGCCCCCAGTAGAAAAAGAGCTTGTCTTTGTTGGAATTGAAATGGTTCGGGATAAAAACTGGCCCACCTATGTTGTATCCGAACTGGTTGTAGTGATCCGGAGCTGTGACAAAGCGGGTAAGCGGGTTCTGATTGCGAGCCCAAGTGTTCGCGTTGAAGATGGTATTACGGACGTATTCAAACGCGGAGCCGTGAAACGTCTGTGTGCCGCTCTTGCTGACAATGCGGATCTGTCCGCCGGATGAGCGGCCATATTCTGCCGCGTAGTCAGCTGTGAGGACCTGAATTTCCTGTACTGAATCCACGTCAGGCTGGCCGAGAATGGCGCCATTGGAACGCGTGCGCATAGCCGGAGCGCCATCGTAGGTAACCAGACTCTCGGGGGTGCGAGCACCGTTAATGTTGGTCGAAAGACCTCCGACACCGATCGAGAGGCCCACAATATTGGTGCCTCTGACGCCTGGAACCAGGTTAGCCATGAAGATCGGATTGCGACCGTTGAGTTCGAGAGAGTCGATCTGCTCACGGTTAACGAGTTTCTGCACTGTTGCCGACTCGGTTTGCAGTTGCACCGCCGATGCCGAGACTTCCACCGTTTGCGTGGTGGCGCCGACGGACAGCGTTGCATCGACTACGAGGTTGCTGGAGGGATCGAGTTTATTGTCAGCGCTTTGAAATTTCTGGAACCCGGTGGCTTCGGCAGTCACCGTGTACAGGCCGGGCGGAACGTTCGTAACCGTGTAATACCCTGACTCATTGGTGACGGTCGAGCGCTGCAGGCCGCTTTTGTTTGCCACTGTGACCTTGGCGTTGGGAATCGTGGCCCCCGACGGATCTTTTATGAATCCGGAAATTCTTCCCAGGTCAGACTGCGCAAAGGTGAGCAGACTAAAGAACGTTAGTGATCCGACACACAGGACGAAGCGCAGAAAACGACGCACGTGAATTGACATATTCGTACCCTCTCTCAGTTGGGCAATTCCGATATGACTCCGGAAGACAGCTCGCTTTCCGCTTCCGGCCTAAATGACCCAATCGTGCGCGCAGCTACACGACACACTTCGGGTTCTACATTCGCTTACGATTGGCAAGTATCGCCGAGCAAGCAGCCGGTATGAAATAGGAGACAACGCACATTTATTGGACAAACGTAACAATTCTTAACGTCGGCATATCCGATGACAACATGTCAAGACCTCTGGGAAGGCAAAACCGCCACGGATCGCACGGACTTCTTCGGACACGGATTAAAGGGAACAGGTGACAGGTTACAGGGAACAGTGGAGAGGGGTGCCTACCGGATCAGAATGCGAACAGCACAAACTCCCTGCATCCGTGAAATCCTCGCGAGCAACGTCCGCGCAATCCGTGGCGGTTTTGGTTGGGCGGCCGCACGCGTAGGATTAAACGTTTATGAAAGCCGACCACCTGAAGAACGCCTCGACTGAAACCAAGCTCATCCATGCTGACCGCGAACTGAACGCTACTTCTGCTGTCGCGCCGCCGATCTTTCAGACGGCAACGTTCCGCGGCGATTCGGCGCAGGACTTTGCCGACCGCGCCAGCCGCCCAAGGCATCCGGAGTTCTACACGCGGTATGGAAATCCCACGCTGAGCCAAGTCGAGAGCGTGCTCGCGTCGTTAGAAGGAGCCGAATCGGCGCTGGTAACCGGCTCAGGAATGGCGGCGGTGAGCGCGACGGTGCTGGCACTCGTGAGCCAGGGTGACCACGTAGTTGCGCAGAAGAATCATTACGGCGGCACTCTCAACCTGCTGAACAGCTTCCTGCCGCGATTCGGAGTAGAGGTCACGCAGGTCGATCAGACGGACACTGCAGCATTCGAGAAAGCAGTGCGTCCGAATACCAAACTGATACTGATCGAAACTCCGAGTAATCCCCTGATGACTCTGACCGACATCGGAGCCGTCGCCAAACTCGCCCGCTCCCGCCGGATCACCACGCTGATCGACAACACCTTTGCCACGCCGATCAACCAGCGTCCACTGGATCTCGGCATCGGTTTAAGCTTCCACAGCGCAACCAAGTACTTCGGAGGCCACTCCGACCTGATCGCCGGCGCGGTGATGGGTAGCTCTGAATTGATCACGAAGATCTGGAACGCGCATGTCATCCTCGGAGCAGCATTGGGTCCATTCGACGCTTGGCTCATGCTGCGCGGACTGCGCACACTCTCGTTGCGTGTTAGGCAGCACAACGAGAACGCGATGGCTCTGGCCGAGTTTCTGAAAGGACATAAGGCGGTAAAGGTCGTGCACTATCCCGGGCTAAGGAGTCACCCGCAGCACGAGCTTGCGCGAAAGCAGATGTCGGGCTTCGGCGGCATGCTTACTTTCGAAGTGAATGGCGGTTACGAAGCCGCCGACCGCTTCCTCAGCCGCATTCGCCTTGCCTCGCGTGCCGCAAGCCTGGGCGGAATCGAAACTCTGGCCGTTCATCCTGCCTCGAACTTCCTCCACTACATGACCCTGGAGCAAGCAGCAAAGATCGGCATAGCTCCGGGACTGCTGCGCATCTCAGTGGGACTGGAAGGAAAACAAGACCTGATCTTCGACTTCGACCAGGCTTTAGGCTGATTTTTTCACCACGGAGACACGGAGTCACGGAGAAAAGGACTGAAGGATAGTTCGGATTGCGCTCGCCATCGCAGGGTGAAACCAGCTTTTGCGTTCCCCGTTTTCTGATTTTCTCCGTGACTCCGTGTCTCCGTGGTGAACCCGCAGTATCCGCTCTCTGCATCTAAGTTGTTGCATGCGCACGACCGATCAGAGCACTGCTGCCGAATCGCTGAGTCTCGCGGAAGTACTGGAACAGATCGTTAACGAAACCGGCAACCGGCCGCTTTCTACTTACCGCATTCAGTTCCATAACGGATTCGGGCTACAGCAGGCGCGAGAGCTTGCTGACTACCTGCACGATCTCGGTGTCTCGCATCTTTATGCTTCGCCGCTGCTCGAAGCGCGCCCGGGGAGCGCGCACGGGTACGACATCATCAATCACGATCGTCTGAATCCCGAAATTGGAAATGAAGAGGACCTGCGCGCCCTGGTGGGTGACCTGAATGCGCGCGGGATGTCGATCGTGCTCGACATTGTTCCTAATCACATGGGCGTGAGTACCGCGACACCGTGGTGGCGGGATGTGCTGCAGCACGGACGGGCCTCCGAGTACAGCGAGTTTTTCGACATCGACTGGAATCCGCTGAAACCCGAGCTGCACAACAAGCTGCTGCTTCCCGTTTTGGGAGACCAGTACGGAGAAGAACTCGAAGGCGGGAAACTGCAGATTCGGGAGAAGGATGGCGAACTCGTGGTCCAGTACTACGATCACGACTTCCCTCTCGATCCGCAGACGCTGCCGCTGATCTTCGAGGCGCTTGGGCCTCTGCCGGAATCGGATTCGACCGGCGATCTAGCCCGCTTCCGCGGGCTGCTCGAACGTCTGCGCTCGTTGCCCCAGCACAGCAGCACAGATCCGGCGCAGGCGCAGGAGCGCAGCCGGATTTGGAACCAGATTCGTCCGGAGTGGCAGAAGCTGCTGCAGACTTCAGCGCCAGTGAAGCAACTGCTGCAACGCGCTCTTGAGCACATCAACGGACACGCCGACGAGCCGCATAGCTTCGACCTTCTGCATTTGCTGCTGGAACTCCAGGTGTACCGGCTGGCGCACTGGCGCGTTTCCGGCGAAGAGATCAATTACCGCCGCTTCTTCGATATCAACGATCTGGTCGGCCTGCGCATGGAAAACCCGCGCGTCTTCGCTGCTACTCATCGCATGCTGCGCCGCCTGCTGGCCGAGCGAATGATTACGGGTGTTCGTATCGATCACTGCGACGGCATGCTCAATCCGCGGCAGTATCTCATCCGCCTGCAGTTGCTTTACGCGGCCGCGCGCGTAAATGGCCCCGAACCGGCTGTACCGCTCGCGGAGAACGGCATCTCGCTCGAAATCCAGCAGGTCTTTTCCCAGAACGACTGGATGTACCGCAAGCATCCTTTATATGCGGTCGTTGAGAAGATCCTGGAGTCCAGCGAAGAGCTGCCCGACGAATGGCCGGTTGATGGTACCAGCGGCTACGACTTCACCAATCAGGTGAACGGCCTCTTTATCGATCAGAGCAACGAACGCGCCTTCGAGCGCATTTATCTGCGCTTTAGCGGGCAAGTCGCCGAGGTCGACACGCTCATTTACCAGAGCAAGAAACTCATCATGCACAACGCGCTCTCGAGCGAAGTAAACGTGCTCACGCATCTGCTGGGCGAAATTTCTTCCAGCGATCGGCGAGCCCGCGACTTCACGCTGAAGACGTTGCGCGACAGCATCCGCGAAACCATCGCTTGCTTCCCCGTATACCGCACTTACATCGACGAACGCGGCGAGTATACGGCGCGCGATAAGGAATACATCGAGTTCGCCATCCGAAAAGCCAAGCGGCTGAATCCGGGAATGTCGGATCGCGTCTTCGATTTTCTGCGCAACACCTTGGAACTCAAAGGCGGACGACTGGACGAGATGATGTACCGGCGCAGGCTGTACTTCGCTCTCAAGTTCCAGCAGCTGAGTGGACCGGTAATGGCGAAGGGCCTCGAGGACACAGTTTGCTATGTCTACAACCGTTTCGTCTCGGTCAACGAAGTCGGCAGTTCCCCAAAACACTTCGGCGTAAGCCCCGCCGAGTTCCACGCCGCGAATGTGAAACGCGCGGAGCGATGGCTATCTTCGATGTTGGCCACTTCCACGCACGACACGAAGCGCAGTGAAGATGTTCGCGCGCGGCTGAACGTGCTTTCCGAAATGCCAAAGCTTTGGTCGGCATTCGTGATGCGCGCGCGGCGATTGAACCGAAACAAGAAACTCACGATCTCGGATGGACGCGTAGTTCCCGATGGTAATGAAGAGTATCTTCTGTATCAGACGCTGGCCGGCATTTGGCCGTGGACGGGAACAGGGGACGATCGCGAGCACCTGATCGCGCGTGTTCAGGAGTACATGACCAAAGCTGTTCATGAAGCTAAGGTCAACCTGAGTTGGATCAATCAGAATCCCGAGTACGTCGACGCGCTGCGCAACTTCATCGCCGCAATCCTCAACGATCATGGTCGAGCGAATAACTTTTCCGGCCTGATCGAGGAATTTCTAAAGCCAGTTTCCTACTTTGGGATGATCAATGCGCTGGCGCAGGCCACGATGAAGATGACCTGCCCCGGCAACCCAGACATCTATCAGGGAACTGAGCTGTGGGACTTCAGCCTGGTAGATCCCGATAACCGGCGGCCGGTCGATTTCGATCTGCGCAGAAAAATGCTTTCGGAGCTGCGCACGCATTTGGAACCAGCGACGCTCGTTCGCGAACTTCTGGAAAATTATCAGAATGGCCGAATCAAGATGTGGATCACCATGCGCACATTGGAGCTTCGCCGCGAGTATGCCTCCCTGTTCCAAAAAGGGACTTACGTGCCGCTGGAAAGCTCGGACAAAAATTCGCATCTCTGCGCATTTGCGCGTATTCACGAAGAGAGTGGGCGAGCGGAAGTCGCGATTATCGCAGTCCCCCGCCTCGCATACACGTTGATGGCAGGCAAAGTCGAGCCTCCAATCTCCGACGTGTGGGGCGACGCAACCATCACCTTGGCGGAAGGCATTCCCAGCGAACTGCGGAACGTGCTGACCGATAAGAAAGTAGCGGCAACAGATCGTAAGTTGGCCTGCCGCGAAATATTCGAGACCCTGCCAGTCGCAGTTCTGGTCGGGAGCAACTAGATTATCGAAACTGCGTTGGTTTTACCGAAACTCTCAAACATCTGCCATCCTGAAGCGCTTCTTTTGCGCGAAGGATCTTCCGCGATGCTCCCGATTTAAACGCACTCGCAAGGCTCCTTGGCGGATAGCTTGAGCGGTTCCTGGTAGAGGAGCCCCGTCAGCAGCAACTTAGTCCGACAGATCGCGGGAGATCCTTCGCGCGAAAGAAGCGCTTCAGGATGACAACTTCAGAGGATTGCGACTCCTACTGAGTGCTTTTCCACGTCTACTCCATTCCTCCACGCTCGCGCGGTGCATGATGCGGCAATGCCTGCGGCATTTCTGACACATTCCAGGCCCAGGAGGCTAGCAACGCCGCGCCTTCGTTGATCTCGTCGGGAATCACTTTGTCGAAGGTGTCAGTCTGGCTGTGATGCGCCTGACGATAGTGCGCCGGTTTCTGCACGCAGAAATAGCCAGGCACACCCTTGTTGATGAACTCCACGTGATCAGAGGAACCGAAGTATCGCGTGCTCAGCGGCTCAAGATCAAAAATCTCCTGCAGCGGACGATAAATTTCTTCCATCAGAGAGGCGGTTTCGTACTCGTCTTCCAGAGCGATGCCGAATACCTTGCCGGTACCGGTGTCATGAACCAGCACGGCATCCATTTTGGGAATTTCGGCTTCGTGATTCTTTACGAACAATTCCGCGCCAACGCCGCCCTGCTCCTCTCCAGTAAAGAGGATGAAGGTAATCGTGCGCTTCGGCTTCCACCCAAGCGCATGCAGAGTACGCGCCGCCTCCAGCACGGCCATTGATCCTGTGCCGTTGTCGAGGGCTCCCTGGCCGAGATCCCAAGAATCGAGATGGCCGCCGACGATCACCCGCTCATCCGGATGCTCGCTGCCTTTGATTTCCGCGACCGTAATCGAAACTTTGGCGGGTGCAGAACTGAATGTGCCGGTCAGATTGACTTTCATCGAGACCGATCCGGCCTGAAGCAAGCGATAGACGAGGCTGTAGTCCTCATGCGTGAGAAACGCGATCGGAAGCTGCGACGGCTGATAGCGGCTGAAGCTTCCCATGTTGAAGAGCGAATCGGTCTTACCGCTGTCCATGAGCAGAACCGCAGCGCCCTCATTGGCCGCAGTCTGCATCATCTGCATGCGCTCACGAAAGCGCCCGCGAGCTCCGGGCTGCGGAATACCATGGCTCGGAGGAATCACCGCATCGTAGGCATTGTTGGGCACTTCGGATGCGGGCGGCAGCTCGGTCGGCTTACGAGTAATCAGGATCGCCCCCTTGAGCTTGCCTTTATATTTATCGAGCTCTTTAGGATCATCGAGGTTCAGAAAGATAACGTTTCCCGTAATGGGACCGGCGGTTGCCTTGCTCCAACCGAGAGAGCGAATCTCGACCGACTTCTGAATCGGAGCCGTGATTTCGGCGGTGTCCTGTCCCCGCGTCCACGAGTGCGGGATTTCGGTGGTCTCGAGATGGGCGTCCACCCCATAGTCTTTAAAGCGCTGCAGTGTCCAGTCGCTGGCGCGAGTCATGTGCGGCGATCCCGTGAGCCGCGCCCCAATCTCGGTGGTCAGGTATTCGAGGTTCTTCATCAGCTCGGAGTGAGCCTTCACCTCGTCGGCAATCTTCTGATCAGCCTGCTCCATGGCAGACCGATAAGTTCGCTTGTCTTCATCGCTGCGAGTTTGTGATTGCGCTGTATCGCTCTGTGCGCGAGAGCTGCGAACCAGAGAGATTGGAATGATTGTGAGAATTAGAAAGAGAGAAAAGAGTCCTGTGCGCGAACGGAAAGATTTCATTCATGCTCCCGAGGCTGGGATGAAGTGGTGTCCAATGAGGACTGATTAGGGTAGCAGAGATGCTGCTGCTAACGTCGTCAGGCGCATAGCAGCTCTGACCACCCCGCTAAACTACATTGAGACACGCATGTCTAGGCTTCTCGTCACTGGCGCAGCAGGATTCATTGGGCGCGCGGTCTTCGGGCTCCTGAGGAACACTGGCGTTGATTGCGTTGCGACAGACAAGAACGCATTTGCCTGTGTAGAAGATGGACGGAAGGAACTTGCCCAACATTCCGTTCTTGCCTGTGACCTGAGCGATCCTCAATCGCTCGACGCGCTCTTTGCCTCGCATGATTTCGACACCATCATTCATCTCGCCGCAATACTCCCGGGCGCAGCTTCAAGAGGTCCCATCCGCGCCACGGACGTGAATGTCGGCGGGAGCATGGCATTGCTTGAACGCGCAACTGCTCACGGCGTCCGACGATTTATTCTTGGAAGTTCCACGAGTGTGTATGGAAGCGCCGGAACTAACGCTCCCATTTCGGAACAGACTCCGGCAGCCCCCATTGATGTTTATGGCGCCGCGAAGCGAGCGGTCGAAATCGTGGGTGAGAACCTGCAGAAGAACGGCAGCATTGAATTCGTGGCTCTGCGGATTGGCACGGTCATTGGGCCGGGCGCGCGCAATACTTCCTCCCCCTGGCGTTCGGAGATTTTCGAGAAACTCGGCAGCAACAAGAACATTTCCCTGCCTTATGCGCCAGACGACCCACTCACAGTCGTGCACGTCAATGACGTCGCACGAATGCTAGTCACACTATCCCAGGCCAAATCGGTTCAGCACATCCTCTACAACACTCCGGCAGAGCTGCTCACGGCTGCTCAATTGAAACAAGCAGTCGAATTCGCAGCGCCTGAGACTCACATCGAACTCTCTGGCAGAACTCGTCCACTCGCGCCTCTCGCCGATGGGTCCAGGTTCAGGCGCGAGTTTGCTTTCGAGATCACACCCGTGCAGCAGAGCCTTCGCGCTGCCCTTCCGCAAAGCTCCAAACAGATATAATGTTCGGTTGCCTTTAGGCCAAGATTTCCTACTACTGGAAGGACCGCATGCCGACTGACATAATCATGCCTCAGATGGGCGAATCCATCTTCGAAGGCACTCTTACCAAATGGCTCAAGAAGCCGGGTGACAAAGTTCAGCGCGACGAGCCGCTCTTCGAGATCTCGACCGACAAAGTCGACGCCGAAATTCCTGCTCCCGCCAGCGGTGTGCTCAAGGAAGTAAAGATAAAAGAGGGCACGACGGTGCAAGTGAATACCGTAGTGGGAATCATCGATGGCGATGGCGCGGGCGCATCGGCAGCAGCGCCAGCCAAGCCTGCCGCTCCCGAACCCGCAAAGGCTGCTCCCGCTCCGAGCGCCGCGAGCACCAACGGACCATCGCGTCCGGCGCCCTCAGCTCCGGCTCCTCAGGCAAAAGATGAGACTGAAACCGAAACGGCTCCAGCCGGCTACGGACAGCAGTCGTCCAAGGTGACGGAGATCAGCGAAGGCGAAGGCGAGCGCGTGCGTTCCAGCCCACTAGTGCGGAAGATCGCGAAGGAGAACAACGTCGATCTCGGCCAGGTTCCCGGAACGGGAATGGGTGGACGCATTACCAAAGAAGACATCCTCGGTTTTATTCAGAAGTATCCGGCCGGTGCTCCGGCCACGGCAGCCCAGGCTCCGCGGCCGGCGGCCGCACCCGTGCCTCCTCTTCAGATGGCTGCGGCTCCGGCGCTGCCTCCGCCCACTCCAGGCGAAGTCGTACCCATGACGAAGATGCGCTCGATCATCGCCCAGCGCATGGCGGAATCGAAGCACACGAGTGCGCACGTCCACACCGTCTTCAAAGTGGATATGACGCGTATCGTCAAGCTGCGCGACCGCGAGCGCGCCAAGTTCGAAGCGCGCAACGGCGTGAAACTCACGTACATGCCGTTCATCGCGCGCGCCGTGCTGGCCGGCATCAAGCAGATGCCGATCGTCAATTCTTCAGTGGAAGGCGACAGCATCCGGTATCACAAGAACGTCAACATCGGCATTGCCGTCGCACTCGATTGGGGATTGATCGTTCCCGTAGTGAAGCAAGCTGAGGAGCGCAGCTTCGTCGGTCTGCAGCGCGCAATCAACGATGTCGCCGAGCGCGCCCGCGCCAAGAAGCTGCAGCCGGACGAGGTCCAGGGCGGAACGTTTACGATTACCAATCCGGGAATCTTCGGACCGCAATTCGGAACGCCGATCATTATGCAGCCGCAGGTTGCCATTTTGGGAATGGGCGGGTTGTTCAAAGAGCCGGTTGTAATTACCGATAAAGACGGCAACGACCTGATCGCGATCCGCTCGATCATCCGCCTCACGCTCGGCTACGACCATCGCATCATCGACGGCGCGGATGCGGATAAGTTCATGGTCGCTGTGAGGAATTACCTCGAGAATTGGAACGAGGACATCGGGTAGCAGATCCGGCGGCTAAAAGGCAAAGGCGGGCGCCCCCCTTACTTTCTAATGCGAACCAGAGCGCCGTGGTTAGAACCAACGCCGTGCCGCTAAATCAAGAATGGATGCGTCTGAAGATTTAGGCCCGAAGGGCCGCCAGAAGCGGAGCCCAGCGGCGTGAGCCCTGGGTTGAGAGCAGTGCAAACGTGAGCCCTGAAAGGGCGGTATAAGCTCGCTCGCTCCTGACATGCCCGTGCTATCAGATGATCAAGCGCTGTCTTTCTTGCGAACGGGTCTGATGGCGCCCTTTCAGGGCTCCGTTTTTGTAACTGCTGCACCCAGGGCTTACTTTCAGCCCTTCGGGCTTCTCTGTTTGGCACGACTGAAATGCGTGAAAAAATCAGCGCAATGGAAAGGTGCGCTTAGTAATGTCTGCTGCTGTGGACGTCGGTTCTACTCTTTGAGCTTTACTTTCCCCTTTTGATCGACCTCTAAATACGCCCACGGTATCTCGTGATCATGCGTGAAGATGGTCAGCCACTTCTCCTCGATGGCCTGCTTGTAGAACCGCTTCCGATTCTCGATTGTTTCCAAAGGATATAAGTCGTAAGCCATCACCCACGTCAGATCGAGGTGTTTCGTTGTGGGAATCAGGTCGGAGATGTAGCAGGCCTTCTCGCCTTCACTTTCAAGCATGATGGCCTGCATGTTACGGGTGTGCCCGGGATATAGAACGACGGAAATTCCTGGCATCACATCACCATCACGATCAAGCAGGCGCATCTGGCCGTTCTTCAGCAGCGGATCGTAGTTGTCGCTGATGTAGCTCACTCGATCACGTTCGAGCTGCTTCGATGCATGCTCCCACTCTCCGCGCTGAACGTAGTAAGTCGCGTTGGGAAATGTTGGCTCTACTTCGCCGCGCTCGTTGCGGAATGTGTTCCATCCGCAGTGATCGAAGTGCAGATGCGAATTCATAACGATTTCGATCTCCTGCCGGCGCACTCCGGTCTTCTCCAGTTCGCGCATTAACTGCGCTTTTGCGTCGTAGATCTCGGCCAGCTTTTCCGGAAGCTTGTTGCCGATTCCGGTTTCGATCAGAACCCATCGTTCATGGGCGCGAACGAGTACCGAATTGGTACCGCATGCCATGCGGTTGAACTCATCGGCTTTGACTTTCTTTTCCCAAAGCGGTTTGGGCACGACTCCGAACATCGCTCCCGCATCGAGGTAGTACGTGCCGTCGGAGAGAATCGTCAGTTCGAAGTCGCCCAGTTTGCGCGTTGGCCGGTCCGCAGCGCTCAACGTCCACCGCCCTGCGCAGTTGAGGGACTCGGCCACGGGGGATTCGACGCCGCGATCTTCTCTTGAGGCCAGCCCAGCAGCTCGGAGTCGAATTCGGCTCGGATTCTTTCGTAGAGATTCGTTCGTGCCGCAACTCCGGCGATGGCATGCGTCTTGCGCGGGAACAGCAGCATTTCGAACTGCTTTCCCGAATTGATAAACGCCTGTGAGAGCTGCATGGTGTTTTGGATGTGAACGTTGTCATCGCTCGTGCCATGCACGAGCAATAGATGTCCACTGAGATTCGCCGCACTCTGCTGCACAGAACCGGATTTGTATCCGTCAGCATTCTCGGATGGCAATCCCATGTAGCGTTCCGTGTAGATGGAATCGTAGTCGTGCCAGTCAGTCACAGGCGCAACGGCCACTCCGGCTTTGAAGCGGCGCGCGTGCGTCATCGCGTAGCTGGTCATGAAGCCGCCATAGCTCCATCCCCACCAGCCGAGACGATTGCCGTCGAGCTGCGGGAAACGATTCAGTGCCTGATCGAGCGCAGTGAGCTGGTCGTTGAGTTCGACTTTCCCAAATTGGTGCCGCAACGCAGTCGCGAACTTCTTACCGCGAAAGCCCATACCGCGGTTATCGACACGAAGCACCGCGATGCCGTCATGCGCAAGAATCTGATCGAAGAAGAAGCTCGCCGCTCCCCAGTGGTCCTGCACCTGCTGCGCCTCAGGACCGCCATAAGGATTCATTAATAGCGGAGCCTTCTGCTCCGCTGATGCTCCAGGCGGAAGCAGAAGCTGACCATGAAGGACGGTGCCATCGTCCGCAGTGAAATCCACGAACTGCGGTTTAATAACGTCGAACGACGTAATCGGCTTGGAACCCCAGAACACGTTGCAGGTACCGGCCGCTGAACATACCGACATGCGCGGAGGCGTGAGCAGCGCGGAATAGGTATCGACGTAGTACTTCGCGGTGTCGGCAAAGCTGGCCTTGTGACTGCCGTCTTCTCGTGAAAGACGCTGCTTGCCGCTGCCGTCGAGTTTGATCGCATAGATCCGCCGCTGACGATCGTCGCCTTCGTTCGACTCATAGAAGATCGTGCCGGTGACTTCATCGAATCCATCGACGCTTGTGACTTCGAAATTGCCGCGCGTAATCTGCCGAACCAGTTCTGCTGGCGCGCTGAGCGGATTGCCCTTATTGAAGCTGTAGAGATACAGATGATTGTGGCCATCGCGCCAGCTCTTCCACAGGAACTTGCCGCCGGGCTTCAGAATTTCGAAGTCGTCGTTCACCATCACCCATGCATCGTCTTTCTCTGAGAGCATGAGCTGCGAGCGCCCCGTTGGTGTGTCGACGAAATAAAGATCAAGCTGGTTCTGATCGCGGTTGAGCACCTGCACGTACAGAACGTCTTTGTTCACCCAGCCGAAGCGCGGAATGTAGTAGTCGGTCTTGCTCTGTTTCCCATTGAGTCCGGAGATGTTCACCCAGTGCGTCTTGCCGCCATTCGAGTCCACCACTCCGACGCGCACTTCGGGATTGGGGTCTCCTGCATACGGATACTTCTGACGGTCGACGGTCGGGTGATCGAGGATGAAATCCGTAATCGGATACTCCGGCACCTGCGTCTCGTTCATCTGCAGATAAGCAATGTGCTTGCCATCGGGTGACCAGAAATAATTACTGCGGACGTCGAGCTCTTCTTCATAGACCCAATCGACTTCGCCGTTGAGCACGTTGTCGCCATCATCGTCGGTGGTGAAGGTAAGCTGCGTTTCACGTGGTTCTCCGGTCAACGGACGCACATATAAATTGTGCTTGCGCGTGTAGGAAAGGCGCTTGCCGTCGGGCGAGAACTTTGGGTCGCCACTTGGTTCTGGCGCCGAGGTAATTTGAATTCCCGTTCCGGTCTCAAGCGTGTAATACCAGAGCTGTCCCTTGGAATCGAAGAGCAGATGCTTGGAATCCGGCGCCCAGTGGTACCCGGCGATGGAATACCGGCTGCGGCGATCGCGTTCTCGATCATCCTTCGCCTGCTTGCCTCCGCGACTCTCGGGAGGAGAGAGCGCCGCCATTTTCTCGCTGGCGACCAGCACGGCCGGCTTTCCAGTGCTCACATCGACGTAGTAGAGCTGGCTGTGCTCTCCGGAATCGTCCGCCAGGACATAGGAGACACGCGCTCCATCGGGACTGAACTTAACGGTATCGGGAGCGCGCCCGGTGACACCGCCGGCAGCAAAGATTTCAGGAATCGACGGTAAATTGCCCTGCTGTGCGTACACAGCCGTCGATAAAAAGATGATGAAAAGACGAAGAGACCCCACAGCCAAGCTCCTTGATGGAGAGAGGTGAACGGAAAAGTGTAACAAGGAGCCGCAGAATGCGAGCCTGACGGATTATGCGGCCAACGGATTGGCGCGCGTCGAACGTACCGACCGCGCGAGCGAAAAATAGATCTCGCGGGCTTTGCCGCCCTGCAACTTGCGGAAAAACAACGAACGAATCGTGCGGCGCGAGATGAACCCTGCGAGATAAGCGCGATACAGATCGCCTCCGAGAAGCTGGCCTAGTTGTGCCGCGAGCACGGTCGCACCCTGCGGGGATGACAGTAGTTCGCGCAGCAAGGGAGGCGGTGCCGCATAGCTGCCACGATGGCACTCATAGTCGCGGTGCAGCATCACACAATCCAGCACGCGGATGTACTCGCGATAGGAGAGGAGCGTACTGGCTTCGATTTCCTCCTTCGGTGTTGAGTACAGCGATAAAAGTTCGTCTTCGCTTGCAGTTTCGGATGGGTAGAGTACCTGCGCGCCAAAATGAAGCAGCGCGTGCTCCAGAGCAGAGATATACAGAGAGTCGTCGGTTATCAGGTTCGGAGACCCCGCTTCTTCAAAGTCGCGGCACGCGTGATGAACAAACGATGTGGCATCAGATGTAGCGGTTTTCATTCGTAGCCGGTGAGCGAGCATAAGGTTCAATTCGGGAATGTAGCAGCTTCCTCGATCCAGCAGTTGCGCCATAACTTTATCGCGCCGAACTTGCTGCAGAGGCTTTCGACGAAGAAAGCTTTCGGCACGCGCGATCGAACAGACGTTCGCGACCTCCGGATAACAATCGACGAAATAGCGTGAGCCGCTGTCCTCATCGATGTAGCGATCGATGTGAAGAAAAGCAAGAAAAGCATCGATCAGGTCGTAAATGAGCGGAGTGAAATCAGGAGTTCTGCGCGATTCCTCTCGCCAGCGAGAAATGCAAAGTCGATAACTATGCCATTTTTCGACTGGCGTCGCATTAAATACGGCTGCCGTGTCTCCGTCTACCTGCACGGCCGTTACTCGCTCGCTGAGTTCTCCTGCTGCACGAAAGTAAAGCTCGTCTATGTTCTGCAGGACGGTGCGAATGCAGTCGTTCGGCAGTCGCTCCCGCAGCTCACGCGGAAGGTGTGTCGGCGCCAGATGTGATTCGCCGAACAGAACCAGAACCAGCGCATTGCCGTGATCCTTGCGAACACGCGCGACTGTGTCCGCAGCATGGCGATCGCGTTGGGCGATACGGCGAATACTGCCGCGCGGCGCACAATCTGCTCCATAAACGGGAATGGCCAGACCGCGGGCAATCTTGAGCGTGTGCAAGAACGGCTCCCACTCGTATCCCCATTCGGTTTCAAAGTGAAGCCGCTGCCTGAGCTCGTCATCGGAAATCTCTTGCTGCTGCCATTCGTCAAGGATGTGCTGATCGCGGGTGAACACGGCCTCCAACAGCAGCACCAGTGGTCGCTGCTGAATCGCACTCAGCTCTTCCAGCAGCTCGCAGAGGAAGAACTGGCACGCATCGAGGGCATGGAAGTCGCTCACCAGCAGCGTATCGGCCTCGGCGCAGAAACGCAGCAGAGTGTCGCGGGATATCGCACGCTCGTACCTCTGAAAAGCCTGGGTGAATTCCTGAACGTACTTGCGCCGACTGAGAGGATCAAAGGCGCCGATCTCGCGGCGCAGAGGAGCAAGCGCGTGTTTTTGTGCCGCGCTGCGTCGGCGAGCGCGAAATGTGGAGAGCTTCGACATTTATGTCTTTAGCTGGTGCAGAAGCAGAGAAGCCCGACCGCCTTCGGTTCAGTTTTCTTAGCACACCAGCAAACGCCAAACTCAGTGATTGTTCTGTTCGCCAACGAAAATCGGCGCGTCCCCTTCGTCCATTCCGTCCACCAAGTCCACTTCGTCCACCAGAATGCGTGCCATCTGCTATGTTTGATGCTCCCCAGCATCTATGGCGCAAGTGCCACAAAATCTAACGATTGCCGCGACAGGCGCGAGCGGCGTGTTCTTCCTGCGAGAGCTGCTAAGAGTGGTCGAAGGCGACACACGAATCACAACCGTGAACTTCATTGCCTCCGATAACGCTCTGCGCGTCTTCGCTGAGGAGTTCGAAATTCGTGGCCGCAACGAACTTGTTGCGCAGCTGCTAGGCAGCACCAGCAAGAAGGTTCGGCAGCAAGGAAACAACGACATCGGAGCCAATGTCGCCAGCGGCTCTTATCCTACCGACGCAATGATCGTGATTCCCTGCAGCATGGGCACGCTGGCGCGCGTGGCGAATGGGCTAGCTGGAAATCTGATCGAACGCGCCGCTGATGTATGCCTCAAGGAAAAACGCCCGCTAGTGCTCTGCATCCGCGAGACGCCGCTCAACAAGATTCACATCCGCAACATGTATCGCGCAGCCGACGCCGGAGCCACGATCTACCCTCTCATTCCCACTTTCTACAATCACCCGAAATCGTTCGAAGAGATGGCGCGGCAGTTCGCGTACCGCGTGCTCGCGCATCTGGGCCTACAGCACGACAAGGCGTATCAGTGGAAGGGAAAATAGAGTGAGCCAAAAACCTTGGACCTGCGGCCGCCCTCGGCCGGGTTTTTGGCGGGGGAATCTAGAGCAACGCATTGTAGATTTCTCCGCTTTAGCGGCAAAGACGAAAACCCGCGCGCGGGCGCGCGTCCGTCCGAAAATTGACGTGCCTTATTATGATTTTCCATTTCCTTCATACCACAGCCACTTGTAGTCGTCAGGATCCTGCACTAGTCCTGCGCGGACCGGATTCATGATGATGTACTCGCGAAACTTCTCGAACTGGCCGCTACGAGGCATTCGGTCGAAGGCTTCGTTGAGCCACATTCTCCCTCTGCGATTCAGAGCTTTGTTCACCCTGTGAACCGACGCACTTTTGATGTCCTTGACGATTTCATAAATTGGAGGTTCCACTCCGCTTTGGTTTTTTAGGACGCTCAGCAGCAGGTGCACATGGTCGGACATTACCACGCATGCATGCATCCTAACGCGGCGTTGGTGCTCATACATGCAGCTCGCAAATACTATGCTTCGGGCTTCTGGAGGCAATATCCACCATTTGTACGTTGAGAAGCTTATGAAGAGTGTCGGAATCAGTTGGACGTGAGGCAGCTTGCGACGATATCGATATGGATCGCGTTCAAGTTTGAAGTATTTCAAGGGGCGGAAGCATAGCAAAGCTTAGAGGAGAATCCAACTGAGTACAACGAGAGGGACCACCGGACCGACGCGCGCCCTCGCGCGGGTTTCTGTTCGGGAGACAGCGAAGCAGGTTTTCACATTCAAGAGGTCTCAAGAAAGACCCGGCCGAGGGCGGCCGTCGGTCCAGGTTCATGGTTGTTCACCGATTCCGCCGAATCGGGGCTCCTCGGTGCGCCTAGCGAAAACCCGCGCGAGGGCGCGCGTCGGTCCGTCAGTTTGTTCCACTAGCGTCTCACCAATTCCACAAACTCTCCCAGCTCCTGCTGGTTCAGATCTGAAATCGCGCAATAGTACATGCCATCCTGTGTCCATTCAATCAGGTTGAATCCCAGCTGGGCGGTTGCATGAGGAGACTCATCGCCGCTCTTCTCCGGCCAGGTGAACAGGTTAATCACGTGCTTGCGGCGTTGATAGACGATCGCCGCTGCAGAGTGGCCATCGAGATAATCAAGTCGTCCGCCGACGAGTTCGAAGCCGTCGGCGCTCAAGTCGCGCACACGCGGCGAGAAGTCGAGCTTGCCTGTGAACCACGGCTTTACGGTGTGCTGATCGGAGGTCAGTACGTCGGTCAGATGGGTGGCCATGAGCGATCGCACGTGATCGGCGACGAGCTCCCGCGCCAGCGTCTGATCGTGACGGTTGCCGGAATAGAGAAGCAGTCCGCCGACCGCGATGAGCAGGCAGACTGCCGCAGCAGCCCAGTTCCACCATGGGAGTGAACGCATTTTCTGCTCGCGAACCGGCGGACGCTCGGCTTTCTGCAACTGCTGGATCAGGCGTGTACGCAAGTCATTGCTCGCGGTGTAGCGCAGTTCCGGAGCGGCCATCGCAGCTTTCAGCGCCCGGAAGCTCGCAAGTTGCTGAGCACAATCGGCACACTCGGTGAGGTGATCTTCCAATTCCATGCTGCGCATCAGATCGAGCTCGTCGTCGACATAAGCGTGCAATAGATTGCTCTGTGCGTGGCTGGTCATGGCTGCTTCACCTCCGTTCTGCGCTCATTAGCGATTCGTTGGCGCAACATGCCTCGAGCTCGCGATAGACGCGACATGACAGTTCCCAGTGCGGATTCGGTTGCCGCCGCTATTTCTTTGTAGGACATCTGCTCCAGCTCGCGCATGAGAATGACCTCGCGATACTCAGCCGGCAGGGCCTCGATCGCGCTCCTCACCTGTTCGACCGTTGCGCGCCGCAGAACGTCCGACTCAGGCGTGAGCGAGAGTTCCAGATCGGTATGCAGATGCTCGTCAAACTCCGTTGCGTTCTGCTGCGGCGATTGCCGGCGAATCCAGGTGAGATACGTATTGCGAACGATGGCCAGCAGCCACACTCGGCCATCTTCTCCGCGAAAACCGTCGAAGAACCGAAACGCCCGCAGCAGTGCTTCCTGGGCGACATCTTCGGCGTCAGCGGGATTGCGCGTCATCCAGCGCGCGAGGTTGTAGGCGGAATCGAGATGCGGTAGCACCAGCCTCTCGAAGCGAGCCATTTTGTCGTCGGAATTCGCGCCGGCTTCCATTCGGATGTTTAGACTCGCGGTGCCCGAATTCTATTCCGGGATTCGGAACTTTGGTGGTTTGAGCTGGTTTGTCAGTGCTTGAAAC
>Ga0134125_10003348_pt1 | contig 18588 bp, 18 predicted proteins | sample KB31751_FD_96464 | JGI IMG/M metagenome (GOLD analysis project Ga0134125, IMG submission 96464) | Terrestrial soil microbial communities with excess Nitrogen fertilizer from Kellogg Biological Station, Michigan, USA - KB3-175-1 | ecosystem: Environmental > Terrestrial > Soil > Unclassified ... | reverse complement strand
GCAGAAGCCGATCGAGGGCTCGAGCTTCGGCGACGCGCTGATGGCGTATGACGAGTGCACGCTGATCGGCCTCACCGACCCGACCGGCAAGGTGTTCCTCAACCCGCCGATGGAAACGCAGATCCGCGCCGGCATGAAGGCGATCCTCATCGCCGAGGACGATACGACCATCAAGGTCACGGCCAATCCGCTCAATGTCGACCACACGGCGATCACCCTCTACCGCCGGCAGGAGAGAAGCCCCGAGCGCACACTGATGCTGGGCTGGAACCGGCGCGGCCCGATGATCGCCTTCGAGCTTTCGCGCTACGTGGCGCCCGGCTCGGTGCTGACCATCGCCGCGGACACGCCGACGCTGCAGGAGGAGATCGGCGCGCTGATGGTGTCGGGCAACAATCTGCAGGTGGAATACGGCATCGTCGACACGGCCAGCCGCGCGGCGCTCGAAGGGCTGAACCTGCCTTCCTATAACCATGTTCTGGTCCTGGGCTATTCCGGCATCATGGACGCGCAGGCGACCGATACCCGCACGCTGGTGACGCTGCTGCATCTGCGCAAGATCGCCGAAAGCACCGGCAGCCACATCAACGTGGTGAGCGAGATGATCGACGTGCGCAACCGCCAGCTCGCCGAGGTGACGCGGGCCGACGACTTCGTGGTCAGCAACAAGCTGGTGAGCCTGATGCTGGCGCAGGCCAGCGAGAACGAGAATATCGGCGCGATCTTCGCCGATCTGCTCGACGAGCAGGGCAGCGAAATCTACATGCGGCCGGCCGACACCTATCTCGAGCTCAACCAGGAGATGAGCTTCTACACCGTCACCGAAGCCTGCCGCCGCCGCGGCGAAGTGGCCATCGGCTACGTGAAGAAAGCCGCGGCGACGCCGGACGATCCGCGCAACATGGGCGGCGTGGTGGTGAACCCGAAAAAGTCGAAAACACTGAGCTTCGAAGCGGGCGACAGGATCATCGTACTGGCACGGGATTAGTGGCCCGAGGATGGGTGAGGTCGGCCGGACGATGACATCCGGGGTGAAACACCGTTCATCATCGGTTCATCGAAACTCCGCAAAAGCACGCGCGCACAAGAAGGACACCGACGATGAAGATGCAACTCCTGTTCATTCGCCGCAAGACGAAGCGCAAGCCGGCCGCGGCGCACATGCCGGTCAACGACTGGACGGTACGCGACTGGGCGGACCTGCCCACCCACCATCCGAAGCGGAACTAGAGCGCGCCTCTACTCGCAGAGCCGTGCCGTGCACAGCTTGCCGTGACAGGCGAGATCGAGGTGGATGTTGTTCTGGTGGAAGCTGTCGGCGTCCGGGCCCAGCACCGTCATGAAGTGCGTGCAGGCGCTGTCGCGGGCGAAGTGCAGGATGTCCCGCCCCTCTGCGGCCGTGCCGTTGAAGCCCGGATCGATGCTGACGGTACGGCCGTCCGCGAGCACGAAGCCCATGAGATCGAGCGCATCGGCGAAGGCATGGAAGCTGAGGTTGCCCGCCCTGGCGTGGTCGACATTGCGGCAATCGTAGCTGGTCGAGACGTCGATCGACTTGATCTCGGTGTTGTCGTGCGCCTTGAGGTAGCTGTCGACGTCGCCGATCCAGCCGGGCAGCGCGGTCGCCATGCCGCAGTCGGTGGTGACGGCAGCATTGAGCGGGATCGACCGGCCGTTGGCGGTGATGGCGGTGAGCGCCAGCGGCGACTGGATGCCGCACTGGCCGTCGTGGATCGGCGGCATCGCCTTGGCGGTCACCTCGCCGTTCATCACCGCGGGACACGCGACCTGATAGTCCCGCGGCGGCCTGGGTTCCTCGGAGGACGACGAAGCGGCTTGGCTGGAGCTCGAGGCCTCGCTGCTCGCTGACGGCTCCGGTGCGGGCGCCGAGGACGACACATCGATCTGGCCGGGCCGCTCCAGCGGCAGCGGCACGGATGAGGAGGCCGCTTGCGGTGCCGGGCGTTCGCGCGGCAACGGCACGGCGCCGGCGGCGAGCGCCAGCGCGGGGACGACGAAGGCGGCGAACAGCAGCGGGCGGATCGGCATGGACCCGCCAAACGCAGAGCCCGGGGCCGAAGTTGCCTCCGGTCCCGGGCCGCCTGAGACGCAGGGAAGGAGCGCCCGGCTCAGATCTCCAGCAGGCGCGGCGCCTTGGCCGGCCGCATCGCGACGAACGAGGCCGCCACGAGGCCGAGCAGCACGCCCTGATAGAGGTACGTCGTGATGACGAGACCGAGCACCGGCGCCAGGAGGCCGGCAACGATCGCCGGCAGCGCGAAGGCGAGATAGCTCGCCACGAAGAACGCGGCGAGAAGGCCCGCCCGCTCGCCCGGCCCGGCCAGCGGCAGGAGCGTGCGCAGCATGCCGGCGAAGGCGCTGCCGAACCCGCCGCCGACGATGATGGTGCCGAGGATCATCACCGGCGCCGAGCGCAGGGCGATGCCGCCCAGCGTCAGCACGATGCCGAGCGCGAGGCCGCTCATGCCGACGTTGATCAGCCGCTCCGCCGCCTGGTGGCGCAGCACCAGCACTGCGACGGCCGCCGTCAGCATCAGCGCCGACACCACGGCGCCGCCGATAAAGGGCGAGTCGATGTGGGTGGCGACGCCGACCAGCGTGGGCATCAGCGAGAAATAGAAGCCACCCAGCGCCCAGCCGGCGGTATTGAGCGGCAGCAGCCGCAGCATCGCGGGGCGGGCCGCGGTCGGCACCGCGGCGTGCGGGATCAGCACCCGGAGCGCGCCGGGATGGCGCGTGGTGGTCTCGGGCGTGACCAGCAGCACCGCCACTTCGAGCAGCGTCGCCGCCAGCAGCACGATATAGACGAGCTCGGTGGGCAGCGGCGCGAAGGCCACCAGCACGCCGGCGAGCAGCGAGCCGACCATCAGGCCGAGGAAGGCGGTCACCGAGTTGTAGAGGGCGCCGTTCCTTGGGTCGGTATCGAGGATGGAAGCGCCCAGCGTCGTCATGGCGATGCCGTTGCCGATGCCCTGCACCACCCGGGCGAGGATGAGCTGGCCGGCCGAGGCCGCGGTGATGAAGATGAGCAGCGACGCTGCATTGAGCAGCAGCGAGACGAGGATCATCGGCTTGCGGCCGACGAAATCGGACAGCCGGGCGATGGTGAGGAACGAGGCCAGCATGGCGAACGCATAGGACGCAAAGACCAGCGTGATGGTGAGCGGCGAGAGCGCCATCGCCTGCTGGTACACGTGATAGAGGGGCGTCGGGGCACTCGTACTGGCTGAAAAGCTCACCGCGGTCAGGAAAGCGAAAGCCGTGGTGGCGCGAGGGGAAAGCATGCCCCGAGGGCTTGTAAACCGGGCTGGAATGGACAATCTGTCCTCCTAAAGCTAAAACTTAGCGTTAGGACAGATAGGCCGGTTCGGCGCTTAATGCAATTCCTTAGCATTAAGCTTTGCTCATGACCGGTATGCACAAACAAGGAGTTGCCCATGGCACGCGAGATGGTGCGCGGGGGCGGCCGCAGCGCCCGGATCCAGAAAGCGGTACACGGCGTCACCAGGGCGCTGCTCGAAAAGCTCGACCGCAGCGAAATCACGGTGCCGATGATCGCCGAGCAGGCGGGCGTCACCCCGTCGACGATCTACCGGCGCTGGGGCGATATCGGGCAGCTCTTCGCCGACGTCGCGGTGGAGCGGCTGCGGCCGATTGCCGAGCCGGAGGATACCGGCAGCACGCGCGGCGACCTCGAAGCGTACCTGCTGCCCTATGCCGAAGAGATGGCCTCGCCCGTCGGCGAGCAGCTGATCCGCGACGTGCTGACCGACGCGCAGACCGGCGTCGCCGCCGGAAAATGCTGCCAGTACACCTATGATGCGTTCGATGTGATCGCGGCCCGGGCGCAGGCGCGGGGCGAAGTACCGCTGTCGTCGGAGGAGCTGATCGACCGGCTGGTGGCGCCGATCAACTACCACATCCTGTTCGCCGACCGGGACGTGGGCCCGGCCTATTGCCGCGCGCTGCTCGACCGGCTGCCGCCGGTGCAGATGGCCACGGCCGCGGCGGCGTGATCAGTGGATGAAACGCAGCGACAGGGTCAGCACGGTCGCAGCGAGCAGCAGCGGCAAGAGCATGATCGCGGTATCGGCGAGATCGAAGTAGTGCTGGTAGTCCATCTGAGCCTCCGCCCGGTTCGTCGTTGGGCTCTTGATATGGCCCTCAGACTGAACCAAAGCGGGACGGCCGGTTTAGATTTCGTTCATTTACGTTAAAGCCCGAGCCGGCTGCGGCGGGCCCACAGGACGAACGGCGACGGCTCCGCCGAAGCGGCCCAGACCCAGAATTCGAGGGTCATGAGCATGGCCCCTCAGTGCACGAGGATGATCTTGCCGGCGGGGTGGGCGGCAAGCGCCGCATGCGCCGCGCCGCGACGCGCGCGACCGAAGCGGCGTCGTCGCGGTCCGATCAGGCGGCGGCCGGGCGAGCCTCGAAGTAGGTGCCGTGCTCGAGGTCATCGAGCAGCGACGGACCGGTCGGGGTCCAATTGAGCCATTCGCGCGTCATCGCACTCGAGGTGACGAGGTCCAGGCCGGCGAATGCCCCGAGCCAGCCGAAGTGCCCGGCCGCCGCGTCCGGGGCGATCGATCGCACCGGCAGGTCGAGCCTGCGGCCGATGACCGCCGCGATATCGCGCATCGGCACGCCCTCGTCCGCCACCGCGTGATAGCGCCGCCCCGCCGTGCCGTCCTCCAGTGCCAGGCGATAGAGCTGCGCGGCGTCGTCGCGATAGACCGCCGACCAGCGGTTCTGGCCGTCCCCGATATAGGCCGACACGCCCTTTTCGCGGGCGACGGCGATCAGCGTCGAGACGAAACCGCGGGCTTCGCGGCCATGCACCTGCGGCAGCCGCACGACCGACGCGCGGACGCCGGGGATGCCGAAGGCAGTCTGCTCCGACTTGCGCGGAAAGCCCGGACGCGGCTCATCGAGCTCGGTGCCGGCGCGGCCCTCGGCGTCGGCGACGGTTCCGGAGGTGACAAGCAGCAGCTTGCCGGTATCGGCGATGGCGCCGCCCAGCGTCTCGATCGCGCGCCGGTCGACGACCACCGATTTCTCGTAATTGCCGAAGTCGTGGATGAAGGCGCAATGGATCACGGCGTCGGCGTCGCGGGCGCCCTTGTCGAGGACCTCGAGATCGTCGAGATCGCCGCGCAGGGGCGTGCCGCCACTGACGCGCACGATCGCCTCGGCCGCCTCCGAGCGCGCGAGCCCGACGACCTCATGGTCGGCCGCGAGCAGTTGCCGCGTCACGCCGGTTCCGATCCAGCCGCTTGCACCCGTCACAAAAACACGCATGGTCTTTCTCCTGTCCTGGTGGCAGGACAGATAGACGTGCGGCCAACCCGCAAAAGACGTGACGTCATACCGGTATGGAAACTAACAGGCTGAGCCGATGGAGCAGTCGACCAACCCTCTGGGCAGCTTCCTCAAGGAGCGTCGGGCGCGGCTCGACCCGGCGGCCTTCGGCCTGCCGACGACGCGGCGGCGCACGCCCGGCCTGAGGCGCGAAGAGGTGGCGCAGCTCGCGCATGTGAGCGCCACCTGGTACACCTGGCTCGAACAGGGCCGAGGCGGCGCGCCCTCGGCCGACGTGCTGGAGCGGCTGTCGCGCGCCTTCGCGCTGACGCCGGCCGAGCGCGAGCATTTGTTCCTGCTCGCCCAGGACCGGCCGCCCAAGGCGCAGCGGCCGGAGCCGGCGGCGATCTCGGCGCAACTGCAGCACGTACTCGAGGCCTTTGCCGATACGCCCGCCATCATCAAGACGGCCGAGTGGACGGTCGTCGCCTGGAACCGCGCGGCGAGCGCCGTGCTCGTCGATTATGGCAAGCTGCCGCCCGATCGCCGCAACATCCTTAGAATGATGTTCCTCGACAAGAAGCACGACCATCTGCCGGACTGGAAGGCCGTGGCCCGGCTGGTCATCAGTACCGTGCGGCGCGACGTCATGCTGGCCGGAGCCAATGCCGACACGCAGGCGCTGCTGGCCGAGCTCGAGGCGCAGAGCGAGGAGTTCCGGCAGATGTGGGCGGAACAGGAGGTCCGGCCTTATGGTGAGGGCCACAAGACCATCATCCACCCCGAGGCCGGCGCTTTGGTGCTTGAATACTCGACCTTCGCCGTGGACGGCCGGCCGGACCTCGCGCTGGTGGTGTTTAACCCGGCGAGCGAGGCCGATCGCGGCAAGGTGCGCCAACTGATCGCGGCGGCCGGCGCAAGAAAATAGCGCCGGCATCGCTGCCGGCGCTCCTGATCTGGCGTCCTAGTTACCGAAGCGGACCGGGTCGGCCGAGCGCTGCGTCCTGGCCGCCTTCTTGCGGCCGGCGTTCCAGCGCGGCTTGCCCTTGGCGGCCGCGGGCTTGCCCGGTGCGGCTGGCGCGTGAGTGCGGCGGGCGCCGCCTTCGGCGCGCCGTTCGCCGTCGGGACGCCGGCCGGCCGGCGTATGCGGACGCGACGGCCGGACCGGACGCTGGGCCGGCGCCGCCGTCCTGGTGTCGCTTCCGGCCTTGATCTCGCCGGTCACCGGCAGGGTGCGGCGGATCAGGCGCTCGACATCGCGGAGCTTGCTGCGCTCTTCGCCGTTGACCAGCGAGATGGCGACGCCCGAGGCGCCGTTGCGGCCGGTGCGGCCGATGCGGTGCACGTAGTTCTCGGCATCGTCGGGCAGCTCGTAATTGATGACGTGGGTGATATTGGGCACGTCGATGCCGCGGGCCGCGATGTCGGTGGCGACGAGGATGCGCGCCTTGCCCGACGAGAAGGCCTTGAGCGCGGCCTGGCGGGCATTCTGGCTCTTGTTGCCGTGGATGGCGGCGGCCTCGTGGCCGTCGATCATCAGGTTCTTGGTCACCTTGTCGGCGCCGTGCTTGGTGCGCGAGAAGATGATGACGCGCTCGAGCGCCGGATCGGCGAGCAGCGTATTGAGCTCGTCGCGCTTCTGCTTGGTGCCGGCCAGAATGACCTTCTGGTCGATCTTGACCACGGTGGTCGCCGGGGCCGAGGCCTCGACGCGCAGCGGGTCGTTGAGCAGGCCCTTGGCCAGCTTGGCGATCTCGTCGGACATGGTGGCCGAGAACATCGCCGTCTGCCGGCGCGGGCCGATGGCCGCCGCGATCTGCCGCACGGTGCCGATGAAGCCCATGTCGAGCATGCGGTCGGCTTCGTCGAGCACCAGCCAGCGCGTCTCGTTGAGCTTGATCTTGCGGTCGTCGATCAGATCCTTGAGGCGGCCGGGGGTGGCGACGACGACGTCGACGCCGCGCGCGATCTTGTTGATCTGCGCCGAGCGCGAGGTGCCGCCGAGCACGAGGACGGTCGAGAGCTTCTTTTCGCTGAGCGAACGGAACACTTCGTCGATCTGCACCGCGAGCTCGCGCGTCGGCGCGAGGATCAGCACGCGCGTCGTCAGCGGGTTGGGACGGCCCGGCAGGGCCGCGAGACCGGCGAGGATCGGCAGGCCGAAGGCTGCGGTCTTGCCCGAGCCGGTCTGGGCGATGCCCATGATGTCGCGGCCCTCGAGCTGCGGCTTGATGGCCTTGGCCTGAATGGGCGTGGGGGTCGCGAACCCGGCTTTGTCGAGGGCGCGCAACAGCGGCGGCGGCAGGCCGAGATCGGAAAAGGATTGAGTCACGTAGATATCCATGCTTGGCCGGGCGCCAGCCAGTCGGCACCACGGCGGCCCCGCGCGTTCAGTGGCGGGGCGTTGATAAAAGCAAAGCGGAAGAGAATCCTGCCGCGGTTGCGTTCCCACCCGGAGCACTGTGCTCCGGAGGACTTCGCCGCTCACCGCATTGGCCGATAAGAAGAGAAGCCGGTCAGCCACGGCCGGAAAGATCCGCCGGGCGACGCAGGCTTATATGGGCAAGTTCACCGGCAAAGCAAGCTTTGTGGCGCATGGCTGATGGTCGACAGGCGCGCCGCCGCGTCTTAGCTTGGCGTTAACCGCTCGACAGCAGCGCACCGGGGGACCGCCATCGAAATGACCGAGACCAACTGGGCCGGCAACATCGCCTATGCCGCCGGGAGCATCAGCATGCCCCGCACCGTCAGCGAGGTGCAGGCGGCGGTGAAGGCCGCAAAGAAGCTGCGGCCGCTCGGCTCGCGGCATTCGTTCAACCGCATCTCCGACACCGGCGGCACGCTCTTGTCGCTGCGCGGCCTCGAGCGGCGCTTCGACCTCGACCGTGCCGCCAACACCGTCACCGTCGATGGCGGCATGACGTATGGCGAGCTCGGGCCGCGCCTCGCCGCGGCCGGGTATGCGCTCCACAACCTCGCCTCGCTGCCGCATATCTCGATCGTGGGCGCCGTGGCCACCGCGACGCACGGCTCGGGCAACGCCAACCGCAACCTCGCGGGCGCGGTCGCCGGGCTCGAGCTGGTGACGGCCACGGGCGACATCGTGCAGCTCAGCCGCAGCGATGCGGAGTTCGACGGCGCCGTGGTCAATCTCGGCGCACTGGGCGTCGTCACCTCCATCACGCTCGATCTCGAACCCCATTTCGAGGTCCGCCAGAACGTCTATCTCGATATGCCGTTTACGACCTATGTCGAGAATTTCGAGGCGATCACCGGCAGCGCCTACTCGGTCAGCGCCTTCACGCACTGGCGCGGCGACACCATCGCGCATGTCTGGCTCAAGGCGCGGTCGACGGCGCCGGCGCGGAGCGGCGAGCTGTTCGGGGCGCGCGCCGCGGCCGTCGGCTACCACCCGATCACCGGGATGGATGCGGCGCCGACCACCGAACAACTGGGCGCCGTGGGTCCGTGGCACCTGCGGCTGCCGCACTTCAAGCTGGAGTTCACTCCGAGCAACGGGGCCGAGCTGCAGTCGGAGTATTTCGTCCCGCGCAAGGACGGGCCCGCGGCGCTGCAGGCGCTGCATGCGGTGCAGGACCGCTTCGCCGGGCACCTGATGGTGGGCGAATTGCGCACCATCGCCGCCGACGAGCTGTGGCTGAGCTCGGCCTACCGCCAGGACTGCCTCGCCTTCCACTTCACCTGGCACCCGGACTGGCCGGCCGTGCAGCAGGTGCTGCCGGTGATCGAGGCGGCGCTCAGGCCGTTCGGCGTGCGGCCGCACTGGGGCAAGCTCTTCACCATGCCCAAGGCCGAGATCGCGACACGCTGGAGCCGCCTCGGCGACTTCCGGGCCCTGGCCGGCCGCTACGACCCTACGGGCAAGTTCCGCAACGATTTCCTCGCCGCGACGGTCTTCTAGCCGGCGAGAGCCGCCGGCATCTGCCCGATCCGGAACGGCTTCTGCCAGCGCGGCCGCTGCGCGTGCCGCTGAAGGCGGTGACCAGCCTCGAGTTCCGGACCACCGGGCTGGTGTGCGTCATCACGATCCCGATGGCGGAGCTCAGCGGCGTTGCAGCCGCCCTGCGGGACGTCGGCTGACCGGCCGACTACGCCGCCGCGCGGCGGCGCACCGGCCGGTCGCTGCGGCGATCGCGTTGCGTGGCGGCGGCGACATGGAACTGATCGACGATCTCGTCGAGCGCCGCGGCCTGCGACTGCACCTGCTGGACGGCCGATTTCGTCTGCTCGACGAGCGTCGCATTGCGCTGCGTCACATCGTCGATGTCGCGGACGGCGCTCGCGACCTCGGTCAGCGAACCGGCCTGGCTGCTCGTCGCCTGGGCGATCGATTGCACCAGACCGCTGCTCTGCCGGACCGCATCGAGGACGGCGGCGAGTTCGCCGGTCGCCGCACCGACCAACCGGCCGCCCGCGGCGACCTCGGAGACCGCGTTCTGGATCAGCCCCTTGACCTCCGACGAGGCCTGCGCCGCGGACTGCGCCAGGCGCCGCACTTCGACGGCGACCACCGCGAAACCCTTGCCCGCTTCGCCGGCCCGCGCCGCCTCGACCGAGGCGTTGAGCGCCAGGAGGTTGGTCTGGAAGGCAATGTCGTCGATCAGCCCGATGATGTTGGAGATCTTGGTCGAGGCGTCGGTGATGCGGCCCATGGCCGTGTTGGATTCCTGGATCGTGGCGGTCACATGCGCCACCGCGTCCGACGCCGCCGCCGAGCGCGTGTTGGCGACCGATGCCTGCTCGGCCACCTCCTGCACGGAGCGCGACAGCAGCTCGATCGTCGCCGTGGTCTCTTCGACCGAGGCGGCCTGGCGCGCCGTCCGCTCCGCCAGCTCGTCGGCGCCCGAGAGCACCTCGCCGGTTGCGGTCTTCAGGGTTCCGGAGGCCGAACGGATACTGACGATGATCGCCGACAGCCGTTCGCCGAGCGTGTTGAAATTGCCCTGGAGGTTCTCGAACGCGCCCTGATGTTCGCCCTCCATCCGCGCGGTGAGGTCGGCATCGGCCAGCGCCGAGAGGGCCGCGCGCATCTGCTCGAGACCATGATCGAAACCGCCGACGAGCTGGTTCACGCGCTCGACGAGCTCGACGAGGCCCTGGTCGCTCAGTCCGTCGGTCGAGACGCGGGCGGAGAAATCGCCCTGGATGGCGCGCTCGACCAGTTCCGAGATCTTTGCATTGACCTGGCTCGTCTGGCCCATGCGGGCGACGTTGACGTCGCTCGAGCGCTGCGCGCTCGCGGCGTGCTGCCGGCTCTCCTCGGTCCGCTCGACCACCTTGGCCTCGAGCTCGCTCGCGGCGCGGCGCGACGCGTCCTGGTTGCGCTGTACCAGCGCCGTCACGACGATGCCGGCGAGCACCAGCAGCAGGATCGCCGCCTCGCTGCCGATGGCCGCCATCTTCAGGTTGACCACGTCGGCGCTGTTGTCGAAGGCGCTGTTGGGCTGGCCGGCCCACAGCATCCAGGTGCTCTGCGCATCGGCGGTGTGCAACGGCACGGCCTGCGAATAGATCAGGGCCGGGTCGGGCCTGGCCGCCTTTACGGCATCGGCCGACGCATCCTGCTGGCCGCCCTTGGCCGAGCCCACCACGTAGCCATAGGTGGTGTTGACCAAGGCGAAATCGGTGTCCGGCAGCAGGTCGCGATAGGCATCGGAGCGCATGATCGCGGCGACCGCGCCGGAAAGCTGACCGTCGGTGCCATAAACCGGCACGGTCTGGACCAGGCCGCGGCGGTCCTGGTCGATATGCGTCGTGTCGTACACGCTATTGTCGCAGGTAATCACCTCCGGTCCGGCGACGACCGGGACGGCGAGGCCCTTGATCGAAGCGGCAGTGGGGTCGTTCTGCTTGTACCAGTCGATCTGCTTTTTGAGCAGCCGGTATTCCTCGATCTCGACCTGCGGGATGCCCGCCTGGTCGGGAATGCCGTCGAAATCGTGCTCCGGCGGAATGACCGGGCCGGAGTCTGCAACGCCGGACGAGGCGCTTTCCGAGCCGGTGATCAGCTCGTCGAAGGCAAGCGCCGGAGCTTCATGGTGCCCGGTGCCCGGATCGATCGCCTCCGGATTGAAATTGGCCGGCAGGATATAGACTTCCGAGACGGCGACGTTGTCGGCGAGGTTGTTGTAGACCTGCTGGATCGTCGTTTTAGCTTCGTCCGACAGATTGGTGCCGTGCCGGTCGATGGTGCGGATGCTGGGCAGCAGCGAGAGCGTGCGGATGTTCTGGTAGATCGTCGCGAAGGCGGTTTCGACGCCCTTGGCGAGCACGGCGGTCTTGTCGGTCTGGTCGCTGATGTAGCGCAGCTTCTGGCTGTCGTATTGCTGCAGCCAGTAGGCGCCGGCTCCAGCGGCGGCAACGAGCCCGACAATGACGATCGAGGCATAGGCAAGAGTGCTGCGACGCAAGGTGCTTCCCCCAACAAACCACGAATAAAGTAGGTTGTCGTAGTAAATACCCTGATAACAGGCGGCCGCTCCCGTCCGCGGATGGGACACAATCGCGTGTTTGGGCCATTGAACGGCCGCGCCTTAACATCCGGTCAACCTTGTGCGGCGGGCGCGCCGCCGGTGCGTTCGGGCGGGCGACGACGCTCGACGCAATGGAGCGTGGACTTCCGCGGGAGGGCCGCTAGAACTCCGCCGGCGCCGCAACCGAGTAGCCATTGACCGTGACAGCCCCTGCCGAACCCACTTTCGACGACGCCTTCGCGGCGGCGTTCACCACCCTGCTGCGCTGGCGCCGCGATGTCCGGCACTTCCGCCCCGATCCGATTGCTCCCGACTTGCTCGATCGCCTGCTCGATGCGGCGTGCCTCGCGCCGTCGGTGGGCTACAGCCAGCCCTGGCGCTTCGTGCTGGTCGAGAGCGCGGCGGCACGCGAGGCGGTCCGCGCCAATTTCGAGGGCGCCAATGCCGAGGCGCTGGGCGACTATCAGGGCGAGCGCGCCAAACTCTATGCGTCGCTGAAGCTCGCCGGCCTGCGCGACGCGCCGGTGCAGCTCGCGGTGTTCACCGATGCCGGCACGCAGATCGGCCACGGGCTCGGCCGCAAGACCATGCCCGAGACCCTCGCCTACTCCACCGTGATGGCGATCCAGAATTTCTGGCTCGCCGCCCGCAGCGCCAATATCGGCGTCGGCTGGGTGTCGATCCTCGATCCCGACGCCCTGCGCGCCGACCTCGCGGTCGATCCCGGCTGGAGCTTCACGGCGTATCTGTGCGTCGGTTATCCGCAAGCCGCATCGGACCGGCCCGAGCTGGCGCGACGGGGCTGGGAGGCGCCGCACGGCGCCTCCCGCGAGCTGCTGAAGCGATAGTGTAACGGCGCTTCAGTCGGCCGCGGGCCCGAACCAATTGGCCAGCGCCTCGGCCAGCCCGTCGGCCGTGCCCTCGCCGACCCATGCAGCGTGGCCGTCGGGCCGCACGAGCACCGCGCCCGGCGCCGTCACCTCGCCGAGCGCCGGCAGCTCCCAGACGCCGTCATAGACCGCGTCCACCAGCGGCACGCGATCGGTCCAGCCGGCGGCGCCGAGGGTGCCCGGCTCGCCGAAGTTCAGCAGCACCGGCCGAGCCTTGTGCAGCAATTCATAGACGCGCACCGGACCGTCGCCGGTCATGAGGTCGAGGTCCGGCATGCGGCGGCCGAGCAGCGGGTGTCCGGCGCCGGGCTCGTAGGCGATGTCGAGCTCGGCCATGCGCGCGCCGAAGCGCTTTCGCGAGTCCTCCGTCTGCAGCAGCTCGGAGGCGAGGCCGGCGAGGGCCTTGCTGCGCGGATCGGGGCGCATGAAGGCGACATGCGCCATGGTATCCTGCAGCACCTGTGCGGCGACGGGATGCCGTTCGGCCTGGTAGCTGTCGAGCAGGCTCGCGGGCGCCGCGCCCTTCGCCACCAGCGCCAGCTTCCAGCCGAGATTCACGGCATCCTGCATGCCCATGTTGAGGCCCTTGCCGCCCGCCGGATAATGGATGTGCGCCGCGTCGCCCGCGAGCAGCACGCGGTCCTTGCGATACTGCGCCGCCTGCCGCGCCGCGTCGGTGAAGCGCGAAATCCAGATCGGGCTGTGGACGCCGAAATCCGTGCCGTAGATTTCGACGAGGCGCGCGCGCAGATCGTCGAAGCTCGGCTCGCCGTCGTGCTCGACCGTCTTCTCGGTCAGCATCACGCGCACCGGGCCGCTGTCGCCGTAGATCACCTTGCCGTCGCGGATCTCGTAGGCCACCCGGCTCAGCCCGTGTAGGCCGCGGGCATCGTGACGGACGCCCCATTCGATCGCCTCGGTGCCGACCTCCACCTCGGCGATCAGGTGGCTGATGGTCGGCTCCCAGCCCTCGAACGCGATGCCGGCCGCCCGCCGGATGACGCTGCGCCCGCCGTCGCAACCGCACAGATAATCCGCGCGCACCGGCTCGCCGTCGCTCAGGTGCAGGTCGACGCCTGCTTGGTCCTGCCGGAACCCGGTAATCTCGCGGCCGCGATAGACCGATACGCCGAGCTCACCGATCCAGTCGGCCAGCAGGCGCTCGATGTATTTCTGCCAGAGCGCCAGGCCATAGGGATGGCGCGTCGGGAAATCGCCGATGTCGAAGTGCACCGTGCCGAAGCCATGGACCTGCGCGGTGTAGCCGGCATCGAGGAAGCGCTCGACCACGCCGCGCTGGTCGAGCAGCTCGAGGGTGCGCGCATGCAGCCCTCCCGCGCGCGAGCCGTCGATGTCCGGCGTCAGCCGCCGCTCGACGATCGCGACATCGATCCCGGCCAGCTTCAGCTCCGCCGACAGCATCATGCCCGTCGGCCCACCGCCGGCGATCACCACCTGATGTTGGATCATCCGAAAACCCTCCGCGCTCGTTGAATGGGAGGCGCGGTTTACCGGATGGTGCGGGGCTTGAAGCAAGCCCCTTGCGCGCTACATATCAGGATGGGAGGGGCGCTTCGCGCCGCCTTCCGTTCCCCCGAAATCGCAGCACAACGCTCCTATCCGAGGATGCCGGTGAAATCGAGCCCGAGCACGATCAGGCCCGAGAGCACCAGCACGCCGGTCGAAATGTCGGCCCAGCGGTTGCCGCGATCGTTGGCCCGCCCGGTGTCCCGCGCCGCCCGCCAGTAAAGCCAGGCGCCGCCCACCACCAGCAGCAGTTCCACCACGCCCGATACATCGGGCAATCGCCACAGCCCGAAACCGAGCCGCGGCCAGCCCAGGGCGTTGCCGGGCAGGATCGGCAAATCCATGCGGTGCACCACGAGGTCGAGGATCCAGTGCGAGAAGGCAACCAGCCCGAGCACGATGCCGACGCGGCGGTTCCAGATGGCCCAGCCGGCGGCGCCGAGCACCGCCGAGAGCACCACCGCGCCGACCAGCGAATGCGTATAGTCGGCGTGGATGATGCCGCCGCCATAGCTGGTGGTCGCGCCCGGCGCCGGCTCGACGGTTTCGACATGGGTCAGGAACAGCGGCACGAACACGACGTCGAGCCAGGCCGTCGCGAGCATCAGCGCCCAGAGCGGCGCCGAGCGTTCCCTGGCCTTCACCGCGGCGGCAAGGCCGAAATGTCCGGCGATCATCGGTCGCTCCCCTTGCGGGCCTTCGGCCACGTGATGCGGGCATCGATGACGCCGCAGACGATGACGAACAGGAACAAGGCAATCAGGAACTGCACGGCGCTCTCCCAGCATGGCTTTGCCGGACAGGGCCGGGTCAGCGACGAAGGCTATTATCATTAGCCTTCGTGCCTGTCCACAAGCTGCGGAACCGCATCGCGCCGGCGCCGCACCACGGCTAATACTTGCCGGCATGCCCGCCCGCCCCAAGACCTCCGACGCCGAGATCATCGACGCCACCCGCGCGTTGCTCGAAGCCCAGGGCCGCGACGGGTTCAGCATGGCCGAGATCGCCGACGCCGTCGGCGTGCGGACACCATCGCTGTTCTCGCGCTTCGCCAGTCGCGCCGCATTGCTCGACCGGGTGGAGCTCGCTCTCTGGGCCGCGCTCCGGCGCGAACTCGAGGCCGCCGCGACGCCATCGCGGCTCATCAAGAAACCGCTCGAGGGTCTTTCGGCACAGGGCCGCGCCTATCGCGCCTTTGCCAAGGCCAACCCCAATGGCTACGCGCTGATGTTCGATCCGCGGGCGAGCCAGACCGCAGAGGGCGCCGCGGTGCGGGGGGCGGCGCTGGCGCCATGCCTCCCCGGCTTCGTGGCGCTCGTCGGCGAGGACAAGGCGCTGGCCGCGGCGCGGGTGCTGACGCCGTTCCTGCACGGCTTCGTGTCGATGGAGCTGTCGCAGGCGTTTCGCCTCGGCGGCGGCATCGATGCGGCATTCGAGACCGGGCTCGACGCGATCCTCAGCGGGCTTCTCACCTGGCGTCGATCGCCGTAGTCTCGTTCCGCCCGAGGCAACGCCGGGCGCGGCCCATGCGTTGACGGCGAACGAGGACCCGATGACCGAGCATTTCATCGTCTACGAGCGCGACCACTCCTGGCAATTCACCCACCGCGGCGCCATCACCGCGCCGTTCAAGACGCGCGACGAGGCGATCGCCGCCGCCATCGAAGAAGCCCGCGCCACCGATCACCGCGAGACCGAGGTGATCGTCCAGGACAAGGACCTGCAGCAGGAAACCATCTGGCGGCATCCGGGGAGCCCGGCCTGAGGCCGTTACCCGGGTTTGCCCTGCGGCAGGGTTCCCAGATTCGCCAGAACCAGCGCCGACGCCGGATTCAGGCTGTCGACCATGGCGCTCGGAATCAGGATCGTCGCCCCGCGCTCCTTGGTCGTTTCGTAGATGATGTTCATGGCGCGCAACTGCAGCGCGACCGGATGATCGGCATAGGTTTTGGCGGCCTCGACGAACCGCCCGGCAACCTCCTGCTCGGCCGATCCGAGGATGACCCGCGCCTGCTTTTCACGCTCCGCCTGCGCCTGCCGGGACATGGCATCCTGCAGCGCCACCGGAATCGCCACGTCGCGAATCTCCACCGAGCCGACCGTGATCCCCCAGGGCGCGGTCTTCCTGCCGATCTCCGCACCCAGCCGCTGGTCGGCCGCCTGCCGGTCGGACAACAAATTCGCCAGCATCGACGAGCCGATCATCTCGCGCAGCGAGGTCTGGGCAACCCGGTCGATCGCCTGCCGGTAGTCGGTAATCTTCAACGCCGCCATTTCCGAGTTGTGCACCCGCCAGAAGATGATGGCGTCCACATCGACCGGCACGGTATCCATGGTCAGCGCCCGCTCGGCATTGAACGACGTCGTCTGGATGCGCTCATCGATCACGGCAACGACGCTGTCGATGATCGGAATGATCCAGAACAGCCCGGGGCCCTTCACACCCTGCAGGTTGCCGGCCCGCAGGATGACGAAGCGTTGCCAGGTGTTGGCCATCTTGAGCGAAAGCCCGACGAGGACCGCCACGATAATGATCGGCACGCCCAGGAATGGGCTGACGAACCAACCCGCCGCAATTCCAACGAGAACGATGACGGCAAAAAGGAAGGCTGTGATCGGGTTCATGCTCGCTTCTCCTGAAGCTCGGCGTCGGGTCCGCCAGCACCTCAGCCTACACCCGATCCGCGCGGGGATCGAACTATGTTCCAGGCCGATGGCGACGGCGTTTCGACCGCGGCGGCGTAACGCTCAGCCGATCACCCGCCAATCCTCGACGCGCGGGGCGGTCGGGCGGAAGTCGTAGCGCTCCTTGCCCAGCGCATGGAGCGTCGCCCGCTCGATCAGCGAAAAATCGGCGGGATCGGCGCGGTTGAGATTCATCGGCTCTTTCAGCACCACCGGCGGATTGGTCATGAAGCGCACCGTGCCCGAATGGTTGTTGGACGAGGCGTGCAGCATGAACGGATGGAGGATGATGAAGTCGCCGGTTTCGCCGGTGATCTCCTCGAACTCGCGGCACTCGTTGATCAGGTGCCCGAAGCCGGCCTTGGGATCGATGCCCTCGGGATGGTCGGCGAGATAACGCGCCACGACCTTGATCGAGTCGGGCGCAATGAAGGTGCCGCCGCCCTGGTGGCGCACGTCGGACCAGTAGACGATGGTCAGCAGCCCCTGCTCGCGGCTGTCGAGGAAGTGGCGGAAGAAGCTGCCGTCCTTGTGCCAGCCGCCGGAGGCCGGCGAGGGCTTCACCCACGGCTCGTCGGCGCCGCGGCGGAAATTGACGACGAAGGCGTCGGACCATTCGGTCGAGTCGATGGTGGTGAAGTGCTTGGACTCGATCTCCATCACCTTGTGGTCGATGCGATCCTCGCCGCCGGCGACGTCGCACAGCGCAGCCCAGCCTTTGGGCGAGATGTCCTTGATCTTGGCGATGTTGTGCCGGTCCATCCAGACGATGTCGCTGGTCCAGGTGGAACGGTCGAGCGGGTCGTAGCCGAGCCGTCCGTAGGCTTCGCTGGTCCATTTCTTCGCCAGCGCCGGATCGAGGCAGCCTTTGACGCGCACATAGCCCTTCTCGACGAAATGCCGGGCGTCCGCGGGGCTCAGCACCTGCAGCTTGCGGGCCATGGGAGTCTCCTCCTGCGATCTTGCCGTGCGCCGGTCTTGCCGCCGGCGGTCATCGGGCAGGAGGCTAGCGCGGAACCGCGGCGGCTGAACAGGGCGATCACGCCATGGCGTTCGGCCTGTGAAGCAGGCAGGATGGCGCCGATGAAGAGATCCACACGGCACGTGGCGCGGCTGTGGCTCGCGGCCCTTGCGCTCGCACTCGCTGCGCCGGCGGCGGCCGGCGAGCTGGTGACATTCCCGAGCGCCGCGACGCCGACCGAACCGGCCAGCGCGATCCGGGGCTACCTCGACGCCCCCACGGGCCAGGGGCCGTTCCCGGCCGTGGTGCTGCTCCACTCCTGCCTCGGCTTTCCGTCCGACCGCAAGGCCATCGGCGCGATGCTGGCGGGCTGGGGCTATGTCGCCCTCTACGTCGACGATTTTTCGACGCGCGGCCTCACCCAGACCTGCCTCGTCGATTTCCCCGAGGGTGTCGCCGACGCCTATGGCGCCCTCGCCTTCCTCGCCGCCCGGCCGGACGTCGACACGGCCCGCATCGGCGCCGTCGGCTATTCGCAGGGCGGCGACACCGCGCTCAAGCTCGCGGTGCCGCGCATCGCCGCCGCCTTCGCGCTGCCCGGCGGCGCGCAGTTCCGGGCGGTCGCCGCGTACTATCCGCCCTGCGGCAATCTCCGCCGCACCCGTCTGGCGCTCCCCACCCTGATCCTGGTTGGGGCCGCCGACACGGT
>Ga0134125_10003345_pt1 | contig 18596 bp, 15 predicted proteins | sample KB31751_FD_96464 | JGI IMG/M metagenome (GOLD analysis project Ga0134125, IMG submission 96464) | Terrestrial soil microbial communities with excess Nitrogen fertilizer from Kellogg Biological Station, Michigan, USA - KB3-175-1 | ecosystem: Environmental > Terrestrial > Soil > Unclassified ... | reverse complement strand
TCGGCTGGTTCATCACGCTTGGCATTTTGGTCGAATTCACGAAGGTTTTCGGGAAATTCGGTTTCTGGCTTCACGCGATCACCGTCTTTACGGCCGGTCTTTTCCTGATCTATTGGGGAACGGACCCGAAGACGAAATATATCGGTCCCGAAACGGCGCGGAAGCATAAAAAGTCCACCGGTCGCGAATGGGTCGATGCCGGCGTGTTTGCCGTTGTGGCCGCCACACTGATCCGGACCTTCATTTTCGAAGCTTATACCATCCCGACCGGCTCCATGGAAAAGACCTTGCTGGTGAACGATTTCCTGTTCGTCAGCAAATTCAGCTACGGCCCGCGCATTCCCAATACCCCGCTCGCCGTCCCGTTCGTGCACAACACGCTCCCGGTCACCAACACGAGGTCGTATATCGAATGGATCCATATTCCGTACACGCGCTGGTTTGCCAGCCCCGTCGGGCGCGGGAATGTCGTCGTCTTTAATTTCCCCGAGGGGGACACGGTCATCGACCGGCCGGAATACCAATCGGAACAGCCCTATTATGACGTGATCCGGATGCTGGGCCGGGGAAATCCCGACTCCGGGCGCCAGATCGTGCTGGGGGATCCCGATACCTACCCGATCATAACGCGCCCGGTGGACAAGGAAGAGAATTATATCAAACGGTGTGTGGCGATCGCGGGGGATACGCTGCAGATAAAGGACCAGGTCGTGTATATCAATGGGAAGGCTCAACCGCTGCCGCCGAACTCGGAGACCAACTATATCGTTACGACGAAGGGTCAGCCGTTGGACGAGCAGCTCATGAAGGACGAGTACGATGTGGACATCAGCCCGGACGGCACGGAAGTCCAGTCGCTCGGACCTAACCAGTTCAATATGTTGCTGACCTGGAAGGCCCACGAGAAAATGTTGAGGAACGGGTTGGCACAAAGCATCACGCCGGTGCTCGATAACGAGCACAGCGTATGGCCCTATTACGAACGGTCCAACTGGTCACGGGATAATTACGGCCCCGTCTGGATCCCCGCCAAAGGAGCAACCCTGACGCTGACCCCGCAAAACTATCCGCTGTACGCCCGGACGATCCGGAATTACGAGAGGAACAAGTTTGAAATGAAGGACGGTAAATTCTACCTCAATGACGAGCCCGTGACCACATATACCTTCAAAATGAACTATTATTGGATGATGGGAGACAACCGGCATGGGTCGCAGGATTCGCGGTATTGGGGTTTCGTCCCGGAAGACCATATCGTCGGCGAAGCGGCGCTGATCTGGATGAGCTGGAACAAAGGCGTGCGCTGGAACCGGCTGTTTACTAAGATCCGATAACAGCTGGGGCGGGGGCCCATGTTTTAAGAAACGACCGTATTCGGCTTGCCTATAAACTGATCGTATGCAGGAAAGAGCAATGACTTTCACTTATATGGAATATCCCTCGGATGAGGAGCTCCAGCCGGGGGATGCTGCGTTGCTCGAGAAGGCAAGGACCGCGACCAAAGATGCTTACGCGCCCTATTCTCATTTCCGGGTAGGCGCCGCGGCCTTGCTGAATAATGGCCGGATCGTCACGGGAACCAACCAGGAGAATGCCTCCTTCCCCGCAGGCATATGTGCGGAGCGTACGCTGCTTTCGGTTGCTTCTAACCTTTATCCCGGTATTGCGATTGATTCTATGGCCATAAGCTACGCTAACGAAACGGGCGCCAGCGACCGGCCCATCTTCCCATGTGGCATCTGCAGGCAGTCACTACAGGAATTCTCGCAACGGACTAATCAGCCTATTCGATTGATCGTAAGCGGCTTAATAGGGATAGTGTACATTTTTCCCGAGGCGGATTGCTTGTTGCCTTTGGCGTTTACGCCTGACGAATTGCATTAGTATGCTTCCTCCCGGGCGGTAGCCACCACTTCCTTTAACGTCGGGGAAAAGTTGCTCTTCATGCCAGTCAGGTTACGGAATTAATTTGGCGGTGTTATTGGCCGGGCCCTATTCTATACTCCAGTTCCACATCTGTTTCCGCATATCCTGTGCAGGTAAGCACAAGGCTGTCGCGGAGATCTTTCTCGGTGAGCACCTCGTTAGTCGTCATCCTGACGCGGCCGGCCACGCACCGTGCCACACAGCTCGAACAACGGCCGGATCCGTTCGCCCGGAACGCCGAGGGTCCGCAGGGTAAATTGCACCATGCGCATGAATTCCGGCGGCCCGGATACATAATAATGCCCGTCCAGGGTCGCCTGCCCTCCTGCCTGCACCCATTCTTCCAGCCATGCGCGATGGATGCGGCCGTCCCTTACCGTCAGCATTTCCGTCCACCCCAGTCTGTCAGCAAGAGTAGCTCCGCCGTAGCTCGCGGCCGTGAAAGGAAAACAGCAGGGTGAGGAATTGTCCGGCCTCGTACCGGAGCGGTTCGCCATTAGCTACCTCAAGGAACAGGGACTTCATATCGGCCGTCTCGGAAACGATATCGGCAATCCGCAGGATCAAAACAAGGTTTGCACTCCCCACTGCACTTTGGTCTCATGTTCCAGCAGCCACTTTTTGCGCCAGAGACCACCGCCATATCCCACCAGGTCCCTTTTGGAGCCGATGACCCGGTGACAGGGGACCACGATCACCAAATTGTTCCTTCCGTTGGCCGCAGCCGCTGCCCTGATATTCTTGGTATCGCCCAGGCGGCGAGACAGCTCGAGGTAGCTGATCGTCTTGCCGAAGGGAATGGCCATCAGTTCGTTCCATACCCGCTGCTGGAAGTCGGTCCCTTCCTGGCAGATCGGGAATTCGAAAGCCTTCCGCTGCCCCTGGAAGTATTGGATGAGTTCTTCGATGCACTGTATCATGACCGGCGTCACCGGACCGCTGAGCTGGCTGCCACGGTATTCGGAATCGTCCAGCCGGTCGATAAAAAGGATCTCGCTGATATAAGTATCCGTACCGCCTATACGCAGGAGGCCCAGCGGGGATTGATAATACGTGGTTGTTATCTCCAGCGCGGTTGCCATGTTCGAAAAGGGGTTACACTCGTCCTTCCGGCTCACCCGACCTTCCAGCCGTTTTCCACTTTCCTGTCCGGAGTTATTAAAACTACTTCTTTTTTATCAGTATATACACCCAATACCAGGCATTCGCTCAAAAAATTCGCGATTTGTTTTGGCGGGAAATTGATGACGGCCAGGACCTGCCGCCCGACCAGTTCCGTCCGTCCATAGAGGGTTGTGATCTGCGCCGAGGACTTCCTGACCCCCAGTTCGCCGAAATCGATGGTCAATTGCCAGGCCGGCCGTTTTGCTTTTGGGAATTCGTTAACTTCGAGAATTGTTCCGGCCCGGACGTCTATCTTTTCAAAATCACCCCAGTCGATCGTAGGTGAAATAGCCATTGCCATAGTCATTTTTTATTCATTAAATATACCATTTTATGAAACGTACAGCAACGGCCATATGGAACGGTACCGGTAAAGACGGGAAAGGCAATTTGACGACCCAAAGCACGACACTGAATAAGACGCAGTACTCTTACAAGTCCCGGTTCGAGGAAGGGACGGGTACCAATCCCGAAGAATTGATCGCTGCGGCGCACGCCGGCTGCTATACGATGGCGCTCGCCTTTGCCCTGCAGAACGCAGGGATTACACCGGACAGTCTTGAAACCACGGCCACCATCACGCTGGACGTAAGCGGGTCGGCGCCCACTATTACTGGTTCCCACCTGGTGCTAAAGGCTAGAATTCCCGGGATCAGCAAGGAAAAATTCCAGGAGATGGCGAAAGGAGCCGAGACAGGTTGCCCCGTGAGCCGCGTACTGAAGGCTGAGATCACGCTTGACGCAGCGTTGCTTCCGTGAGGGCATCCTTCGTGATCACCGGATCGCCTGCCTTAATGGGCGCGCGTCATCCCTGCGAGATTAAAATCTCATTAGAAAGCCTCCGCGAAAATTTTATAAGCGGGGGCTTTTATATTGTTCAAACCCGTAACTTTCTGCTCCAAACATTTTTCTCGTTTCAATTTCAAACATCTACTGATTAACTTGAAGCACATGAGCAATCAAACATCGAAAAAGACTTCCCGCCGCGAATTCATTCGCAACAGCGCGATGGCGTCTACGGGTTTCATTATCGTACCCCGGCACGTGCTGGGCCGTGGTTTTGTCGCTCCCAGCGATAAGCTGCAAATCGCCGCCATTGGGGCGGGCGGCAAAGGCGGCGACGACATCCGGCATTTTTTCGCCAGCGGTAATGCGGATATCGCCTATCTGTGTGACGTCGACGACCGGCAGGCGGCGAGGTCGGTCAAACAATTCAGCAAGGCCAAATACTTCAAGGATTTTCGGGAGATGCTCGACAAGGAGAACAAACATATCGACGCCGTTTCGGTCTCCATTCCGGACAACTGCCATGCCGTCGCGGCCATGGCGGCGATCATGCTGGGGAAGCATGTCTATGTTCAGAAACCCATGACTCACGACATCTATGAGGCCCGCATGCTGACCGAAGCTGCGAAGCGTTACAAGGTAGTCGCCCAGATGGGTAACCAGGGCGCTTCCAACGACGGCGTTCGCCGCATGCAGGAATGGTACAACGCGGGGCTTATCGGCGACGCCACCGATATCCACGTCTGGACCAACCGCCCCGTCTGGCCACAGGGCGGCCCCGTGCCGACCAGCACCGATCCCGTTCCTCCGGAACTTAACTGGGACCTCTGGCAGGGACCGGCTATGGCCACCACCTATCACAAAGAATACCTGCCCTTCAACTGGCGCGGCTGGTGGGCATATGGAACCGGCGCTCTTGGCGATATGGGTTGCCACCTCATCGATCCGGCGTTCAAGACCGTCGGTCTGGGTTACCCGACCGAAGTGGAGTGCAGCGTCGCCACGATCTACTCCAAAATGTGGACCCCTGACTATAACCCGGAAAGTTGCCCCGCAGCGTCTATCGTCAAAATGAAATTCCCCGGAAAGCCGGGGAAACCGGATGTCAGCCTGCATTGGATGGACGGCGGACTTCAACCGGATCGCCCCGAAGAACTCGGGCCCGACGAAGTAATGGGCGATACCGACGGCTGCGGCGTGATCATTACGGGTACAAAGGGCAAGATGATGTGCGGAACCTACAGCGAACGGGCGACCTTGCTGCCGACTTCGCGGACGGACGGGAACAGCGTTCCGCAGACCATCACCCGCGTGCCCGGTGGGGCCGGCGGACACTACGCCCAGTGGGTCAATGCCTGTATCGCGGGATATGGCAAGAACGAATTGAGCTCACCGTTCGATTATGCGGGACCGTTGACGGAAACCATTCTCATGGGAAATCTTGCACTCCGCAGCCATTATGTCAAGGACTCCAACGGCAAGTTCCCGGGGCGCAAGAAACTGCTCTGGGATGCGGCTAACATGAAGATCACCAATTTCGACGAAGCCAACCAGTTTGTGCGCCGCAACTACCGGCAGGGCTGGTCGCTGGGGATATAGTTAATGACCTGCGGGCAAAGCCCGCCGTAACCTACAGGGGCCCGGTAAGACCGGGCCTTTTTTAGTCGTTGAGTAATTTCGCGAGGTCCAGCAGTTCCTTTTGCTTATACAGGCTTCGCTCGTCATCGAAGCATTTGGCGAACTCCTCGAGCGCCGTCTGGATGATCCGGTTGTGCGTGAGCGGCTTGAAGTAGGAAGCGACAGGGGGAACGGACACGCGTTTGAAATAGTTGTCTACATCCTTATGCGAGAACACCTGTCCGCTCATCGGGTCGATAAAGAATTCGATCCGCTGCTGGGGGCTCAGCTTCTCGGGATTCTCGTCGTAATACGGTTTGATGTACGCCAGCACGAACTGTCGCGGAATATTGATCGCTTTTACGGGGATGTCCAGCAACTCGCTCAGCAGGAGATATAGGATGCCGTTGGTGATCGCATTCCCGCGCTTCGTCTCGATGAGCTTGTTGATCATGAATTCTTCCGGGTGCTGGTAGGCGACTTCGGTCCCTTTCAGTCCGTAATAGTTATACAGGATGCTGGTCAGGACGTTGACCTGTTCCAGCGGCGTGAGATAGCTGTTGAGTTCGAGCCAGATGTTGCGCCGCAGTTTTTCGACCTCCTGCAGGACTGGCGTCGTCACCAATTCCGGATATTGAAATTTGGCTACGAGCAGCGAGGCGGTGAGCAGATCCTGATAGCTGCTGCTTTTCCAGTGCATGAAGTCTTCAGTGAGATCGTGGTAGTGCAGGCGGTGGATCAGGAGTTCTATGCGCTCCTGGACATCATTGCTGATCGTGTTTTCCCAAAGATTTTCGAGGTTGGGGATGATGCCCCTGCCGTAGCTGACGATCCGGCTGCTGACCGAATCAAACACCTCCTGGTCCGGGTCATCTATCAGGTGAAAGAGGGCCTGTATTTCTTTGTTCTCTTGCATTGGGTTCATTCAAGGATATACGATCAAAAGGTCCACCAAGTTGATAAGACTTTGGTAAAATTCTTATCCACAATAACGCCGGGAATGTTCATTAAATTGTTTCATCCGCCGAAGCTTCAGCGAAGGCGGATTGCCGCACTTTCAGCGAAGGCGGGTCCCCCGAAGCTTCAGCGAAGGCGGATTGCCGCACTTTCAGCGAAGGCGGGTCCCCCGAAGCTTCAGCGAAGGCGGATCGCCCGGACCTTCCGGTAACGGCACCGCCTCCCGCCGCCCGGTCAATTGCCCTTTTTTCTGCGGGGCACCCGTTTCGGCGGATTGGCCTTTACCTCTTCGATGATCGCCTTGACCTCCTCGATGGTGAGGTCCGCCGCGGTTTCCTGCTTCTCTTTGGGTAGCTTGAAGTTGCGCAGTCCCTGCTTGATGTAGGGTCCATAAGGACCGCGCAGCAGCTGGATCTTTTCCTTTTCGAACACTTTGATCGTCCGCTGTTCCTTGGCGGTCCTTTTTTCGACGATCATCGGTGTCGCCTGATCGAAGCTGATCGTATAAGGATCGTACTCCTTACCCAGGGAATAAAACTTTCCGTCATGCGCAAGATAAGGGCCGAAACGGCCGATATTTACGCTCACCTCCTTGTCTTCAAAAGAGCCGAGATTGCGGGGAAGCCGGAACAACTCCATTGCTTCGTCATAGCTGATTGTCTCGATGCTCTGGGTGTTCTTCAGCTTTGCGAATCTTGGCTTCTCCTCATCGTTGACGTCCCCGATCTGAACCATGGGGCCATAGCGGCCCATGCGGGCGATCACCTTTTTGCCGGTTTGGGGGTCGGTCCCCAGTTCCCGCTCTCCCTTGATCCGTTCGGCATTGACGATTGTGTTGTCGACGTCCTTCTTAAACGGATTGTAGAAATCGTCGATCATCTTGCTCCAGACTATCTTTCCCTGCGCGACTTCGTCGAATTCTTCTTCGATCCGTGCGGTGAAGTTGTAGTCCATGATGTCGTCGAAATATTGTTTGAGGAAATCGGTCACGACCAACCCGAGGTCCGTCGGGAACAGCTTGGACTTCTCGGCCCCCGTGTTCTCCTGTTCCTGCAGCTTCTCGATCTTGCCTCCTTTGAGTACCAGGATACTGAAGTCCCGTTTCACGCCTTCCTTGTCGCGCTTCTCGACATAGCCGCGTTTAAGGATGGTCGAGATCGTCGGTGCATAGGTCGAAGGCCGGCCGATCCCAAGCTCTTCGAGCTTCTTGACCAGCGAAGCTTCGGTGTATCGTGGCAGCGGCCGGGTAAACCGTTCCACGGCGCGCATTTCCTTCAGCGGAAGCTGTTGCCGCACGGTCAGCGGAGGAAGCATACCTTCCTGGCCGTCTTCCTCACTCATTTCCTCCTCGTCCCGGTCTTCGCGATAAACCTTGAGAAACCCGTCGAATTTCAGGACTTCACCGCTGGCGGTCAGTTCCTCTTTGTTGGTGGAAATGCTGATTTTTGCCGTCGTCTTTTCCAGCTCCGCATCCGCCATCTGGCTTGCCATCGTGCGTTTCCAGATCAGGTCATACAGCCTGCGGCAGTCGGCATCATCGACGGAAAGGTTTGACATATCCGTCGGCCGGATCGCTTCGTGGGCCTCCTGCGCCGATTCGTTCTTCGTCCGGTACCGGCGGGATTGGATATACCGTTCGCCGTATTGACTGCGGACCTGCTGGCTGATGGCATCCAACGCCAGATCGCTCAGGTTGACGCTGTCCGTCCGCATATAGGTGATCTTGCCGCTTTCGTAGAGTTTTTGAGCGAGTATCATCGTCCGCGCTACGCCATATCCCATCTTGCGGCTGGCTTCCTGTTGGAGGGTCGATGTCGTGAAAGGCGGCGCCGGGCTTTTCTTTCCCGGTTTGACCTGGATATCTGTCACGGTGTATTCGGCCCCGATGCAGGATTGAAGGAATTTTGCAGCGTTCTCCACGCTGGATTGTTTCTTCCCCTCTGCGGAAAAGGTCACGGGCTTTCCGCTGCCGTCCTTCGCCGTAAAGAACGCCTCCATCCTAAAGCTGCTGACGGCGACAAAAGCGTTGATCTCGCGTTCCCGCTCGGCAATGATCCGGACCGCTACGCTTTGCACCCGCCCGGCGCTCAGGTTGTTCTTCATGCTCATCTTTCGCCAAAGCACTGGGCTCAGTTCGAAACCGACGATCCTGTCTAATACCCGGCGGGCCTGCTGCGCATTGACCAGGTTCATGTCGACCGTACGTGGCTTGGTGACTGCCGATTGGATGGCGGGTTTGGTGATCTCATGAAATACGATCCGCTTGGTCCGCAGGGGATCGAGCCCCAGCACTTCGCACAAATGCCAGGAGATAGCCTCTCCTTCACGGTCCTCATCAGTCGCAAGCCATACTTCAAGTGATTTCTTGGTAGCAGTTTTTAACTCTTTGACAACCTTCTCTTTATCTGCTGGGACAATATACCTGGGACGATAGTTGTCCTTTATATCGATTCCCATGTCATCCTTTTCCAGGTCCCGGATATGACCATAGCAACTCTTCACCTCGAAATCTTCCCCCAGGATCTTTTCTATCGTTTTAGCCTTAGCCGGGGACTCCACGATCAATAAATTCTTCGCCATTTTGTTGTATAACCGGTTAAATGATTGGTTGCAATTTTACAGTATAACGACCAAATTAAAAAATTAGTAGGTCCGCCCGGCCTGGCGGCCCCTGTTACTCAACTCGTTGCATCTTGTATCCCAGCGATTTATATGCCAGTGCCAATCGAAAGGCAGACATTTATGAAGGCGGGCCCCGCTCTCCAACATAAAATGTCTTAATTTGTTCTCCTAACCGCAACCAGCATCGTGTATCCCGCCAAACTGCCCGCAATCTATCCGCTCGGCGATTCCGCCGTCACCCTCGATCTGGGAAATTGCATTGATGCACAGCTAAATGCGCGTGCGATTGCGATCTACCGGTGCATCATCGGCAAGCCGAGGCCGGGCATCCTGGATACCATTGTGGCCTATAGTTCGGTATCCGTATTTTATGATCCCGGGATCATTGGTGACCGGACGGCTATCGCCGCGCTGCTTACGGACGCCTGGCAGCGCACGGCTGATGAGGTTGTTCCCCCGGAGGCCGGCCGGTCGGTCCGCATACCGGTCTGCTACGAAGCGGAATACGGCCCCGACCTCGAAGCGGTTGCCCTCGAGAAAGGAATGTCGGCCGAAGAGATCATACAGCTGCACTGCGGTTCCGTTTACAGGATCTATATGATCGGGTTCCTGCCTGGCTTTCCCTATATGGGTAAGCTGGATGCCAGGCTGGAGATACCCCGAAAGATCCGGCCTGTTCCCGTACTGGCGGGTGGTGTGGGAATTGCTGGAATGCAGACCGGCATCTATCCGCTGAACAGCCCGGGGGGCTGGCAGATCATCGGTCGCACCCCGTTCAAATTGTTCCACCGGGATGCCGATCCACCCGTCCGGCTGCAAACAGGGGATTTCGTTGAATTTTACCCTGTTCCGGTCGCGGAATTTCTCGGCTGGGAAGCCTGAATGCCATTTTTTCCTTACTTTAGACATCCCTGTGATCTGCCCTCTTTTCTGCACCTCTAAACGGAATCTATGTCATTTTCCATCATTAAGCCCGGGTTGCTGGATACTATCCAGGACCTTGGTCGAAATGGGTTCGGTAACTGGGGGATCACTCCCGGTGGTGCAATGGACAGCTATGCGGCACAGGTGGCGAACCTGCTCGTGGGAAACAAGCAGTGTGAGGCCGTATTGGAAATTCATTTTCCCGGTCCGCAGATCCTCTTCGAACAGAACACGCTGGTCGCGATCACCGGCGCTGATTTTTCGCCGACAGTGAACGATGAGATCATCCCGTGCTGGCAGCCCGTTGTGATCAGAAAGAATACGGTGCTGCACTTTCCGACCTTCGTGCGGGGCAGCCGCTGTTACCTCAGCGTTCATGGCGGCTACTGCCTCAAAAAATGGCTGAATAGCTACAGCACCAGCCTGAAAGCCGGCGCCGGCGGATGGAACGGGATGCCGCTTAAGAAAGGCGACGAACTTCCATTCAACGAAAACACCATTTATTTCGCGGGGTTATTAAAGAAGGACGAAAGCAATTTCGAGGCGCTCCCGTGGCGCGTAAATTCGGAAAAAGTCTATCGGTTCCCCCACGAGATCGGGGTCATCCCCGGTCGCGAATGGCCGATGCTTTCCGCATCGTCGAAGGCTGCGTTCCTTGAGAACAATTTCCTTATCCACCCGTCATCCGACCGGATGGGTTATCAGTTGAAAGGTGCTCCTCTGCTGCTCGATCACCCGTTGGAACTGGTATCTACCGCGGTCAGTTTCGGGACGGTGCAGTTGCTGCCCGACGGGCAGCTGATCGTGCTGATGGCGGATCACCAGACGACCGGCGGTTATCCCAGGATCGCCCATGTCATTAGCGCGCATCTGCCAAAGCTGGCGCAGTTGCGGCCGTCGGATTCGGTCCAATTCAAGTGGACGGACATGGATGAAGCCGAACAGCTCCTGCTTGGCCGCACCAAAGAGCTGCATATCCTGCAGCGATCCTGTCTCGATCATTTAAATGAGGTCGTGTGCTGAGCCGGGCCGCGCCGGGAAACGGCGACTTATTGACGATCGATCTGAATTGCGACATGGGAGAGGGAGTACCCACCGATGCGTTGATTTTTCCCCTTATCAGTTCGGCAAATATAGCCTGCGGGGGCCATGCCGGAGACACCGGCATCATGCGTCGCAGCGTCGAAATGGCTTTGCTGCACGGGGTCGCGGTCGGTGCCCATCCCTCGTATCCCGACCGGCAAGGGTTCGGCCGGGCGGACATCCTGGAAAGCGCTCCCGGCAAAGGGGATGCGCCGTTATCCTTCAAGCAGCTGCTTCCGGCCTTAACCGGACAAATCTCTGCGCTCCTGGCTGAATGCCGGGAACTCGGCGTGCCGCTGAGACATGTAAAGCCGCATGGTGCGCTCTACAATCGCGCGGCCCGGGATTCCGAAGTCGCGGAAATCGTCGCGGCGGCGGTCAGGTCCGCGGACCCCGGCTTAATATTATATGGTCTGAGCGGAAGCGTCATGCGCGCAGCCGCATCCGGGGCAGGCCTCCGGTTCGCAAGCGAGGCCTTTGCCGATCGGAGTTATCGCGCCGATGGCACGCTGACACCCCGTTCCGAGGCGGGCGCGCTGATAGAAGACCCGGCCGCGATGCTGGAGCAGGTGCTGAGCCTGGTCCGTCGACATGAGGTCAGGTCCGTCACCGGGACCTTCGTCCCCATCTTGGCGGACACGGTCTGTCTCCACGGGGACGGAGCCCATGCGGTCGAATTTGCCATGCTGCTGCGCGGCCAGCTGGAAAGCAGAGGCATCGTGGTGGCGGCGCCTATTTAGCATTTCATTTGCAATTTGTCCGGGTGAATCCCGTTATTGGGGCGTTCCCGCTTCTTTTCCCACGAGAGTTCCTTCCAACTGGACGCATTGGCGTCTTTAACAAACAAGCTATGGCAACGACCGACAACGGCCGGCTGAGAAGCGGCTATACCTACGACTCCTTCACCGGCATCGGAGCTCGCGAAAAAAAACCGCCAGATTCCCATTTCCTTTGGTGGTGCTCCGGCGCCTACCAGGGCCTGCTCCGGGAATGTCCGTCAGAACAAACGAAATATGCAGGTCTTGGAGGCGTGCTCCTGGCTACTTTCGTACTGGCGGCGCTTTCCGCCGGCTACGCGATCTACAGCGTTTTCGCCGACCCGCTATGGGCGGTGGCCTTTGCTGTCGTCTGGGGACTCATCATATTCAATTTCGACCGGTTCCTCGTTTCCACCATGCGAAAATATGGCGTATCGCGCAGGAAGCAGCTTTGGATGGCGTCGCCCCGGATCGCGCTTGCGCTGCTGATTGGCTTCACGATCGCCCGGCCGCTCGAAATGAAGATATTCGAGAAGGAGATCGATGTACAGATCGTGGCCAACCGGCACCGAAAAATGCTGGTTAACGATAGCCTGCTTCGGGCCGAAGACCGGTCTGTCGTGGACGCCGCGACTGCGGAAAGACAGCGGCTGACCGGCCGGCTGCTGGGCCTGCAGGATACATTGCACCGGCTGCAGCAATCGTACCTCGGGGAGGCGGACGGGACGGGCGGATCGGGCCGCAGGGGCATCCGGCAACTGACCCGCCTGAAACAGGATGCCTATGCTTCAGCGCTCGCGCGCGCCACGCCCGAACTGCAGCAGCTCACGCAGCAGATCGACTACCAGGATAGCCTGATCCGCGGGGCGAATGCCGGGCACCAGGCGCGACAGAAAGACTTTGAGGCCCGCGTAACCGCCGACGTCGGCTTCCTGGAACGGAATAAGGCGCTTTCCGATCTGGCTTCCAATGAAAGCAGTGTATTCTGGGCGGAATCGCTGATCACCTTGCTGATCATTCTCATTGAAACCGGCCCCATTCTGTCCAAATTGATCATGAATACCGGTCCTTATGACCTCGCACTGGCGAATCTCGAGTTGAAACAAATGGCCGCGGCCGAAGAGGACATGCGGCAGGACCGGGACAGGGTCATGGATCGTCAAACGGCGATCCGGGGCCGGAAAAAAGAGAGGACCGACGCGTTGCTGACGCAGCTTTCAACCCTGCAGCAAAAACATATTCAGGAAGAACTGGACCAGTGGGAGCGGGGAGAAGACAATATTCCCCGGCGCATGCCGCTGGAGGAGCTTACCCGGCGGATCCGCCAGCGGTATGGATACGATGGCGACGACCTGTTATGATTCCTCTTTTCGCGCGTCGGCGTTGATATAGTTTTCTGCCAGCGCGGACAACAGGTCATCGGCCTCTTTTTCCTCCATCAGCGAATCTTCGAGGATCTCGTCGATATCATCATAGTTGAGCGTACGGGCGTGTTGGGAGATGCTGCCGTAACAGCTGATCTCATAGTGCTCCAGCTTCTGCGCGGCGACGATCAGCCCCGCGTCCCGGGTAGCGGATCCGGGTTCAGTTCCGCTGATGACCTTCTCAGCCTCGCGCGTAATACCGAGGATCGCCTCCGACGTCCTTCCGAGGACCGGGACGCCCGCTTGCGCAAAGATCGATTCGAGGCGGTTGATCTGGTCACGGGTATCTTCGAGGTGGGCCGACAGGACATTCTTCAGCTTCTGAGAAGCAGCCTCGGCCTTTAGCAAAGGTAACACGGTGAGTTGGTGGCGCTCGGCCCCATAAATCTCCCGTAGTTCTTCCAGGAACAGCTCTTTCAACCTGGACTTGGGCGTGTCGATCGTGGTTTCCATATAGCGCATTTTGTGAAGGAGGGCAAACCGGGTGCCGCCTTTCGGGCTTGCCATCCGGCATCCTGGCCCGGGTTTTTAATATGTATCCGAAACACATTACCATGGAAAGCCTCAATACCGAAATGGTCCGGATCAGACTAGCCGATGGCTGGGAGGAGTATTCCATCAGGGAAAAGGACTTTGGGGACCTTGTCGTCTATGACATCTGTCGGGAGGACATCTACTTGTTAACGATGGCGGCCGACGGCAGTATTTTGTATATGAATTTCGATGCGGAAGATAAAGACAAAGAGATATTTAAACTGGCTCATCTCAACTTCTTTATTGAAAAAATCAAAGCCCACGCATAGTGGGCTTTTTTCGCGGTTCCGTGGATTTTCCACCCTTCGTATGGGAATTTTTTCCCCATAGTCTCCCCATGCCAGCATCAGAGGGTGTCATGCCTTTTCACGCGATGCAGCGCGCAAAACGGGTGTCGCGCAGCCAGGGCATTCAGGCGCCGGATCGTTTTCTCATCAGGTGGTGGGGGTGGCGTCAGTAATTTGACAACCGCCGGCTTCTGCCGACGTGGTCTGGCGGTTAAGGTAGGTTCCGGAACTACCATTGGCCAGCTTGTCAGTGAATTCACTCTCATTAGAATATGCTTTATGTCGATGAAAAATTTCCAGCAGGTGTAGCCGCATATATTCAAAAAGGATACCACGACCATCGATAGTTGCAGGTGATTCAGGCGCTTGACCGCCGCCAACTCCATTATAACATTATGCTAACTAAAAAATGCAGGAAATTGGAAACTTTGATTATCATTACACTTAAACCGGTTGACCAATAAGTGCTTGATGCGGATTATTATGATACGGATCCTGGCAGCCTTCACCTGCAGCTGCTGCTTTCTGTATGGCGCCGCACAGGTAAAAGACAGCGCCAGCCGTCTGGACAGGCTAAAGAACAATAATATCTTTCAGTTCTTCCGCAACGCCATTACGAAAGGACGCCCGGATTCGACGGCGCCGGCGCCTTTCCTGTCTACCGCGCTCAATACACGAAGCGAAAGCCCGTTCCGACCCTATGAAGGAAAGATCATCCGGCACATCTACCTGCGGGGGTATGGATTCGAACAAACATTTACCGACACATCCAAACGGCTCCAATACAAGGGGACGCAGCTGCTCAATCACCTGCACCGGAAGACCCGCGACTTCGTGATCCGGAACAACCTCTTTATCAAAGAGGGAATGCCGGTCAACGCTTACAAACTCGCCGATAACGAACGTCTGATCCGAACGCTCAATTTTATCCAGGACGCCAGGATCCTCGTCGTCCCGCTTCCGGATATACCCGATTCCGTGGACCTTGTCGTTATCACCAAGGACCTGTTCAGCATTTCCGGCGCGATCGGGGCGCTGAATGCCAGCCCCGCAGGTTTCCGCGGCAATATCAGCGAGGATAATTTTCTGGGCATGGGCCAGCGGACCCAGTTGGGGATCAACCTGGAACAGAACCGGAGTCCGCATTTTGGGGCTCAGTTGCTCTATGGCATGACCAATATCGGCGGCTCCTTTGTGAATGCCACAGCCTCCTATACCGAAATAAACAATGATCTTTATCCGGGCCAGCCGGATGCAAAAGCCTGGTTTGTCCAATTGAACCGCCCGCTGTATGCGCCATATGCGCATTTGGCCGGGGGGTTTACGATCGGCCTGTTCCAGGACTTCAACGTCTACCATTTTCCCGACAGCAATTTTTTCAAATACAAGTATTATACGCATGACGGATGGATCGGGTGGAACCTTGGATCGAGAAGATTTCTGGACAATACCTCCGTCCGCGACCGGCGTTTCCTGGCCTTTCGGTATTTCCGCGACGCTTTCGACACCGTCCCTTACCAGGTAGGGAAGAGCTACAATTTTCGGTTCAATGATAAGGAAGCCGCGCTTGTCTCATTTACCTTCTTCAGGCAGGATTTTTACAAGACCAACTATATTTACGGATTCGGAACGACGGAGGACCTCCCGGTTGGATACAATATCGCCGTCACCGGTGGCTGGTACCGGCAGCTCAATCAGAACAGGCTGTACACCGGAATTGATGCGAACGGCTATCTGACGACGAACGGGGGTGCCTTTTATCAGCTCTTCCTGCGATCCGGCCTGTTCTTGAACCACGGGCAGGGGCAGGACGCCAGTGTCTTGCTCGGCACAAGCTATTATAGTCCCCTATACGTTTTTCCGGCCTTGAAGATCCGCCAATACCTCAATTTCAGCTATACGCGCCAATTCAACAGGGTAGGGATCGACCCCCTGACGATCGACAACGTCTTTGGCCTCCGGTATTTTACCGGTGACTCGACCTATGGCGACCAGCGGGTGACACTGCACTCGGAGACCACCTTCTTCACGAATTACAAGTTGCTGGGATTCAAATTCGCGCCCTTTGTTTTCGGCGACCTGTCCCTCCTGACTCCGGAAAAGGAAAGCCTGTACAAGTCCAATCTTTATGACGGCGTCGGCGCCGGCATCCGGGCCCGGAACGAGAACCTGGTATTCAATACCATCGAATTGCGCATGGTGTACTTCCCTCAGCGGACCCAGCAGAACAATTCCTTCAAGCTGATATTTACTACGGGTCTGCAGTTCCGCTTTAACAGCGTGTATGTGCGACAGCCGGACGTTGTCCTTCTCAACACCGACGGCTTGAACAGCATCTATTAACGCATGCCCCCGCCACTGGGACCGCCTCCGCCGGGACCGCCGCCACCCGGAGCGCCCTGCATCGGGTTCTGCATGTCCTGCTGCTCAGCCTTGTTGTTCTTCCGCTTCAGCAGCGACATGTCAAATTTTCCGAAGCGCCAGTTGAACTGCAGCCGGAAGAATTGGGGGTCTCGCCGCCGGATCGCCTCCTGCGTAAATGTTCCCGAAGCCGTGTATACATCGTAGACGCGGGTGCGCAGGATATCGCTGCAGGAAAGCGTAATCGATGCGGCGCGGTTCTTCAGGAACTCATACCGGATCGAGGCGTCCATACCGCCGGTCGGCTTGCTGTAGCCTTGCGAGTTGCCGCTGACGACGCCTCCCCATCCGCGGCCGCCGCCGCCGCTGGCGCTGCCGCCGGGGGGCAGTTGGGTCTTCGAGGTGAAGTCACCGCTCACCTGCAAGGTCAGGTTCTTGCTCAGCTTGAAACTGTTAAGCACCTTGGCGAACACGCTGTAGATCTGGCCTACCGGCGGCACGGCAAAGATCCCGGTATCGACCGTATTGATCTTGGACGTGTAGACATTCAAATTGGTCGTCAGGTCCCACCACTTCGTTACGCTATTGCGGCCGATCAATTCGAGACCGCCGACAAAGCCGGACTTGGCATTGATATAAGTATTGACGATCACCGGCCGGTGCGTCACGGGATTGGTGCCGGTGTCCGCGGCGCGGGTGATCAGGTCGGTTGTATTCTTCAAATAGACCGAGGCCAGGAAAGTATTGGTCGCGCGGTAATTCAGCTGATAGGAAATCTCAAACGAGTTCGTGAACTGCGGACGCAGTGCGGGGTTGCCGCGGCTGAGGTTGAGGGAGTCGGAGTAGTCGGTGAACGGGAAAAGCTGCTGGAAGCTCGGCCGGTCGATCCGTCGGGTATAGCTCCCCGAAAAGTTCTGGTTGTCATTCAACTTTTGAGTGAGGAATACACTCGGAAAGAGGCTGAGCGGAAACTGACTTTTGAAGGTGCCGACCGTATCGAATTGGTGGCCGGTGGCATCCGCACTGGTGTAGCTTTCATGCCCGTTGTACAAATAGCCCTCGCCCCGCAGCCCAAGCTGGTACGTAAAGTTCCTGATGATGTTCCCATAGGTGATATAACCCGCCGATACCTGGTCCTGGTACTTAAAAGAAGAGGAGAGGAGCGCATTGACCACAAATTTCCCGGTGCCGTCGAGCGTGTCCAGGTCCGTCAGACTGGAGATGTTGCGGATCGCGACGCGACCGCCGGCCTCGAGCTTCGATTTCTCGCTGAATGGCAGCGTATAGTCCGTTTGTGCTGTGAAGTAGGTGTTGGTTCCGTCGATGACCTGTTGCTGGTTGTAGACGGAAGAAAGTGGCCCGCCCTTGATATCGTATATATTCGAGCCGATAAGGTTGTGATTGTCGTTCGTACCCTGACTGTAATTGACATCCGCATCCAGCTCCTCGCCCGATTTCGGGAAGGTGTGCTTATAGGAGAGCATGCCGCCATGGTTGTTGAATTGTGCGTTGGTCTGGGAGAGCCGGTGTGTAAATGAATACATCGTACCGGTAGGTTTTACTGTGTCGACATCGATATTGCTCGTCGTAAAAGGATTGAACGTTCCGTGAACCAGGTTGCCGGAAAGCGAGAGCGTATTGCGGTTATCGACAAGATAATCGATCCCGCCGCGACCAAAGGCAAAATACCCGAGATTCACATTATTATCGGCCTCGATCAGGCTATCGTCCGCCAATCCGCCCGGTTGGTTGAACGTATACCGGTTGGTCGTCCCGGGCGAGATCGATTTCCGCTGACTGTAGTTGCCGGCCAGGAAAAAATTGATCTTTCCTTCCTTGATATTGATGTCGCCGCCCGTATTGAATTTGCCGCGCTGGTCGATCCCTGCGCGCACATTCCCGTTGTACCCGGCCTTGCGGTTCTTCTTAAGCACGATATTGAGGATGCCCGAGGTGCCGCCGCTGGCGTCGTATTTTGCGCCGGGGTTGGTGATGATCTCCACGCTCTGGATCGCATCCGCGGGGATCTGGTCGAGGGTCAGCGTAGTGGGGCGGCCGTCGACGAAGATGGTGGGCGGGCTGTTGCGCAATGTTACGTTGCCGTCGATATCCACCTGTACGGACGGAACGTTCCGCATGACGTCGACGCCGGT